>Ga0163154_10006493_pt1 | contig 14285 bp, 2 predicted proteins | sample OliLakLV19MP9P1_FD_148649 | JGI IMG/M metagenome (GOLD analysis project Ga0163154, IMG submission 148649) | Freshwater microbial mat bacterial communities from Lake Vanda, McMurdo Dry Valleys, Antarctica - Oligotrophic Lake LV.19.MP9.P1 | ecosystem: Environmental > Aquatic > Freshwater > Lake >... | reverse complement strand
GGCTTGGTTGAAGCCGAAGTTTGGAAATACCGCCCCTCCGATTCACTCTATCTTTGTGGTCACTTTTAATTGTCGCAAGTGCTCAAGAATAATTGACGTTGACCAAAGCTCTCAAAAAATTTCAGGACAAGGCTTCCGTGATCGATGCGGAGAATTGTCTCAAGGAGGCGTACGCGACTGATGTGCGTCCCGCCATTGCTAAGTGGCGCAAATCATCGGGATTGCCTGTCGATCCTCTCAAAGCACACCGTCAGAGCGGCTATGAAAAAGCGGCTGCTGCGGATAGGACCGCTCGACGCAAGACTCTTGGAATCACGCAGGGCGGAGCCTACGCTTAGGCAGGAGCGCGTGCAGACAGGGTTGTCCGCGCTGCGCATCTACTTTGCCGAGCCAACAATTCCCTACTCACATTTGCACTACGCAATTCAAAACCCGCATGGGCTGATTTATTACAGCTCTTTTAGTTCGTCCAAAACGATTTCACCTTTGACGACGTTAAGACCACGTTTCAGGGCCGGATTCTTTTCACAGGCTTTTTCCCATCCGTGCCTTGCCACTTGAGCAATGTAGGGAAATGTGGCGTTTGTCAGGGCCTTCGTGGACGTGCGCGCTACTGCCCCTGGCATGTTCGCCACGCAATAATGCACCACACCATGGACCATATAAGTCGGGTGTTCATGTGTTGTCGGTCGCGCAGTCTCAACGCATCCACCTTGGTCAATCCCCACATCGACTATCACGGCCCCGGCTTTCATCGTCTTCACCATTTCTTCGGTCACCAGAATGGGAGTCTTTTTACCGGGTAAGAGTACGGCCCCTATGAGCAGGTCGGCTTCTGCCACTTGCGTTCTAATATTTTTCAGGTTCGACATTAAAGTTTTAACGTTCTTAGGAAGAATATCGTCAAGATATCGCAAGCGGTCCAAGTTGACATCCAACAAGCGCACATCAGCCCCTAACCCTGCGGCCATTTTTGCTGCATTTAAACCCACCACACCGCCACCCAAGATGACCACCTTCGCAGGTTCAACTCCTGGCACACCAGCGAGTAGAATTCCCCGGCCTTTCATGGGTTCTTCCAAATACTTTGCTCCTTCATGTACCGCCATCCTACCCGCGATTTCGCTCATGGGCGTGAGAAGAGGAAGCTGTCCGTTGGGCGTCTGAATCGTTTCGTATGCGAGCGCGATAATGCCCTGTTTTTGAACCTGCTGTAGAAGATCCTTTGCGGCGGCAAAATGAAAATAGGTGAAAACCACCTGCCCCGGTTGCATCTGAGCGACCTCAAAATCTTGAGGTTCCTTAACCTTAACGATCATATCAGCGGTCTTAAATATGATCGCACTATTGGAGACTACTTCAGCCCCAGCCTCGATATAATCGATGTCACTGGCTCCACTACTGAGTCCAGCTCTCGACTCGACAACCACTTGGTGTCCCTCGGCTTTCAAATGTTCAACATGAACAGGCAACAACGCTACGCGATATTCGTGAGTCTTAACTTCTTTTGGTACACCTATAAGCATACCTTTAACAGTAGCTAATTATATACCGCATAGACAAGTTTAGTCCGCGCACTGCCTAAATCAAACCGCATTTTCTTTTCCTTCTGACCGCCACCACCAGCAGCACCAACCCAATCGCCGCCATCGCATACGTCGAAGGTTCGGGAACAACCGCAAGATAATAGAACCCACCAACGTTGTCGTAATAAGTCGTGAGGCTTTGGTATCCCTGCAAGCCTGTTGCTACAATCTGACTGTTGGTTAAGTATGTTGAGAAAATATCAACATTTCCAGCCACACGCATGCCACCAAAGAAGGGAGCGCCCTCGTTCCAAGCCGCAGAAGTGTTCAGGAAATTCCAAGTGATCGTTTTTCCAGAATCAATAATGAAATTTGTATTAACAAGATCAACACCTGCAAAATTCCCAGAGCCCGCGTAAAATCCACCAAAATTTGTTGATGCATTAATAGTGAAACTTTCCTGAACAAAGAATGTGCTCTGAACTTTCAGAACATCATTGCTGCCTAGTGTAGTGATAGACGAACCCGCACGGCTATTAAAGGAACCGTTGACAAACATGTTTCCTTGAACATCTAGAGTGCTACCGGCTTGCATGTTTACGCTCGAATTAACCCTTCCATCGCCCTCTAAAGTTGAGCCACTGAAGAAATTTACCGTGGAAGCGGCATTAGTCATAGTGATAGTGCCGCCGTTGATAAGTGAAACTGTCATTTTGTTGCTGATTGCAAGATTCGCATTATACCCCTCAAAACGAATTTCCCCCGTTGAACCCGCAACGTTAATCCGGCCCGTTGATGCCGCTCCAGCCATATCAATAGAATTATGTGTAATAAACATCTTTGCATTACTTACAGTGAGGGTGCCACTGGAATTAGGGTTACTACCAAGGATCAGGTCGGAGACGTTTGTAATATTTCCAGTTGCTCCAAAGACAACTTCACCGCGTCCACCGTTTTGACCGATATACAAATTAGTGACAGCTCCAGACATCGTCCCGCCTAAAAACTCAACTCGACCACTCCGAGTGACTGCCCCTGCACCGGCGTAAATACTATTGATATTTGGGATGTTAACAGTCGATCCAACAAAGGAAAGGCGCCCAGTACTAGCTACTTCAGTAGCCACGTAAATATCACGATTAATGCCGGAAGTGTTAAGGATGACATTTGCATTTGTGGCGGTGAAACTGCCGTTTCCTAGATATAGGTGATTATCTACAAGCCCAACAACAAGGTTGCCGCCACCCATATTTCCAAGGTCAACAATCCCTTGGCTGCCGGCTTGTCTGCCAATATAAAAACCATTTGAAACCGCGAAATTTTCCATGCGACTGGTGGAATCAACTCGCAGCGAGCCAATCGCATTAGTTGTTGTTGCGTCATAACCATTATTTCCGACATCTAGGTTTTTCGTGAAGATGGATCCAACAGCACCATTACTAAATGACATTCCTCCGTGGCCGCCGATGGTACCCACCCGCAAATTGGACGCAACGATAACATTTGAACCACCACTAAATAGTGTTGCCCCCTTAATTTCACCTCCATTGTGCCCGACATTGAAATCGGAGACTTCGACCTTACCTGTTGAATTTAGAAATGTTAGACTTCCTGTTCCAGGTGTAGTTATGCCGAGCGCCCCGCCACCAGATCCAATGTCAATGATCCCTTGATTGTTAGTCGTACCAATCAGGTAAGTGGACCCAGCAATTAATACGCTCCCTGTACGGTTAGGACCGCCTTGTCCAACATAAAGAGATCCAACGTTGGTGTAGATGATGGATGAATTCGCAATACTCAACGTACCATTATTACTTATAAACGAAGACCCGATCGTCCAGTTCCGAGCCCCTGCAAAGGTGTTCATATTGATATTTGCATTTGTGACCGTAACAAGACCGTTACCTACATAAGCGTGGTTAGCTACTAAGCCGAATACAAGATTACCCCCACCCATATTGCCAAGATCAACCCGTCCGGTGCTGACTCCCGCAATATTTCCGACATTAAAGTCGTTTGTAAAATAGGCTGAAGCCAAACGTGATCCATTTTGAATTTCAATTAAACCTGTAGCACCGTTTCCAACGGAGAACGCACCCACGTTCAGATATTCAAGACGCGCATTATTAGTCGCCACCAATCGACCGTCACCAGCACTTCCGATATCCATAGTTCCGGCTCTAATTTGATTCGTTCCGCCGCTTATTGTAACCGTCCCTTTTTGCGCAGACCCGTTCCTAGAGACTCCAAATGTGGTCACTGCAATTTGACCACTCGAATTGTTAAGATTCAATTGCCCCACGTTATAAGAAGATTCACTCCCTACAAAAATGGAATTACCCTCAAGGACGTGGGTCCCGCCTATAAAGTTGACAGTCCCTGTCCCGCCCACAGTTCCAGCGATATTTAAAACCTGATCTAAATTCGTCAAATAAGTGGTCGAATTGATTAAGTTCAGTGTGCCCTTGTTCCCTGAAAAACTACTTCCAATAAAGATCAGTCGATCGCGGGTGCTCCGCTCGAATGAGAAATTTACATTGGTTACTGTTAATGTCGCATTACCAATCCGAGCATATTCATTTCCAAGCGCCCAAATCATCCTACCACCGCCCATGTCGCCTAGGTTAACATCCGCAAAATTTCCTGCTGATGTCGCCATATCAATACGATTGCTGATGTAAAGGAAATCAAGTTTCGATCCCGTTTGAACTTGAATTAACCCTGTTGAACTCACCCCACTAACAGATCCATTGCCGACGCTGAGATCATTGAAGTTTACGGAAGTCAAAACAGCGTTATTTGAAAGAATTAAATCGCCAGAGCCACCGCCCGTACCCACATTCAAATTTCCAGAACTCCTCAGGCTGTTTGTCCCACCGTCATAAAGAAGATGACCTTCGGCTTTAGAACCGCCAGATCCCAAGTTGATCGTCCCCACACTCATGTACCCGGTCGAGTTTCTAATATTTATGGACCCAGATATCGGACCGTTTCCATTGCCACTTGAGCCTAGTGTTAGAATCCCATTTCCACTGATCCGGTTTGTACCCCCTTGAATATTAATGGAAGCAATGCGGTTTGAAGAGTTACCATCTCCACCTGCAATATTAAATGCTGACAGATTCGTAATTGCCAAATCCGTGTTCACAAAATTGAAAGTGGAAGTATTATTGTTAAAGCTACTACCCACATTAAAGGTTCGTGCAGTGTTTCCGCGAATCAGATCAACAACTGCATTAGTAACCGTCACGCTACCATTGCCTAGTGAAAGATCCGAACCACCGAGGACCACAAAGTTTCCACCCTGCATATTTCCAAGGTTCACCGTCGCCAAGTCTCCAGCAAAGTCCCGAGCCAAAATGAACTCATTCGTAACAAAAAAGTCGCGTAAGAACGAGCCTGATTGGACGGTTATCGTTCCAGTGCCGGGCTTTATACCCAAGTAACTCCCGTTTCCAACATGAAGTCCTTCAACATTAACAGAACTCATATAAGCATTGTTACTGAGAATAAGGTCACCCACTGCGCCACCATTTCCAACGTAAAGGTTATCAGAAACACTGATTGAGTTTGTTCCGCCACTATAAAGGACGCGTGCCACTGATGATGTGCCACCACTACCAATATAATAATTCTGAACCTGAACGGATCCTAAAGTATTGAGGAAATTCAATTGCGCGAAATTATTTGATCCTACCGCGCCACTTTCTGTACCACCCACGTATAAGCGACCGGCTCCCTGGCCGATTGAATTAGTTCCGTTCACTAAGTTCACAATGCCGGTTCGACTGTTGCCGTTGATTCCTATGTTCCATGTCGTCCCATTGTTACTGTGAATTAAAGTGGAGTTCACAATGTTGATGAGCGCATTGTTTCCATCGTAATCCGACGCAACGTTCCAGTTCCTTGATCCGCCGCCAGTTTGATTAATGAGTACGCTTGAATTAGTCACCGTAAATGAGCCGTTACCCATGCGGGTGGCATCATCAGAGACTTGAAGAACCCGGAAAGTGCCACCATTCATATTGCCTAACATCAGATCAAATCGACTATTGGCCCCTGATCCCGCATAAAGCTGATTACTGATCACTAAATTGTTAATTCGTGATGTATCAAGCACTTGTAAGGACCCAGTTGAACCAAGAGTTCCAGAATTTCCGCTACCCAAATAAAGGTGATTAACGCCCATGTTATTGATCAACGCATTGCTGCTTATGACCATCGTTCCAGAACCACCATCACGACCGACCGCCATAAGCGAACTAGCGAATATATTATTGCTACCACCACTGTAGGTGACGTGACCTTCTGAATTGCTACCACCTTGGCCCACTGTAAATTCGCTAAAAGAAACCTGACCAGTTGAATTAACAAAACGGACGTCCCCAATATTACGACCTGAAAGGGCAACATCGGCGTCTCGTCCAATGTTAAATCCACCACCAAGGCTATGGCCGAAGTTGTACGTGCTGTTAATGACGTCGAGATAACCTGTTCTATTAATTCCACTGTTAGCGAGGTTGAAGCTCCCGTTGACATTAGTGTAATTAACAGTCGAATTCACAAAAGAAACGCGGGCCGTATTTCCATTCCATGAGGAAGCAATATTTAAGGTGGAGTTATTCCCGCTTTGATTAATAGCTACTGCCGCATTTGTCACCGTGAAAGCACCTCTACCAACCGTGACTCCCCCACCATTAACGCTAAGCACCATGTTAGTACCCTGAAGGTTGCCGAAATTAACGGAACCAAAGCCCTGACCGGAAGTACCTATATCCATTGAGTTTACTGTAAATCCCTTGTTAGTTGAACCTGTCGCATCGAAGATACCAAAACTATTAGTAGCAGAACCGTTACCCACATTAAATTGTTCAAATTTGCCCAACCAATCGCCACCGGCAAGAATGACTGTTCCAGTACCACCTTCGTTCCCGATTTGAGCGTACGAATTACGTGTGTTTTGGTTGCCCAAAATGGATCCGGCGCCCATGTTGGTGATGAACATATACCCCGAAGCTGCCCGGTTCTGACCGACTGAAAGTGTGTTGCCGGAAGTTGGCATGACGGAGAAGGCTCCTCCATTTAGATCTAGTGCTAGGACACCAATTGCTCCGATCCCAGAACCTACACGAGTTTCTGTACCCACCTGAACTGCTCCTCCACCTGTAGCATTTGTGACTACAAAATTACCATGAGCAGATGTGCCATGACCCACATTGAGTTCGCCCGAAATAACGAGGTTGGATACTGAAGCTTGGTTGGTCCCAATGATGACCCCATAATTAATGCCGTTAAAGTCAGCGTTCCCTTGGCCAATGCTCAAGTTCCCGGCGAGAGAGCCTTTTAAGGTCGCGTTATCAAGAGTGATCTGGGAGAAACCACCTTGATTATTGACGCCGACATTTAAGGAGCCACCGGTGACATCAAATTGTTGGTTAGCAAGCTCAAGGATACCTGTACCCTTAACGGCGCCAAGGGTCAGATTGTTGATGTTGATCGCGGCGAAAGACGTTGCTCGATTTGTTCCTACGAACCGAGCAATTCCATATGCACCTGAACCTGTGCCGATGTCCAGATCGTTAATAGAAAGACTACTAAATTGGTTATCCGATCCAGAACGGAATTCTCCACGAGAATTTGCGGTAGTCGCGATCCGTACTGTCGGGAAATTGAAAACATAACGGCTTGTGCCATTTGTCAGGTAAACATAACCACCGGCTGAATTTTGGCCGAGGTAGAAAGTATTAGCCGGATTACTCATGACATGGTTGCCAGCGAGTAGGTTAAGAACAGAGGCAGCGCTACCACTTCCGATTGTCAAGTCTTGAGCATTACTATAAATAAACCCGCTGCTTTCGATACGGCCATTATTAAAAGTCAAACGACTGGACGTATTGGTCATTAATAGACGATCGGCAACAATTAATCCTGAGTTCATGACAAGTGCCCCGAACCTTGCATCAAGCACTGAAGTTGTTCCTGCATTTGTAACGAAAAGGAAACCCCCATCATTGGTGACTGAATTGTTTGCTACGTTCTGCTCCGAAATTGTGAGTCCGTTCGCGTAAACCGTTCCGTTGGTTGCAACCACCAACTGGTTCCATGTACTGTTGGCTCCCACTGTGACTTGACCAATATTGTACCAAAGCGAGTTCGCACCAGATACCGTGACCCGATTACTATTAGCCCCACTTAGATTGCCAATCACTGCTGTCGTATTATAGACCGTACTCGCATTAGTCACTGTCATTGAATTGTTATTTCCACTCCCAGTGGCACCAAGTACGAGTTCACCGTAGTTTGTCCATTTTGATCCGTTTACGATAATTGAGTTGAATGCACTATTTGATCCAATGTACGCAGACGTGTTGTAGACCACTGCATCATTTGAAAGCATCGCTGAATTCAGATTACCATTTAAGCCAACTACAAAATTTCCGGTATTAGTTATCCGAGAATTTGACCCGGAAACAGTCAAGTTGTTCAAGCTGCTGTTGGACCCAATAATCAACGAAGTGTTCACCAATGATGCGCCATTTAAGACAGACAGCGAGTTTGAAGTCCCCGTTGATCCAACGGCAAGTGTGCCTACGTTAGTCCACCCCGAGCCTGATCCAGTGAGCATAACGCTATTCCCAGAACCCGTGGCTCCGATCATAGATCCTGAACTATTAAGAGCTGCGCCGTTTGAAACCGTTACAGAATTGGCGCTTCCTGCATTACCAACAACCAAGGTGCTCCGGTTAGACCAAATCGAACCGCTTCCAGTGACAAGAACACTGTTACTTGAAGATGTAGAAAGGTCGCCCACTATTCCAGACTCATTAAAGACCTGACCACTATTACTGACAATCAAGCTGTTGTTTCCACTTAGCTTGCCGACGAATACATTACTCGCATTGTACCAAAATGAGCCCGAGCCCGTAACCCTGACAGCGGCGTTTGTGGAAGTTAAAGTATTTCCAATCATTCCCATCCGGTTCGTTGCTGCTGCTCCATTTGAAATAAGAAGACTCACGTTGGGCTCTTGCTGACCCACAATTAAGTCGAACCCACTATGATTAATTCGGCCTGCCCCGGACAGGATCACTGAGCCTCCGTAAATAGTGGACGTCCCTTGATAACTATTTGCTGCGTTTAAATATAGGTTTCCACCCCCGTATTGGGAGAGATTGTTGGAACCAGAGAAAACCCCATTGAGCGCCACATTACCGGATCCACCAACTGAAAGTGTTCGGTTATCACCCGTGACTGTACCATTCAAAGCCAAATCTCCTGCATTAGCTGAGATAAATTGGTTGGAGGCTAAAGTCATATTAAAATTAACGGTATTACTGCCAGCAACATTGACGATGCCTTCTGTCAAATTTACGGCATTCCCATTTAAAGTGTACCCGCCGTTACTGAAAGTCAGGGCCGCAAATGCTGTGTTGGCAGCAAAGTTATTAGTATTGTTCAGTTGAAGCGCTCCGGCTGATCCAAAAACAAGCCCAGCAGCCGCAGCAGGTGTCGTGTCGCCGACCCAATTGATATTATCCTGCCAATTGGCACTCGACCCGCTGCCGCCATCCCAAACAATGCTCGCAGAACCCGTCAAGCCGAGGGTGTACCAGGTTGTCCCTGAAAGATTAGTCACTCCAAGATAAACAAAACGGTTGTAAAGCCCTGGAGTCGCCGCGCCATCAATTTTATAGGAACCATTATTAATAAACGTACTAAATGTTTCGTTGGTGGACCGCATGCCCCCCAAATAATTCAGGTCAGGAGAATTAACAAAGAACCATGTCATATTACTGCTGCCAGCGGCCACTGAGTTGGTGAAAAATCCATCAACCTGAATACCTCGGAAATTAGCAGGAGTTCCGCCTCCCTGTTCCTGGATCGTGAAGGAAGAAAAGTTAGTAAAGTTTCCTTGGACAACCAGTAAATCGTTTGTCGCCATCTGCAATATAGAACTTGATTGCAAGCTCAGGTGACCCACGTTTGTCAAGTTGCCTTCTGGATTTAAGGTACCGCCCGATTGTACATCCATTTGCCCTACGTTAAAGGCACCATCACCGAGAACAGTTCCCCCACTTTGAACGGTGAGTTTAGCACTCGCTCCAGTTGGAATTACAATTCTTCCGCCGTTCGTGACGCGGAACGTTGCGCCGTTAGCTAAGTTATAATTTGCATTGGTGTTTCCTTGCATGATGAACTGACCTGACCCAATGACCCGTACTTCACCCTGACCGCCATTACCTGCGATGGAGGGATTAGCTTGGTTCAATACAAAAGTCGTGTTGCTAATGGCCAAGGATCCACGTGAGTTGTTGTCGCGTCCAATATAAAGCTCGTTCACGTTGGTGACAAGCCCACCGCCCCCAATAAATACATCTCCATTACCTGGGGTACCGTATCCTCCGATTCTCAAGTAATCGATTGTTCCAGTAACCGCCCCGCCTATGATATTGAACTGACCGTATGCTGAGGAATTGCCGTACCCTAATCTGAGTTCGAAAATCGACAAATTAACTGTGGAGTTTACCAAATTGACTAAACCCGTTACATTGGCTGCATTCTCGCCAATATAAAAGGTAGGTTTGGCACTGGGCGTACCTATAGCGAAGTTCCCGTTTGTTCCTGTCCATGACCCATATCCACCTGTCCCGCTTCCAATGTAATTAGCAACAGCATTGGTTTCATAGAACCAACCTCCGTTCATGTTACCCATGTCGAGTTCGCCACGAGCGGAATTTGCACCGAGGTACCACGTTGTCTGACTCACATCCAAAATACCATTAGTTGTATTAACAAACGCCACACGACCGAAGTTTCCCGCTCCGCCTTCGCCAATCCGGAAGTCGTTAAGTCGGCGCATTTCGTAAGTTCCGCCAACTATTGTCAGAGTGCCTGTCCGATTAACTCCTCCTTGAGCAAAGAAAGTTTGGTTTAAGTTGGTTATGGTATTAGTTGAGTTAACAAGAGTGATATTTGCATTATTACCGTCAAAGGAGTTCCCAACATTCCAAGTCCTGTCTTGAGAAGCTCTGCGGTTCCCATTAAACATCGCGTTACTCACTATCAACGCCCCGTTACCCATGAGGAACTGCTGAGATTCGTTACCAATATCAAACCGTCCGCCATTCATGTTTCCAAAATTTGCATACCCATAGGCAGGCCCGCTCCAACCAATTCGGAAATCATTTGTCACATACACATTCTGAATTGTACCACTCACAACTTCCACTCTCCCTGTGCCAGGAGTTGATCCACTTCCGGATTCACCAATATAAAACGCACCGGCATCTATCCGAGAAATAACGGCATTGTTAATCAGGATTAATGAACCCCCTCCTCCTGAACCACCAATCCGTATGTCGGCGCTTGTGCGAATTGAATTCGTGCCGCCATCATAGGTAACAACGCCAATATTAGTCGGGCCGCCGTCACCAATCACATAACGATTCACGTCTACCCGACCTGTAGTCCCAATAAAGTTTAACTCTCCACGATTACGCCCAACCGCAGAATCAACACCGACCTGGATGTTTCCCGAGCCGTTTCCAAGAATATTTGTACCACCAATGAAATTTACCGTACCCGTGCGACCATCCCCGGCAGATCCAATATATATCCGCCCTAAGTTGGTAAAACTCACATGTGAATTAACAAAGTTCATCGTTGCGCTATTGCTGTTGATTTCTGAACCAACGTCCCAATTTCGAGCGCCGCCGCTGTTATTTAAATTAACTAATGAATTAGAGACGGTAAAAATGCCGCCCGCCATGTAAGCCTGATCCCCAGCAAGCTGGAATGTTAACGCGCCACCCTGCATATCGCCTAAATTGATATTCGCCCATCCCCCCACACTTCGACCCCAATGGGGAGTGCCGGTGACATACAAGGACCCGATCCGCGACCCAGCTTGAACAGTCACAGTGCCGGTAGGAGCGGAACCGGGGGTTGAACTAAAGTCGAGGCCACTGCCCGTATACCAATTATTTACATTAAACTTATCTATAAAAGCGTTGTTACTCAAAATCAAATTACCCTGGGCGTTGCGAGTGCCAACTCTTAGTTCATTCGCATAAATATTATTAGTCCCACCGATATAAAGAAGATCGCCGACGCCTTTCACCCCACCGTCACCCACGTGCAAGTTGGCCACATTGATATTGCCAGTCGTATTCTGAAAGATCATCCTCGCGTAAGACTTGGCGGAAGCTGAGTCACCCTGGTCGCTCCGTCCAATAATGATGGAACCTACACCCGCAACACCAATCTGTTGTGTCCCGCCGATGAAGTTCACAAGTGCGGTCGAGGAATTTCGGGAGCGCGCTAAATTAAACTCGCTCAAATTTGAATATACGACCGAGGAATTCACAAAGGACATTGTGGCATTATTAGAATCCCACGCTGAACCGACATTCCATGTTCTTGCTCCGCCGTTGACATTAAGGCTCACATCGGCGTTGGTTACACTAAACGAACCGTTCCCAAAGTATGCTTGATCTGGGTCCAGACGAAAACTAAGGCGCCCTCCACCCATGTCACCCAGATCAACAGAACTAAAATTACTTCCGCTGCGGCTCCAGTATACGGCTCCTGTGACGAACAGATTATTTATCCTCGATCCATTCGCAACTGTCATAGTACCTGTTCCACTCCGCCCCGCTGACGTCCCATCACCCAAATGCCAATTACCAATACCAAACTCGTTAACAACTGCGTTGTTGGTAAACAACATCTGACCATTTGCACCACCAAAACCAACGGCCAATGCTGTTGAAGCCCTTATGTTATTGGAGCCGCCGGAATAAGTTACGTACCCCTCAGTATTGGTCCCATTGTATCCCACATAATAATTGGCTGTATTGACCGAGCCGGTGGTATTAATGAAGTTAACTCGGCCTACGGTTTTCGATACGTTATTATCACCATCACGACCGACATTTACTTCGCCAGCAATCGTATTGCCTATCATGGTGGTGCCCCCGATAAAATTAACAATGCCCGTGCGACCGTTCCCACCTGATCCCACGTTCATTGACCGATCATATTTATTAAAGGCAAACGAAGAATCGATTATGTTTACTTCAGAATAGAGGTTATTAAATTGATTTGCCACGTTCCAATTGCGGCCACCTCCACCTGTTCCGCTGGTGTTCATAACGAAGTTGGCGTTCGTCACGGTAAATACACCATTGCCGAAATGAGCGCCATCGTCACTGGTTAGGGCAAAAGTCAGATTAGCACCCTGCATGTCACCAAGGTTAACGAGGTACTTATTCCCCGAAGTAGCAGCAAAAGAAGGTGAATTGGTTACGTACACTGATAACACACGCGACCCCGGAAGCACCTGCACTAACCCTGTCGCCTGACCACCCGCTGAATTTCCACTTCCCACTCTCAGAGAATTGGCTCCAATCGTTACTACTGCGTTATTAGAAAGCGTTAATTGCCCTTGGCCTCCATCGGTGCCAATATTTAGAAAATCAGCCTTAATTACATTCGTTCCACCGACATACAAGAGGTAACCGTTTGCATTATTGCCAGCCTCACCAACGGAAAGACGCGTGACGTCGATCACGCCCGTCGTATTCACAAAGTTTAATTGACCGAGAGTGCCGCGGGTTGGTGTATTATCTGTGCCGCTTCGACCCAAATAAATTGTTCCTGCGCCTGATCCAATGCGATTAGTGCCCCCGATAAAATTAACGATCCCTGTCCGGCTGTATGATCCCTCCGCACGCCCAATGTTAAACTCACTTATATTAGTGAAGTGTATCGTGCTTGAAACTATGTTCATGCTCGCATTATTTGAATCCCAGCTGTTTCCTATATTCCAAGAACGAGCCGCAGCATTTGCGTTCATGTTCACAAAACTGTTTGTCACTCGGAAAATTCCATTGCCAAAATACGCTTGGTCGCCATTCAAACTAAAGGTCAACGAGCCCCCATTCATGTTTCCAAGATCGATATCGGCATAATTCCCAGAAGAGCGTGCCCAATACGGTGACCCGGTCACATATAGATTTTCTATTCGAGATCCACTTTGTACCTGCACCCGACCAGTACTTGCGTAACCGGCAGACAATCCTTCACCCACACCAAAGTTATACGTTCCAAAGGAGGAAATATATGCGTTATTTGAAAAGGTGAGTGTTCCTTGACCGCCGTCATATCCAACGTTTAACGCTCCACCTCCTGCTGTCCCTAATTGAATTCGATTTGTACCCCCTGAATAAGTAACGGCGCCAATGGAATTTGATCCATCCCTACCTATACTAAATTCATTAAAGGACTGAACCCCGTAGGTATTTACAAAATTCATTTCACCGATCACTTTACCAGTGCCGGCATTATCTGCGTCACGACCTACACGGATTTCTCCATTATTATTTAAACCAAGAAAATTCGAGCCTCCAATAAAGTTAACTAACCCTGTTCGATTATTTCCGTACCGTCCTATGTTCAGTCCGCCACCATTGTTTGTATAAACAACCGTCGAATTTACAAAGGTGACTGAACCGCTATCCGCATTAGCACTGGCAGCAATATTCCAAGATGACGCACCACCGGTCATATTGATTCTGGCATTGGCATTTGTGGCTATGAGGAAACCCTTACCGATATCAACGGCACCACCTGCAACTGCCAGAGTTAAATTCGAGCCGGCCATGTCACCAAGGTTCATCTCGCCGCGTCCACCACCTGAACCAAGGTAGAATGTGTTAATTTCAAGGTTTCGAACTACGGACCCGGAAGAATCAAAGA
>Ga0163154_10006492_pt1 | contig 14287 bp, 12 predicted proteins | sample OliLakLV19MP9P1_FD_148649 | JGI IMG/M metagenome (GOLD analysis project Ga0163154, IMG submission 148649) | Freshwater microbial mat bacterial communities from Lake Vanda, McMurdo Dry Valleys, Antarctica - Oligotrophic Lake LV.19.MP9.P1 | ecosystem: Environmental > Aquatic > Freshwater > Lake >... | reverse complement strand
GTATTAATGAGTGGAACAATCGTAAAAAATTGCAATTGATTATAAAAGATATTCAGGCTAATTAATTAAATCTATTACTATTATTTTTTCGATATTGTTAATAGAACAGATTAGATTTATAATATTAACCAGATCAAAATAACCTTTGAGCTTGCGTAACGACCAAGCAATCTATCTAATCTAACAAGTTAGAATATCTAGAAGGCTCTCATGGAAACATGAGCGGGTAAGCCCGTCATCGCAGGAATAAAGTAATTTTAAGAGGTGGCACCGTCCCATTAAGGACCCTCTTACTAGTATCAAATATGGTAGTAGTAAGAGGTTTTTTTGTACCTCAAACTCCCATTTATAAGAAGGAATATATGCAAAAGCGCACATTGGTCTCTGACAGTGTCAAACATGTTGGTGAAGTTATCGCATTACAGGGTTGGGTTGCCACTAAACGTGATCATGGCAAAGTAACTTTTATTGATTTAAGAGATAGATCTGGAATTATTCAATGTGTCGGCTATAAAATGCTGGGTGATGTTACACCTGAATCAGTAGTAGAGTTGGTGGGTTTAGTAAAAGAACGACCAACTAAAATGGTTAACACAGATCTTGCCACGGGTAGTGTCGAGCTTGAGGTGCAATCTTATACTATTCTCAATAAATCAACCGAGTTACCAATTCAAGTAAGTGAAGATGGCATTAATGAAAATGAAGAAGTCAGATTGCGCTATCGTTATTTAGATCTGCGTCGCGAGCGAATGCAAGATACCATCAGATTAAGATCTAAATTTATTCGTGAAGTACGCGAGGCTTTATATACTCATGACTTTGTAGAAATTGAAACACCAATGCTGACTAAATCTACCAAAGAAGGATCTCGTGACTTTGTAGTTGCTTCTCGTTTACAGCCAGGCAAATTTTACGCTTTACCTCAGAGCCCTCAACAGTATAAGCAGTTGTTAATGACAGCAGGTTTTGAGCGTTATTTTCAAGTTGCACGCTGTGTCAGAGATGAAGACCTGAGAGCTGATCGGGGCTTTGAGTTTACCCAGTTAGATTTAGAAATGAGCTTTGTTGGACAACAAGATGTCATGGATACGATTGAAAATACTGTTAAAACTGCTGTCAACGCAGTTGGAGGCAAACTCCAAACTGAAACATTTCCTGTCTTTACTTATGAAGAGACTATGAAAAAATATGGAGCAGACCGATTCGACCTAAGATCTGAAGAAGAAAAAAAAGACGGAACATTGGCTTTTGCATGGGTAATCAAATTCCCATTCTTCAAAAAAGTTGACAAGACTGATGCCGCAGAGGTTCGTGACGGTAAGAGTGGTTGGACATTTACTCATAATCCTTTTTCTGCTCCTTTACCAGAATTTCTGGAAGATCATATGGCTGGCAAAAATATTGAAAACATATTAACTTCTCAATATGACTTGATTTGTAATGGTTATGAAGTTGGCGGAGGCAGTGTCAGAGCTCATAAAGCTGAAGAGTTAATGCAAACTTTTAAGATCATGGGTTACTCTGAAGCGGAAGTTGAAGACAGTGTAGGGCATATGTTAGCAGCTTTCAAAGTTGGGACTCCACCACATGGCGGCATTGCTCTTGGCATAGACAGATTGGTCATGCTTTTAACACAACAACAATCACTCAAAGAAGCAATTGCTTTCCCTATGACCTCAAGTGGTAAAACAGCTGTCATGGATGCACCGGCTCATATTACTGAGGAACAATTAAAAGAATTACATATTCGGATTGTTGAAAAGTAATATTCAGCGCAGTATCTAGTACGATCACCTTGTCACCTCTAGCCAAGTATGTCACTATAGAGAAATGCGTGGCGATCAAAAGATTAGCTTTTTTGTTGGATGTTTAGTACTTCTATTAATAGGGAGTCTCAATCTTAATTTGGCTGAAAATAGGTTGCAAAAAGTATATGCTATTGAGTTATTACCATTAGATACACTTCCAGTAAAAAAAACTGTAGGAGTGCCGGTAAAAGTTGCAATAGCTGAAGAAACTTTTCCACTTAATGATCGCGTATTTCCTGCTCAAGATGTATGGGAGCCTCAAATAACGGCTCAGTCAGTCTACATCTTAGATCTTGATTCTGGTACGCCACTCTATCAACGCAATGCACAAAATTCATTTTCAGTAGCATCCACAGCAAAATTGATGACTGCAGTTGTGGCACTTGAAACATTTAAAATGGATCAGGAGTTAGTAGTTAAACAAAGTCAGACAATTGAGGGTAGCTCAGGATTATTAATAGTAGGAGATGTTCTCTCTGTCGAACAGTTATTACAATTACTACTAATTCAGTCTGCTAATGATGCAGCTATAGTTTTAGCAGCGAATCATCCACTAGGACTAGAGGGATTTGTGGCTGATATGAATAAAAAAGCTCAGGTTTTATACCTCACCGGAACACATTTTAATAATCCAGTTGGTTTTGACAATTCATTACAATATTCCACTGCTCGAGATTTGGCAATTTTATCTCAGTACGCCACGAATATCGATATTATTAAACGCACAGTAGCTAAACAGCACGAAATAGTTACCAATAAAAATAAAACTGCACGCTATGACATTTACAATACTAATGCACTTATGATTGATCCTCGAGTGGTAGGTGTGAAAACCGGGACAACTACAAATGCTGGAGAAGTACTGATTTCCCAATTAGAATTTGAAGGCAGAAATCTATTATTTGTAGTTGTTGGGAGTTCTAATCGGTATACAGATACTTTACAGCTGATTGATTGGGTTTTTTCCTGGTTTGAGTGGCAAAAGTATTCATCTACTATTGGAGAAGCTGGTCAAATTAGGCCTTAAATCTCATGTTTACTACTCAAGTATCTGGATGAATATGATATAGTAATTTGTGCAAAATAACAGTGAATAAAATACTATAAAGAAATAGTAAGAGGACTTACATGACAATTGCAATTATTGGTACGGGATTTGTAGGTGTAACAACAGCGGCTGTCTATGCTGAACATGGACACACCGTCTATGGAGTTGATATTGACGAAAGAAAAGTCGAATCACTTAAAACTGGAGTTGTACCATTCTTCGAACCTGGTTTAGAAGATTTACTAAAAAAAGGTGTTGAGGCAGGTAATTTACACTTCACTACTAGTTATACAGTTGCAGTTCCAACAGCAGATATTATCATGGTAGCTGTCGGTACACCTTCGCAAGTAGATGGTGCTATTAATGATGCGTATGTTATTGCTGCTTGTGAGTCAGTTGCTCCATTACTAAAAACAGGTGCGATTGTTATTATCAAATCAACTGTGCCTCCAAATTTGATTCCTAAATTTGAACAAATCATTCGGGCCAAAACACAAACAGAGTTTTATTTGGCAACTATGCCTGAATTCTTAAAAGAAGGTACAGCGGTTGAGGATACCTTGCATCCAGATAGAGTTGTGATTGGGACAACTAACCCAGGTGTAGCAGATAAATTAAAAGAATTAAATCAAGTTTTTAATGTGCCCATGTTAGTAGTCTCTCCACAATCAGCACAAATGATAAAGTATGCTTCAAATTCATATTTAGCTCAAAGAATTACCTTTATTAATCAAATTGCAAATGTGTGTGAAAAAGTGGGTGCTGACATTCAAGAAGTTATTAAAGGAATTGGTTTTGATCATCGTATTGGAGATCACTATTGGTATCCTGGCTTGGGATATGGCGGTTCATGTTTTCCAAAAGATGTGCGTGAATTAGCTCACATGGCTGATTCATTGGAAATCAACGATAACTTATTTAGTTGGATGAGAACAGCAAATGCTCACAGAGTTGATGAAGTGCTGAGAGAATTTAGTAGTCAAGTTGATGGGTGGGATGGTAAAACTGTAGCTATTTTAGGCTTGGCATTTAAACCACAGACTGACGACACTAGAGATGCTCCTGCTCAATTTATAATTCCACAATTGATTCGCGCAGGTGCAACTGTCCGTGGCTACGATCCCAAGGCCAGATTTATGATGACTGCAGATTTAAGTACTTCAGCAGATCGTTACACCCCTACTTCTTCTATTGCAGAAGCAGTCAAAAATGCCGATGTCATTATGTCTGTGATCGAATGGCCTGAAATTATTAATTTTGATTTTGGTCCACATAAAGCTCAAGATAAACAACAATGGTTTATTGATATTCGTAATCAATTTGATCCGGCTAGAGTTAGAGGTTGGGGTTACAAATATAGTGGTATTGGTAGAAATAATGTTTAAGTGAGGGGCTATGTTTTCTTTGAATAAAGATACACGTATTCTTATTACTGGTGGAACCGGATTTGTAGGAGGACACTTGGTAGAATACCTGGCTAAACAAGGTTATATGAATATTCATGTGACTCATCTTGGTAGCAATGAATCAATTGTTCATCAATTAATAGATTCACAACACATTCATAGAGTAGATCTTACTCAAGATCAACAAGTTAATGATCTCTGGAAGACTATTCAACCTGAAGCTATTTTTCATTTAGCATCTTTATCATCTGTCGGTAATAGTTTTAATCAAGTTGCAGACGTTTTACAAAACAATACCCAACTACAAGTGAGAATTTTAGAAGCAATGAAAAAGAGTGATGTCGCATCAAGATTATTAGCAATTTCCTCTGGAGAGGTCTACGGAAAAACCCGTGTAGACGAACAGCCAATTGCTGAGTCTCAAGAATTTCGCCCAGTAAATCCATATGCAGTTTCAAAAGTCACCCAAGATGTATTAGCATACATGTATGGAGAAACGAGCAATTTGGATATTGTTCGCGTTCGGCCATTTAATCATACTGGTGCACGTCAGTCACCAGATTTTGTTATCTCTAGCTATGCTAAGCAAATTGCCGAAATAGAAGCTGGTAAGCGCCAGACAGTAGAAGTAGGCAATTTAGAAGCAAGTCGTGATTTTTCTGATGTCTCTGATATAGTGAGAGCGTACGTAGTATTGATGCAATCTGGAACTAAGAGTGATGTATACAATGTAGGCAGTGGTCAAGCCATTAAAATACATGAAATATTAGATATCTTGATTAGTTTGGCAAAATCGCCTATAGCTACTGAGCAAGTACAGAATAGAATGAGACCAAGTGATGTCCCGATCGCAGTTGCTGACATTAGCAAAATAAGAAAACTTGGGTGGGAGCCAACGGTGCCACTCAATGAAACATTACAAAAAGTATTAGATTACTGGAGAACTCAAGTATGACAAAACGTAAAGCATTTATAACTGGTATAACAGGTCAAGATGGCTCCTATCTGGCCGAATCTTTACTAGAAAAAGGCTATGAAGTTTACGGTCTTACTAGAAGAACGAGTACTCAAAATTTTAGTCGTATCGAAAAAGTAATTCATCATGAGAATTTACACTTAGTTTCTGGTGATTTAATTGATCAACACTCAATAACTTCAGCTATTAAAGATATTCAGCCAGATGAAGTATATAATTTAGCAGCTCAATCATTTGTCCAGGCTAGTTGGAGTCAACCGGTCTTAACTGGTGAATTTACCGCTATTGGTGTGACTCGAATTTTAGAGTCACTTCGTCTCGTTTGTCCAACTGCAAAATTTTATCAAGCAAGTTCAAGTGAAATGTTTGGTAAAGTTCAAGAAGTCCCACAGGTTGAAACTACTCCTTTTTATCCTCGTTCTCCGTATGGAGTAGCAAAGGTGTATGGACACTGGATCACGGTCAATTATCGAGAATCATTTAATTTATTTGCGACTTCAGGAATTTTATTTAATCACGAGTCTCCACGTCGTGGTCTAGAATTTGTGACCAGAAAAATTGCAAATGGGGTCGCTCGAGTTAAATTAGGAAAGCAACCATTCATCCAGTTAGGTAATTTAGGTGCCAAGCGTGACTGGGGCTATGCTAAAGATTACGTTGAAGCAATGTGGTTAATGTTACAACAAGATGAACCGGATGATTACGTTGTTGCTACTGGTGAAACCCACTCAGTTCAAGAATTTTTAGAATTATCTTGTAAAGCTGCTGGTATTCCAAACTGGAAAGATATTTATAAACATAATCCTGACTTTGACCGACCTGCAGAAGTTGACTTACTAATTGGTGATGCAACTAAAGCAAAAGAAAAACTTGGTTGGAAGCCCAGTATCGATTTTGAGCAATTGGTAGACATTATGGTCCAAGCTGAACTTGAATTAGAAGCAACTACTAAGTCATAATGACTAGAAGACCTGTTCTAAGAATAGATCCAATATGAAAAATAAAAAAAAAGCTGTAGTTATTTTGCCAACATACAATGAGCGAGATAATGTAATCATTACGATACCAGCACTGATTGAAGTTTTTGAAGGTATAGCTACTTGGGACATGCATATTCTGGTAGTAGATGATACATCACCAGATAAGACCTACGAAGTAGTTGCAGATTTACAAAAGAAATACAAAAATCTGCATTTAATTATTAATAAGAAAAAGGCTGGTCTTGGCGGGGCATATCTGAAAGGTATGGAATATTCATTCTATGAATTGAACGCAGATGTTGTTTTTGAGTTTGATGCAGATTTATCACATGATAGAACTAAAATTTCAGAATTCTTAAAAAGAATTGAAAGTGGTGCCGACATGGTTCTGGGTAATAGATATATAGCTGGTGGTAGTATTCCAAAAGACTGGGGATTTCACAGAAAGTTACTGAGCGTCACTGCTAATTGGTTTATTATGTTAGTTATGACCGATTTTAGAATTAGAGACTGGACTTCTGGATATAGAGCCTTAACGAAGCCAGTATTCGAGGCCATAAAAGATAAATTGCAGTCAGAACAATTCTCAGGATATACCTTCCAAATTGGCTCCTTAATTTATGCTCTACGAGCGGGATTTAGAGTTGATCCAAATGTTGCTTATCACTTTACAGATAGGGCAATTGGTCAGTCAAAGATTGGTCCAGAATACATTAAAAATACGTTGCTATTTATTTTTGAAATTCGTTCTAGAGAAATAATTAACCATCGATTATTTAAGTTTGCCATGGTAGGAGGACTAGGAGCGATAGTTCAACTTACCACTTTAAGTATTTTTAGACACAATAATTTAAATTTTCAATTATCTTACTTTTTGTCAACTGAAGCTGCTGTTGTCTCTAATTTTATTTTAAGTAATCTCTGGACTTTTGCTGATAAGAAACTAAATTGGTCGGAAATTCCAGAAAAGTTTTTACAATTTAATTTAGCTTCAGCAGGTTCAATAGCAATTCAACAAATTTTAGCTTTTGTAGCAGAACACACAATAGGTTTCCATAAATTGTTTACTATTCCGGTAATAAACTTTATAGTAGATACAGGAATATTATTTGCAATTGTTGGTATTCTAATTGGCATGTGTTGGAATTTCTTTGCATATACTCGATTTATCTGGAAAACGTCTACAAAGTAATGAGCATATCATGTGGCAAACTGTCCGTAATTTGTTTAAATTCGATCTGCCTCGTCCAAAAGTTGAGTATGGCCTAGTAGGGCTAATGATTTTAATTAGTGCTATTTTGTGTTTATGGAATATTTCAGAAGGGGCGCAATTTCTTGGTGATCAGGGTAGAGATGCGCTGACTGTTGCTAAAATTTTTAAAGAAGGTGATTTAGTTTTTATTGGACCGGTAATGAGTGTGGGGAATCTTTATTTAGGACCACTCTATTACTATTTTATGTTGCCATTTTTATGGCTCAGTTATCCTAATCCAATTGGTCCCGTTCTCGGAGTACTCCTGCTTCATTTGATAACTATTTTTTGCATATATCGTTGGGGAAAAAAGATGATTGGTAGTCCAGCAGCACTAGTGGCAATTGTCTTATATGCAGTTAATATAACTGTTATTTATCACGCTCGATTTAGTTGGAATCCAAATATAACTCCGTTCTTTTCCATAACCTTGTTATATTCATTATGGCAGGTTTGGCAAGGAAAAAGATGGTATTTTGTTACAGTTATTGCAGCGTTTAGTGTGCTGATGCAAGTTCACTATGTAACGTTATTAGTATTACCTACTATTGGCTTGGTTTGGCTAAGGTGGGTGTGGTTAGAAAAAAAACATATACCCAAAATAATTGGCCCAACACTCCTTGCTTTATTAGTTTTCTTAATTTCTTTGACGCCATTAATTTTATTTGATATTAAACATGACGGTCAAAACGTAAATGCATTTATTGAAATGATAACAAAGAGTAATACCTTTAATGACAAACAAGCAGCTGCAGTTGAAGGATCAAAACTGTTTAGAAGTATAAAAGAGATGCAGGGTAGATCATTCCAGTTGTTTTTTGAGACTTCAATTGGCCAAATAAGATCACTTAATTCACTACTCCTTATAGGTTTAGTTACTTTTGTGGGTTTCCAGATTTGGAAAAAAAGAGCAACTTTGATTACCAAAGAAATGGGAGGAGTCTCAATTATCATCATGTATTTATTTTGGGGAGTGGTGGCATTGAGTGTATATGAAAATAGTGTTTATTTTCATTATATTTTATTTTTATTACCCGCTGTTATGTTGCTATTTGGTTGGGTTGGAGTGCAACTGTGGAAATATGGTTTTATTGGTCAATTAGTAGCATTCAGTCTAGCAATATTTTATTTGGCATTCAGTTTTACCCATTTACCTTATACTCATAATAGCTGGCCAATGGCTCGGTATAAGCTAGTTGCTCAAGACATAGCTCAACAAGTACCTTTAGATAGAAAATATGACTTAGTCTCAGTGTCAGAATCTTCTGGAGATTTAGTTGGTTTGAGCTATCGATACTTTTTATATACCTTGGGTCATGAGCCAGTTGCAAAAGAGGAATTAGGAACAATTGACACCTTAGTAATAATTATCGAAGAACAAAATGTTGATATTGATGATGTCTTTAATTCAGGAATTTACGAAATTGAAACGTTTCCAAAAAAAGAGCCTTATAAAATTTTAGAAACTGGTGATGGTATCCGAGTTTTATTTATGGATCGAGCATTGGACGCACCATCGTAAGAATCAAGTGATATGATATAACCTATGGCTAAACCATTCTTATCAGTTGTAATTCCTTCATATAATGAAATGAAAAACCTCAAAAGAGGAGCCATTTTGGAAGTAGTTGAGTACTTAGAAAAACAAAATTATAGTTGGGAAATTATTTTAAGTGATGATGGTTCTACTGATGGAACGGTTGAAGAATTAAAAAAAATAAGTAAAAATAATCAGCATATTACTCTTGTAGAAAATATTCATGGTGGAAAAGCTCCCACGGTAAAATCTGGAATGTTAGCTGCCCAGGGAGAGTGGAGATTATTTACTGATTTTGATCAGTCAACTCCAATTAATGAAGTAGAGAAGTTGTTACTTGAAGCAAAAAAAGGAAAAGACATAGTCATTGGCTCAAGAGAAATTAAAGGTGCGGTTAGAGCAAAAGAGCCACTCTATAGACATATGATGGGTAGAGGTTTTAATTTTTTAGTTCAAACTTTGGCAGTACCAGGTATTCATGACACTCAGTGTGGTTTTAAACTATTGTCTGCCGAAAGCACAGAAGAATTATTTCCAAAGCTGTATATTTACGGAAATAGAAAAAGAAGAAGTGATGCTTTTACTGGTGCTTTTGATGTTGAGTTACTATTTTTAGCATATAAATTAGGCTATAGTATTGAAGAGGTGCCGATTCACTGGAAACATTATGAAACAGATCGAGTTAATGCGGTAAAAGACTCTGTTAGAATGTTTGCTGATATTATTAAAATTCGTTTAGCTGCAATACAAGGTAAGTATAGATAATAGTTACTCACTGAAGTAAACGGGTAGGAGCTATATATACTATATGAAATTGTTAGGTGCATATTTTTTTCTTTTACTGGGATATACCTATTTCTCTTATTTTTTAACTGATCCAAATTTAGTTTTTAGTTCTTGGCCAATGTACTGGAATTGGCAGGTTGGGATGTGGCAAGCTGCTGCTGACGTTCACAGAATTATTCCAGTTGTGTATGGTGGGTTGATGGCGGGCATATTTTGCCTGTACTTTGTCATCGCAAAATATGCCCGCCTCCAGTGGCTCAATTCATTCAAATCACAACTTCTTGTAGTCTTGATAGTATCTATACCTTTAGTACTAGCAAATAATGCGCTCTCACATGACATATTTAACTATATTTTTAATGCTAAGATGGTTAGTTATTATCAAGTTGATCCGCATGTTAAAGTAGCCCTTGATTTTCCGGATGACCCTTGGCTACGTTTTATGCATAATGTCCACACGCCTGCTCCATATTGGTATGGTTGGACTGCCTGGTCACTGATCCCGTATTGGATTGGGATGGGTAAATTTACTTTTACTTGGCTTTTATTTAAGATATTTAGTTTAATAAGTGTAGTATCCTTATTATATGGAGTTAGGAGTCTATATAAAGTTGTGTATGAAAAAGAGTTGCCTGCACATGCGTTTGTATTACTATTTCTAAATCCCTTATTTTTGGTTGAATTAATTGGGAATGCTCATAATGATGGTTGGATGTTGGTTCCGGCTGTGTTTGGTGTCATATTTTTTTGGAAAGCTTACAAACTGTTACAACAAAAAAAGTTTTCTTCAACTGCAATTGCTCAAAATATATTTTTCAGTATTTCTTTTATTTTGTTGTCAGCTACAACCAAGTACGTTACATTAGTGCTAGTGCCTATAGTTATAGGAGCATTAGTAACAGCCCGAAATTCTTTATCTCAGACAGCAAAAAAAGTAGCGACATTTTTAGGAACATCAACATCTCAATTAATTTTTTTCTGCATTGCCGGTGCATTATTTGTGCCCCTATTTACTGCTCGTTCTCAACAGTTCCATCCTTGGTATTTGACCTGGGTACTGATTTGGGTACCATTTATTGAATGGAAATGGTTACGAGGAGTTATAATAATCTTTTCAGTGACATCTATGTTCCGTTATATTCCCTGGATGTGGGAAAGAGGGTATACTAACCAAGTTCTGGTAGATCAAAAAATGATTACTTGGGCGATTCCGGCACTATTTTTGGTGTACATGCTGGGTAAGTGGCTGATGAGTGAAAAGAAACGTTCTAATTCTAAATAGGTTACTATATGTTGAAAACAATTGACAGATTTTTTGCTAAAATTCCTTTTTTTTGGTTACTCTTTATTGGCTTTGGATTACTGTACCTATTAATTCACCTGACAAATTTGACAAGTTTACCTGTATTTGCTGATGAAGCTATTTATATTCGATGGGCACAACTCATTATTGATAAACCACAAGAATTTGCTCTCTATTCACTAAATGACGGCAAAACACCTTTATTTATTTGGTTGATGGTGCCATTTCAATTTTTATTTAGTGATCAATTATATGCAGCTAGAATTGTGAGTGTTTGGGTGGGTTTGTTGCAGGTTTTGGTAATGATGAAACTAGCACAAGAAATAAGTGGCAAACGAATAGTTGTTATTACTACAGCAGTCTTAAGTGTTTTTGTACCATTTTGGTTTTTCTATCATCGGATGGCTTTAATGGATAGTTTATTAACGTTATTTTTATCGGTGGCAGTTTTAATGACGTATAGATTAGTTAATGTTGATGTGCCCAAAGTATCGTATGTTTCAAACTTAATTTCTGTAGTTTTTAAGGATATATTTGCAATGAGAGTTCTATGGCTAGTTATAGCAGTAGGACTTAGTTTTGGAGGAGCCCTAGTAACCAAATTACCTGCTATTCTCTTTGCACCAAGCTTAGTGCTATTAGTGTTATTCCCAACTGAAAAATCGTGGTTACAACGAGTAGTGTTATTAGCGCGAGTAGGAGCAGGATTGGGTATTGGATTAGGAGTATTTGCTTTACTAAAGATACACCCAGCATTTAGTCAGTTATTTAGTAGAGGTGGAGATTTTTTATATCCTTTCTCAGATATTTTATTGCATGGAGGCTGGCTGCATTCACTCACTCAATTACCAAGGTACATTAACTATATTTTAGGTAACGTTTCTTTACCGGTTTTATTATTTAGTTTATTGCCATTATTTTTCACTGAGAGTCGAAGAAAAGGATTTATTCTTACTTTGGCTTGGGTGATTTTTATGGCCCCTATTTGGTTGTTTGGTAAAGTTGTCTATCCACGATATTTCATGCCAGGAATTATATTTATAACATTACTGGCGGCTGAGGGTTTTGCCATAGCTCAACAAAAATGGGTAAAGGATTCTCACACCTTATGGTCACAAACAGTTGCAGCCTTGGTCATTGCCACAAGTTTAGCAACGTTCGCTCAGATAACGCTGACTTTTGTTGGTAATAGTTTATTTTTCCCCAATAATACTCCTTTTATTAAGGATGATAAAACGCAGTATCTTACAGAATGGTCTTCTGGACATGGACTTAAGGAAACAGCTGTAATGCTTGAAACAAGTAGTATTAATACTAAAATAGCCGTTGCTACTGAGGGTTATTTTGGTTCATTACCGGACGGTTTAGTGTTATATTTCCATCGAAAAAATGTTGAAAATATTTATATTGATGGAATTGGTCAACCTGTTTATGAAATTCCAACAACTTTTTGGGAAAAGGCACAAGGTTTTGATCAAATATGGTTGGTTGTTAATAGCCATCGGATGAAAATGAATCTGCCAAAAGAAATGCTCTTGAATCAATACTGTCGCCCAGATTTTAGTCCTTGTTTACAAGTCTGGAATGTCACATCTTTACGTCCTCAAAATAATTGATATAGATATTCACGTCTGGTTTTTAACACATTAATAACTTTTTTCAGTGCGTAGGCATTACTTATTTACAATTAATATCCATTTATATTAGAATCTTGCTCATCATATTTATTCAATAAACTATAAGAGAAGTGTGAAATTTTTTATTGAGTATGTCATAACTAGTGTAGGAAAATATATTCTTGGTGTAAACACCTTGCAGATTCTTGCGGGCAAGAATAGTCAAATTGCATATCCACTTAATGATTCTTTGACACTTCAACACGCATTGCAAACTCCGTTAACTATTTTAAAGATAAATCTAGAGCGACTCAGTTCTAAGCAAAAACAAAAAAGGAAGTTGATAATTAACCAATCTTTACTGGCTCTTCGACGAATTGAAGAAATGACAAATTTTTCTCAATTATTAGTTAGATCGAAACGAGAAAAAGAAAAATTCGAGCTAAAAAATAGTTTAGTTGAATTGCAACATGTTTTTTCTTCTTATGAACGAGTTCAAGTATCTTTGGTTTTGTCTAAAAATGCAGAGTTAAGATTGATCGGTAAAAAACTGTTATTTCAAGAAGTAGTAAGTTGCTTAATTAAAAATGCTATCGAATCGTATGGTACATCAATTCATCAGGTCACAGTCATCGTTTATTGTAGAAGAGAAGGTAAGTATGTCAGGATTGAAGTTGTAGATTTTGGCTTTGGTATGGGTAGGTTAGCTAAGCAAGTTGCAATGATGAGAGGTGTAACTTCAAAGCAGGATGGTCAGGGTTTAGGGTTAGCGTTTGTAAGTCAAGTGATTGAAGAAATATTTAAAGGCAAAGTATTTATTGAAAGTCAGCCGTTAATTGGAACCCGAGCTGTAATCCATATACCACTTAATTCTGTGCTTTAAATTTGTAGCCAAAGCCACGAATAGTTTCAATCGCATTTTTATTTTCGAATAAACTCATTCTAATCCTTCGTATATAGACATCAAGTGTTGCTGATGAAGGTACGTTTTCACCTTTAGCTTCCCATACAGCCCAAATAATATCGTTTCTATTCACAATTTGATTTTTATTTTCCATTAAATATGATAAAATTTCTGCTTCTTTTTTTCTGAGTTTATAAGTTTGGTCTGAGCAAGTAACAATACCAGTACTCATATCAATGTTGAATTGACTAGTTCCAATTGATTTTTGTTCAGTCATTTTTTTAAAACTGAGGAGCTTTTTTGTTTTTAGTTTGAGTTCTGCTAGTGAAAATGGTTTACCTAAATAATCATCAGCACCTCGTTCCAGACCTGTAATTCTATCTGGTAACTGATTTTTCTGACTGAGTATCATTACTTTAGTCTGCGGACTTATATCTAAAATATATTCAAGAACTTCAAGTCCATCGCCATCATCTAAATTTCGATCTAAAATCAGTAGCTGATATATGTTCTTTTCTAATAGTTCACTGGCTTTACTAATAGTACTGGTCACGGTAATATTTCTAATATTACTCGCTAAAACTTCTAATAGGATTTTTTGAAGTGAACAATCATTTTCTACGATTAATATGTTAATCATTGATATATTTTATTACGGAAAAATATATTAG
>Ga0163154_10006480_pt1 | contig 14297 bp, 12 predicted proteins | sample OliLakLV19MP9P1_FD_148649 | JGI IMG/M metagenome (GOLD analysis project Ga0163154, IMG submission 148649) | Freshwater microbial mat bacterial communities from Lake Vanda, McMurdo Dry Valleys, Antarctica - Oligotrophic Lake LV.19.MP9.P1 | ecosystem: Environmental > Aquatic > Freshwater > Lake >... | reverse complement strand
CACTGAAATTGCTTCGCCGTGACTACTCAGGTATAGAAACAGAATAAAATAAACAGAGAGGCATGAAGACGTGAAGAAAAACAGGAAAATACCCCTCGAAACGTGGATGTAGGGGTGGATTAGGCGCTTGTCAATCGTTCGTTAACATGAAAGTTCGCGCGCCGAATATCCACCCATTTGCCGCCAACTATCAAGAATTAGGACACCTCAATTTTATCGGCGATGGCGTAGATATGCAACTCAATTTACACCCTGCACTTGAACCAACGCCAGTCTGCGCTATGCTCATAGGCGACGCTTTTGGATGACACGGAGACTTTCCGCTTATGCCCGGCAGATATTTTGAACAACTGGAGGTCGGTATGACCTTCAATCATGCCTTAGGGCGCACGATCAGCGAAGCCGATCACATGTTGTTTTGCGCCATCACCATGAACCAGCAACCGCTCCACATCAATGCCGATTTCGCCGCCCATAGCGAATACGGGCAGCGGCTCGTCAATGGCTTGCTGACCATGAGCTTGGTCGTCGGCATCAGCGTGGCGGATACCACCGAAGGCACCATCATCGCCAATTTGGGATATGAAAAAGTGCGGCACCCTCAACCCGTGTTTCATGGGGATACGCTTTATGCCGAAACCATCATCGTCGCCAAGCGCGAAAGCCAATCCCGCCCCAATGCCGGCATCATCACTATGAGCCATATCGGGCGCAATCAGCATCAAATCGTCGTGGTGGAAGTCACGCGGTCAGCACTGTTTCTAAAGCAACCGGTCTAAGATAAGGCGCGCCTTGTCTCCATTCCCTAATCCCCACTCGCTAAACCCTATTCCCTGTTCTTAAAAGGATCATCCCATGCCTTGGATCACACTCAAAGACGATACTCGGATCGAAGCCCCTACTGACCGCCGCTTGGTCTTGGCGTTGGAAGATAGCGGCATCGATATTTTGCACCTGTGCGGCGGCAATGCCAGTTGTACCACTTGCCGCGTCCGCTTTATCGAAGGCGAACCGGAAGCGATGACCGCTGCCGAACTCACCCGCTTGCAAATGCGTGGCTTGTTGGGCACAGCGCGCTTGAGTTGCCAAATCTTGTGCGATCACGATATGCACCTAGAAGTCTTGCAGCGCCTCTCCACCAGTGATGTCGAGAGTGCCGGCGACCGCCCCGCCGAGCAGATCACGCCCGAACCCGTCTGGGGCACTCGTCCGTCAATCGACCCGCAAAGTTAAAACGATGGCTCCGATTCAGGCGTTACCCAACGGCTATCAGGAAGCGGCGCATATCGTCTTGACCGATCCTAAGCGCTTGCTGCGGCTGAATCTCTATGCGCTGGTACCGTTGGTGCTGGCGCTGATCCTGTTGGAACGCTGGCACGCCTTCGCCCGTGCCTTGTGGACCCCCACGCTGGACTTGCCCGCGCTGTCGGGCACGGTTGGTGTGATCATCGGCATCGTCAGCGTTTTGATCGTCCACGAAGGGCTGCACGGCGCGGCGATCCTCGCTTTTGGGCACCGCGCGCGCTTTGGTGCCAAGCTCGCGCAAGGGGTGTTGTATGCCACCGCAGATAACGCCTACTTTCGGCGTCATGAATTTTGGGTGGTGGCACTGACGCCGCTGGTGGTGATCTCGCTGGTGGCGCTGGTCGGCATCGCCATCGGCAATGATGCGTTGGCGTGGGCACTGGCATTGTGGGCGACGGTCAACGCGGCGGGAGCCATCGGCGACCTGTGGAGCAGTTGGTTTTGCCTACGCTACCCCGCCAGTGCGCTCGTCAAGGATGAGGGAGACGGCTTTCGGGTGTTCATGCCTGCCGACTGACGCTGAGTTCGACGGCGGTGATCAAACGCTTGATGTCGCCTTCAAAGTCGGGGTCGCTGCGCACGGCGACGGCATTCCGCATCGTCAAATCTTGCAAATCGTCGGGCAGGTGATCGCACGTGGGCATTTTGGCACCGCGTACTAACACGGGCACGACGACGGCATCAGAACGGGTGAGGGCAGCGACGATCTCGCGCCGGACATAATCTTTCGGGTTGTGTAAGCGTGTTGTGCCCGTCTCGACATCCGCGATCCGTTCCCATTCCCCGCCGATGATCGTCAGCAACACACTGCACGACTCGACCGCCGACAAAATCCGTTTCTCGAAATCTTCGCCCGCCGAAATCGTCTGCACATCGCGGAAGATCGCCTCGTGCCCGAAATACGCGCTTAGGCGATCCCAGATGCGCCCGACGATATCTTCACTGTCGGCACGGCGATAGGAGATAAAAATGGTATTTTTGGCATAACGGATTGGCGACACCTGTTTTTGGCGGTTGAGCAGCACCAACCCATTTTCCATCAAGTCGTTGATCACCGCTTGCTGGTTGACGCTGCCGCTGGGCGCACGGAAGAACGAACTGAGGACCCACATTTCGCGCGCGAATTGCAGCGCGTCTTCAACCCCTTCGACAAATTCGTTAGTGATCCGCGCCCGCCGCATCGCCGTTTGTTCGGCGACGAGTCGTTGGCGCTCTGTGTCTATTGGGTCGGTCAGCGCCGGCGGGGCGTCGTCCCTCCAATTCGCCTGTGCGAGTTTCCAGCCGTCTAATTGCGATGCCAACCGTTGCGCGGTCGCTTCGTAGAATGTTTGCGCGGCGGTATCGTTCATCACTTGGGCGAGCAACTGGGACGTCAATGCCAAGAACAGCCCAAGGATGCAGTACAAGAGGGCATTCGCGAACAAAAAGATGATGCTGATCACCAGCAGCAACCCGCTGATCCCTTGGTAGGTGAAATAACGACGGTTGGCGCGCTGCGCGATCTGGGCGTAGGAACGCTGCAAGTGCAAAACACGCGCTACTACATAGGTGTTTAAGTCGAGCGCCGTCGAGAAAGGATTCTTTTCCTCGACCACCACCTCTTGTGACACTCCGCAACCGCTAAAGCGGCGCGGCTTCTTGTGGAGCCTTTCGGCTCCAAATAGCCGCGTCACTGACAGCAAGCGATCACGATTCTCGCTTTCACGAGCTACTTGCCGGGTGTCCCCCGGAACTAACGGCGGTCCGTTTTGGAAAAACCTTCACGGGTCGCTGATACTTGATCGTCGTCGGCACTTGTGCCGCGCTCCACAAACCGGGCAGGTTTGGGACGTATAGGCTACGGAATTCAACAGTTCGGTAGCTCATATTTTCGAGTCTACAGTCTTTTAAGTTTTTTGTCGATGTTCATCTGTAACTGCTCAGGCTGAAAAACGGTCGGTAATAAAGGGAGAAATGACCGTTGGCGGCAAATGGGTGGATATTCGGCGCGCGAACCTTCATGTTAACGAACGATTGACAAGCGCCTAATCCACCCCTACATCCACGTTTCGAGGGGTATTTTCCTTTTTTTCTTCACGTCTTCATGCCTCTCTGTTTATTTTCTTCTGTTTCTATACCTGAGTAGTCACGTTCATCTTTTGAATTCAACTCGGAAATTCCCGGAGAATTTACACTCACTTGAAATGCACCCCGCTGAGACGCTGAGACGGCGGCTAAAGCCGTAAGGCGCTTCATCTACAGCCGCTCAAGCGGCGTAGCTTTCGCGGGCTAAAGCCCTACTTCTGTAAGGCGACATGTAATGAGAATAACTATTCGGTGTAAAAAGAGTGTGATGGCGGGCAAAACGGAAAATATTGGGATGCGCAACGGCGCTTTCACAATCCAGACGCGCCGTTACGCATCCTTACGCGGTGTTGCGGTTAACGCGCGGCGACGGCTTGGCGCATCGTATCGCGGAATTGCTCGTGATGCCCAAGTTCGTGCTTTAAGGCAAACAAAAATGCGGTGATCGAGTTCATCTCGCCAAAGCGTTCGACAAAGCGGGGGCTAAGCGCCCGCAATAGTTCGGTATTGGGCGCATCGGGGAAGGCATCCAGATAGCCCAAACGGATACGACGGCTTTCCGCAAGGCGCTGTTCGACTTGGGCGCGGGTCGTGACTGTCTCCCATGCTGTTTCGTAGCGCAAGCGTAAATCAGCGGGGAAAGGGACGCCGCGCGCCAAAATGCTGCCGATGGCGGCACCTTCTTCGCTGCTGGCGGTCGCATGCACGACGAGATGCGCTAAATTCCATGGGATATCTTTTTCGGCATCGGACGCGGCAAAGGTGTCGTTGGCATTGGGATCCACAGGGACGAAAACCAAATCAGCGTCGTCGGCATCGGCAAGGATCGCGATAATTTCGTCAAGACTCTCGTTGGTCCATTGGCGTAAGTGGTCAACGGTGACACCTTCGCGTTGTGTCCACGCCAGCAGGGTCAATTCGCCATGATCGACGGAGGAAAGGTCAGGCAGCATGTGCTACTCCTATAAAATTTGAAAGGGACAACTATAGAACGTCATGAGGGGCGGAATCTTTCATACACGGTTTGCGCTTCTGTCGTTGCTCATTTCAAAACAGCACGTTACACTAACGGCTATGCCCGTCGCTGCTGTGGGCAATATCGTACTAGAATTAGACTCAGGATTGTTTACGATGCTCACCCCTGTTGAACAGATGATTTTTATATTTTTGGCGTTGTTCGCTGTCGGGGCGACTTACGCCGGTTTCAAAGAGATGGCGGATATCATCAATCGTGGCACCAGTGAACTTTATCTGGATCGCCTCCCCGCCCGATTGTGGACGGCATTGCGTGTGTATATCACGCAACAACCGACGCTCAAGACGCGCCGCCTTACCAGCCTCATCCATCTAGGCGTGGTGTGGGGCTTCACCTTTTACTTTCTCGTCAACGGTGCCGAAGTGCTAGAAGGCTTCTTGCCCGATTACGTCTTCTTAGGCGAAGCGGGCATCGTGTATGACCTGTATCGACTGGCGGGCGATGTCCTCAGCGTGATCGTCTTGGCGGGCGTCGTCTATTTCATCTTGCGGCGCTTTGTGTTGCCCAACAAGATCGAACTCCAGTATCACGACAATATCCTGCTACACCCCAAAGTGAAAGCCGGCGCGATCTCAGCAGACTCCCTACTGGTCGCCGGTTTCATCCTCTTGCATGTGGGTGCCCGCTTCTTGGGGCAATCAATCCAAGTGGCGGAAACAGGCGCGTTAGACCCCTTCCGTCCCTTTGCCTCTATCGTCAGCGGCATGTGGGGCGGCACCGGCGAAGACTCGTTGCTGTTGTTGGAACACCTCTTTTGGTGGTTGGCGGTCGGCGGCATTTTGCTCTTCACGCCTTATTTCCCCAGCACCAAGCACGCGCACCTGTTCATGGCTCCGCTCAACTACCTCACTCGCCCGCGCCGCACCTCGATGGGCGAAATGACGAAGATTGATTTTGAAGACGAGAGCATCGAACAATTCGGCGCGGAAAAACTAGAACACCTGCCCAAGACTGCCATCTTCGACAGTTTCGCCTGTATCATGTGCAACCGCTGTCAAGATGTCTGTCCGGCGTATGTCACCGGCAAAGAATTGTCGCCATCCGCCTATGAGATCAACAAGCGTTATCTGATCAAAGACGACATGGCGGGCTTAGCAAGCGGACTCAATTCGCCGTTCCCGCTCATCGGCACTGCTATCAGCGAGTCGGCAGTCTGGGCGTGTACCTCGTGCGGGGCGTGCATCGATATTTGTCCGGTCGGCAATGAGCCGATGCTGGACATCCTCGAAATCCGCCGCGACTCGGTGTTGATGAAGGGCGAGTTCCCGGCAGAACTGCAAGGTGCGTTCAAAGGCATGGAACGACAGGGCAATCCTTGGCAAAACTCCGATAGTCGTTTCCGTTGGGCAAAGGATATGGACATCCCGACGGTCGAAGAAAACCCCGACTTTGATGTCTTGTACTGGACGGGTTGCGCGGTTAGCTATGACCCCCGCGCCCAATTGACGGCACGGGCGTTGGTCAAGGTCATGCAAAGCGCGGGCGTCAATTATGCCGTCTTGGGCGAGAAAGAAAACTGCACCGGTGACTCGGCACGGCGCGCGGGCAAGGAAGACCTGTATCAAGAATTGGCAATCGGCAATGTCGAAACGCTCAACATCGTGTTTGAGGACAAGAAGCGGCGGATCGTCGTCACCTGCCCGCACTGCTTCCACAATATCGGCAAAGAATATCAACAGTTCGGCGGTGATTACGAAGTCGTGCATCACACCGAATTCATTGAAGAATTGATCCTCGCGGGCAAAATTCCCGAGATCGCCCGCCCGTCCAAGATGCCGAACGTCACCTTCCATGATCCATGCTATCTCGGTCGCCACAATGACATCGTGGAAGAACCGCGCTTCGTCTTGAACAACCTCGGCGTCGATTTGGTGGAAATGCCGCGTAACAAGAAGAAATCATTCTGCTGCGGCGCGGGTGGGGCACAGTTCTGGAAAGAAGAAGAACACGGCACCAAATCCGTGAGCGTGGAGCGCTACGAAGAAGCGAAGGCGACGGGCGCGGAAATCCTCGCGGTCGGGTGCCCCTTCTGTATGCAGATGTTCGAGTCGGCGCAGACGACGGTCGAGGGGGGTCCGATAGTCAAGGACATCGTGGAACTGATCGCCGAACGCTTGCCGGAACGCATCGCAACCGGGGATTAGCCGTAGTGTTGAAAACGTGGACACGCCGTTGCGCGTCCCTACAAAATACGACTCTGTAGGGACGCGCAACGAGATTCTGTTGAAAAACACGGGAGACCACATTGGGTCTCCCCTACGAAATGCGGCGTTTCGTAGGGGAGACCCAATGTGGTCTCTCCTTGATGACAACCGGTTAAAACCCTTCTTCAACAGAATCCAACGGCGCGTCCGCTGGTGAATATCCCGGGCTTACCCTTCGAGCGGACGCACCCTCAGCATCTCCGCAAGGTTGTGCCCCACGATTCGATAGACATCGCGGTCACGGGATTTTTCCAATTTGAGCTGAAGCGGTCCATTAAAGGGCGCGGCGTGATACACCTGAAGTTGGGCACCGGGAACGAGTTCGAGCGCGGCAAGGTATTCTAAACGGTCAGCTTCGCGGGTGCGCACCCGCGTGATCACCAAATTGACGTGTTGGGGCGCTGCCGACAACAACACATCATGCAGATCATCAATGGTGCCGTCGGCATGGGGGATCGGCTCGCCATACGGGCAGAATGCCGGGCTGCCCGCCATCTGCCACATCCGCTCGATCAAGGGCGTAGTGGTGGCGGTCACCATCGTGTCGGCTTCTTCGTGGACTTGGTGCCAGTCAAAATTCATGACCTTCATCAGAAACGACTCGATGATGCGGTGCCGCCGCAACTGGCGCAACGCGGCGCGGGTGCCTTCGGGGGTCAAGCGAATGCCTTTATAGCGTTCGTGTTCCACCAACCCTAAGTCGCGCAGACGCCCAATCATGCGGTTGACGGCAGGAGCGCTCACTTCGACCGAAGCGGCCGCCGCCGAGGTACTGACGAACGCCCCCGGCGCTTCCACCAATTCGCACAGGCGATACACCGTCACCAAATATTTGCGCATGGTGGCGCTTAGTTCGGTCGTGGACTCGATGATTTCGTTAGAGGGGCCCATGGGGAGTGACATGGCTTTTAGGACGCCCTACCAACCATGTTCGAGGCGCACAACCAAACGATCCGGCATATCGACATTGCGCATCCGGTTTTGCACCGCTTTGATGTTGTAGGCGATGCGGCGGTGTTCCCAAACGTTGGTTTCGACATCGAGAATGGCATAGGCGGCATCGGGGTTCGAGTCGCGCGGTTGACCGACACTGCCGGGGTTGATGATCTGGCGTTTGCCATTCAACTGGCGCTTCTTGGCATAGCTCGGCATGATCATGTGGGTTTCGCCCATGGCGCTGGATTGTTCGTAAATCACGGGCTGATGGGTATGCCCCACCAAGCAATACGACGTCTCGAAAAAATCGAAATTATCCGCCGCGATCACCGGTTCCAAGATGTATTCCCACACAGGTTCACGCGGGCTGCCATGCGCTAACGTATAATTGCCAATGACAAACGTCGTCGGCAGCGCCTCCAGATAGGCGACATTTTCGGGCTTGAGCGTGTCGCGCGTCCATTCGACGGCTTTACGCGCATCGGGATTGAAAGTACGAATATCAAGCCGCCCCAGCGCCGCCCAGTCATGATTGCCCGCTAAACACAAATGCGGCATAGAGCGGAGCAGTTCGACACATTCGTTGGGGTCGGGACCATAGCCAACCACATCACCGAGGCACCAAACATACTCCCACTGATTGCGGGCGTCTTCTAGCACTCGTTCAAAAGCGGTGAGGTTCGCATGAATATCGGATATAACGAGAATACGCATTGTCGCGCCTGATTTTTGTTGAGTCGAGTTAAGTTAGTTTTAAAATCATATCATGCTTTTCTAGTTCTGACGACAAAACTTCATGAATATTCATGCAACACAAGGTGAGACGCCGGCTCATCAACGGGCAAAGGCGGAAATCATGCGGGCGTGTGGCACCGCTGGTTACGAGGCAGTCGCGGAATTTGCCGGGGACGGTTGGCGGGCGGATGTTTTGGCAAGCCGGGGGGACGTGCGCATCGCCTTTGAAGTGCAATGGAGTTTCCTCAAATTGCGCGATACCCTCGCCCGCCAACGCCGTTATGCCGAAGCGGGGGTGCGTGGGTGCTGGTTTTTTCGGCATCCACCCGCCCAGATCACAGCACGACGCGACCTGCCCCTGTTTCATCTCTATGCCAATGCCGATGATAGCTTCACCATTAGCCTCAACGGGACAATGCACCCGTTCGAGGTGTTCGTGACGCGCCTGTTGCAAGGGCGGGTGCGTTTTTGCGAGACCGCCCAAATTGCCCCCCAACAAACCATCAACATTGGCTTTTATGCCCTGCGCTGTCCCCATTGTGGGCAACCTGCCCATCGGCATCGGATCGAGTCGGCGCTTCATACCGGTTGTGGCTACGGCATCGCCCCGCCGGAAGATCAGGCGTTTTTGGCATTGCCCGAAGTGCGCGCGGCGGTCGCCCCGCTGTATCGAGCCGAGCCAACCTTGCAGCCGTTGAGCGACGGCGAGATCTGCCCCCACTGCGGGACGCCATTTTCGGCATCGCAACTGGAGTTGGCGCATTATGGCGTGCAACCGGTGCTGACCCGCGCCCTCGATTTGCGGCTGAGGCACCCCTTACGGCTGAGCGGCGATGCTGCCCATCACTGGTGCTGCCCCGACACCATGACTTCAGGGTGTGGGTGAAGTCCCTGCGGGTGAATCCTCTCCATTTGGGTTTGCTGAGATTGTGGCAAACCTTTGCGTAATGGGGCTATCGCATGGCAAAATAACAGACCTTCTACAATGGAGAAATGGTGACTTTATGAAACTCGTAGTCTTTGAACTCAACAATCGCAGTATTTTGGGGGAAGTCGTCGGCGACACCGTGTATGGCTTGGCATGGCCCGATAGCAACACCCGCCAACTCATCCGACGCGGCATCACCCCCACCCGCACCTATGAACGCTTTGCCTTGCGCGATATCACCATCAAGTCCCCGATCAACCCCGGCAAGATCATCGCCGTCGGGCGCAATTATGCCGATCACGCCGCCGAGACGGGTAGTAAATTACCCGAAACGCCGCTGCTGTTCGCCAAACTGCCGAGCGCCATCATCGCCCAAAACGAAACCATCACTTGGCGCACCAGCGTGACGACCCAAGTCGATTGGGAAGTCGAACTGGCAGTTATCATCGGCAAGACCGCGAAAAATGTGAATGAAAGCAAGGCGCTCGATTATGTGTTCGGCTATACCATCGCCAATGATGTGACCGCCCGTGATTTGCAACGACGGGAACAACCTTGGCTGCTGGCGAAAGGCTTGGACACCTTCTGCCCGCTGGGACCGTACTTGGTCACGAAGGATGAGTTCCCCGATCCGCAGAATGTCAACCTGAGTTGTGCCGTCAATGGCGACGTGGTACAAAACGCCAACACCAAAGATATGGTGTTTGGGGTGGCGCACTTGATCGCCTATATCTCGCGCATGGTCACTCTGGAACCGGGCGATGTCCTCTTGACGGGCACTCCTTCGGGGACGGGCATTGGCATGACGCCAGAACGATATCTGCAAGATGGCGATGTCGTCACGTCTACCATCGCCGAGATCGGCACGTTGACCAACCCGTGCAAGGGTATCGCCGACGCGGAATAAGCGCTTTGTGGCATGGTAGAAGACTCTCAAGGGAGGCAGCACCCCTTGAGAGTCTTTTCTTTAGCGTACTGTGACGCCCGTCACTGTCGCGCCGCCGTACACCGACACGCCGCCAAAGGTGACATTGGCGTCATTGACCGCCAGCGTTAACCCTTCGGACGGCGACAGTGCCCGAAAGCGAATCGTCACCGTATTAAAACGTCCGGCGGGGATTTCTTCGAGCGCGCCAGCGGCATAGTCAATCGTGCCCGCGCGGTTGTCGTATTCATTTTGCAGCACATACGGCAAGAAGCGTGTCGGCGTGATCGCCTCGACTTGCAGCAACGCCGGATCGAAGGCGAGATGCAGTTCGACGGCATCGACCGACGCCAGCGTGCGCCGTACCTGCACGTTTATTTCAAATGTCTCCCCCGCTTGCACCGTCCTGCGCGACGGGGACAGCACCAACGCGGCATCCCCCGTCGGGGCAACCTGCGGGCTACTCATGATGGCATTGGTGCCAGATGGGGGCGGCGTGGGATGGGGTGCCCCCACTTGATTGAAGTTGGTCGCGAGCAAGGAATAATCACTGACATTCACGAGATTGTTCCCGTCAAAATCAGCACGGGCATCGTAGCCGGTTTGACCCGGTACTTTGCCGAACGAAGTGGACAGGATGGAGAAGTCGCTGATGTTGATGAGGTTGCTATTGTCGGCATCCCCCGCCTTGAGGGTTCCCGCGTCAAGACTGACGGCGGGCGCGTTCAGATTCACCGTCGGCGCGACCGCGAGATACTGCGCGGGTTTTACCCACAAGGTGTATAGCCCCTGTGCGATGTTCGGCAGCGTAAAGGCTCCGGCGGTGGTGGTCGTGGGGATGTGGGGCGTGACGAGAACCCCATTTTGATAGAGGTCGGCGGTCAGCGGGATGCTATGGACGGCGTTGGGGGGAGTGCCGCGTCCGCCCAGTGTGAGGGTGGTGGTGAGGGTAGTAGGTGGAGGCAACCACCAAGTGGGTTCCCCATCGTAATCTGTGTTATGCGTGAGTTGCTGGATGTTAGTGCCATTCGCGTTCATCACATAAATTTCGTAGTCCCCATCGCGATTTGAACTAAAAGCGATCATCGTTCCATCGGGTGACCATTCGGGATTGTGATGATTGTTGTTGTTCTGTGTCAACGCGCTGATATTGGCACCATTCGCATCCATGACATACAGATCATAGTTCTCCCCGTTTTGCTTTGCCGAGAATAGAATTTTGTTTCCATCAGGTGACCATGTAGGGGTGTTATCCGACCAAGTATTAAATGTGAGTTGGGTTTGATTGGTACCATCCGCACTCATCACATAAATTTCACTCGTGCGATTAATAAGATCATCCCGACTCGATTGAAACGCGATCATCTGCCCCGATGGTGACCAGCTTGGAGAGGAATCTGCGCTTAGATCGGTGGTCAATCGAAGCGGATTAGAACCATCGGCGTTAAAGACATAGATATCACGATTTAGATTTGGATCGGCACTAAAAGCAAGACGAGTTCCATTCGGCGACCAACGGACATGACCTTTTATTGCAAAATCATTCGTGAGTTCGACTCGATTTAGGTTTGCCAAATCAAGCCCAGCGGTATTCATAATAGTGATTTGCGGAGAGAATCCCCTATCTCTTTGCGATATATGTGCGATTTGATTAGTTATCGCAGAATATATCGGTGATTCATTGTAACGACCATGAGAGGCAAAAGCAGTCATAGCTCGGAGATTCGAGCCTGAGATGTTCATTGAGTAAATTTCGGTCGTGCCCGTGCGATCTGATGTGAACAAGAGTTGCAGTGGGTTGCTGGTTTGGCTTCTAATTGGTTCAAAAACCCCTGCCAAGCTGATGAAACAAAAGAGCATGAAAACCCAAATTCGGTTATGGCGAATCATGTTAATATCCTTTCTCTCTACAGGCTTCTTGAGGGTTAGTAAACTTTGAAATACTTGCCATAGTCGGTGATGTAGGTCATATAGGCATATGAGGCAAGCGAAGCGTTCTGCCCAGATCTTGGAGCATTGTCGTTTACCCAACTACAAGGACAAATCCCGTATTGATAGTCACCAATGGTGAATTTATTCAACACGCTGGTGGCTAGAGCCTCATAGCGAGTTCCGATAGCGGCGACATACTGTCCCAAACTCATACCATAGAACGGGCTATTTTCGCTGACAGATTCTGTTGCATACTCTCTGGATATAACCCATTGATAAAATCCCTGCGAGCCAGAAATATAGTCAAGGAAACCGACTTCATCACATTGATCCGTCCCGTAGGGCAATCGAACACCTGCGCCTGTACACACGTTATGGAGAAGCTCAACAACTGCTTTAGCGAACTTCCTTTGTAACTCAATGCAATTTTGGGCTACACTAGAAAGGCTTGGTTCTTCTGTAGCTGGATGCCAGACGGGAGTTGCCGCCGATCCGCGATTATCAAAACATTTCGAGACTTGACCAGGGAATATGAAGGTTCCGTCGGTGGAAGGTGATGACCCCAATACGATATTACCCTCAAAATACATCACCAACGCGACAACGTTTTTCCATGTTAAAGGGCCATTGGCTGCCACATAGTCTTGTAAAACAAGAACCGCGCAATCCCTATGGTCTTCTCGACTATTCACGCCATTGCATTCTTCGGGTCGAAAGGTTAAAACGGTGGGCACTGGTGCATCAGGTTGGATTTGTACACTTCCGGTGCTAGACCACGCTAGAGGGGTTGGCGTTGGGGTACTGCTGGGCGTGAACGTTGATGTCGGCGTCGGCGTGAACGTTGGAGGTAGATTGCAATCATAAGGGGGAAACGGATTCGCGCCCGTGCCTGTAAAGTTGATATAGGGCAAGATTCCCCAAGTCGAATCGGAACCAAAACCGATGATGATCTCGACATTCCCGGAGGCGCTCCCTGTCCAATCCAGTGGATAATGTCCAGAAGAAAGACGCGGCAAACATTGATCCCCTGTTCCAGTGATGGTGCCATAATTATTTTGACAAGTGAGAACAGTGCCAGCGACGCTCAGGCTTTTATAACCAATCGCCGGAGCCGCCAACGGATCATGAGGAAAACCGGTCACATGAGCATCAATGCGAGTGAACGTGACGCCGATCGGTAGACTATAGGTAGAGCGCATCGTTCCGTTATTTCCCTCAATACCGCGTTGCAGACTGAACAGATTTGTCAGAGTCCAGCCATTGCTATTCCAAGTGCTGAAACTGAGCGTATGGTTCCAGCCAAACGGGCATACCTCCCCACTGGTAGCCGACACCCATTCGGTCTCAACGGGTGTCGCTGTCTCGAGCGGCACGCCTAGCGCCAACCGCGCCACCTCGACATCATCAAAACTCACGACGCCGTTCACAGCCCCTTGCAGCGCGAAGCCGCCAGCGGGGAGCGGGTCGGAATCGGTATACGACAATAGGGGCATTCCATCGATCATTAAGGTGAGCGCATTGTCAAACAGCATGATCGCGACTTCATGCCATGCCCCGACCGTCGGCGTGAAAGCCGCCCGTCCGCAGATCAACATGTCCCCTCGCCATAAGGCGATCTCACCCGTCGCGTAAAAGGTCACGCGATAGGCACTGGTGGCACTTTGGCGAAGCAGGATACTGGCGTTTCCAGAGTCGAGGCGCACTTTGAAGGTAACGCTCAAGTTGTGTAGGGCGTCCATCGTCACCACTTGGGCGGGGGAGTCGGTATTGCTCAGCGTCAATGTTTGCCCGGTCTCGGAGGGGGTCGTTTGCCATCCGTTGGGCAATTCCCAAATGGGCAATGCGCCTGTGTCGAAGTTGTCGGCGAACAAGGGCGTGACGATGAATTGGGACAAGTCCCACAAAGTGGTAGGGGAACAATCAACAACGGCAAGTGTTGAAATGAAGTTATTGGGTGGCGTCGGCGTTTGGGTACCGATGACGGTTGTATGGAGTGTGGCGGTCGCTGTCAGGGAAGGCAGCGCCGTCGGCAGAAACGGCGTCTCGCGACTATCCGTTTTTTCCTCAGTGGGCACGTCGGGGATACTAGTTTCTACTAATATAAGAGGGGGGGAGCGTTTCATCTGGCAGAAGCGGCGGTAAATCTTGGGCGGTGGCAACGACGGTGATCAGCGCCAACAGCGCCAACGATACGACCCATAGCAAACGACGTTGTTTCATACATATCCCTTT
>Ga0163154_10006479_pt1 | contig 14299 bp, 14 predicted proteins | sample OliLakLV19MP9P1_FD_148649 | JGI IMG/M metagenome (GOLD analysis project Ga0163154, IMG submission 148649) | Freshwater microbial mat bacterial communities from Lake Vanda, McMurdo Dry Valleys, Antarctica - Oligotrophic Lake LV.19.MP9.P1 | ecosystem: Environmental > Aquatic > Freshwater > Lake >... | reverse complement strand
GAACAAAGAGGAGTTGAAAGATCTGATTAATAGATTACTTAATCGCGGAGAACTCAAGATTGATTGGGGTCGCAGGATTAAAAATAAAGGTAATTCTATAAATGCAAGTTAGATGCGTGTCAGCTTAGCTTGGGAGTTAAGCTTACCTACCCAGTCATAGGCTTCGGCTAAATCAGGACACAACTTATATAAATCTTGTTTATTAGTTCCGCTGTTATCCATCCAGTAGCGGAGTGCTTTATTACGGATGAACTGGGCAGGGCGGATAGCTTCATCGAGCTTTGCATACTGTTCTAGTTTTCCGTCAAGTTTCGACTCAAGGACAATCATGACACAATTATAACCTATGACACTTTACTTATCGTTGTTAACTTTATGACTCCCTTCAGTGGTGGCGGCTTATATCCCCATAGCTAAAGCTAGGGACTTTACGCCGCTTTTGGTAAAGACCTCCGCGCTGACGGCAGGATTATTCCACTCTACCGCTGCCCAATTTTCTGTCATCTCTTCCTCTATCATCCCTGCTGTGAGCTTATCGCACCCTTAGCCAGCCACTAGCCACGGTCCCTATCCTTCTGCCTGGTCCCCCGCCCCATGGGGTGGAGGGGCCGCTTCAAGGCAGCTAAATCTGAAGGGATGTTAATACTCCGTGGATAGAAGACCTGAATGTACCTAAGCTAGGGTTGAACAGATTGACCGAGATGAGGCATCGCCATGGTTGGATTGGCAAAAATTGGACTCATCGGCTTAGCCGTAATGGGTGAGAACCTAGCTTTGAATATCGAACGTAATGGCTTCCCCATCGCGGTCTACAACCGGACCGAAGCCAAGACCAAGGAATTCATGGAGGCTAGGGGCAAGGATAAGAACTTTATTCCTACGTTTTCCCTAGAGCATTTCGTCCAAGCCCTTGAGCCACCGCGCAAAATTATCATCTTAGTCAAGGCCGGGAAGCCCGTGGATGCAGTCCTGGACCAGTTGAAACCGCTCTTGAGCCCCGGCGATATCGTGATTGATGGCGGGAATTCACTTTTTACTGATACGGATCTCAGGACAGAGGCATTCAGCAAGCTCGAGCTCCAGTTCATCGGCATGGGCGTTTCCGGGGGCGAGGAGGGAGCTTTGTGGGGGCCGAGTCTCATGCCCGGTGGTCCGGCAGCCGCCTATGAACAGATTGCGCCGATTGTCACCAAGATTGCCGCCCAGGTTGCCGACGGCCCCTGTGTCACCTATATCGGTCCCAAGTCAGCGGGCCATTACGTGAAAATGGTCCACAACGGCATTGAGTACGGAGATATGCAACTCATCGCCGAAGCCTACGACCTCCTCAAAAATGTGGTCGGCATGGACGCGGAGGAACTACACCACACCTTCAAAAGCTGGAATGAAGACGATGATTTGCAGTCATTCTTAATTGAAATTACCGCCGACATCTTCACCTACCTCGATCCCGTCCTGAAAACACCGCTCGTTGAGCTAATTCTCGACAAGGCCGGACAGAAGGGTACGGGTAAATGGACCGCTCAAAATGCCCTAGACCTCGGCATCACGATCCCGACGATCAATGCAGCGATTGAGGCCAGGATCATCTCTTCCTTTAAAGAGCAACGGGTGGCAGCTTCGCGGATGCTAACGGGGCCGCGTTACAGCTTCAGTGGGGACCGGGCGCAGTTCATCCAAGCAGTCGCCCAAGCCCTCTACTGTTCCAAAGTCTGCTCCTACGCTCAGGGGATGACCCTGTTGCAGGCCGCTTCCACCGAGTATCGCTATGAGCTGGACTTAGCTGAGATTAGCCGCATCTGGAAGGGCGGCTGTATCATCCGCGCCAAGTTGCTCGACCGCATCCAACAAGCCTTTAGCACCAACCCGTTACTGGCGAACCTCTTGGTAGACCCCTACTTTGCCCAGCAGCTTGCCGACAAGCAAGGACCCTGGCGCGAGGTGGTGGCAGTGGCGGCTCAGGCCGGGGTGCCCTGTCCGGCGATGAGTGCTTCCTTGGGCTATTACGACAGTTACCGCAGTGCCCGTCTCCCCCTCAATCTCACCCAGGCCCAACGCGATCTTTTCGGTGCCCATACCTACGAGCGGGTAGACCAAGCCGGGACCTTCCACACCGAGTGGCACACTACCTAAGGAACGCCGATGACCACCCTCCTGCAAAACCCACTCCGCGCCGGACTCCGCATTGACCGCCTACCCAAGCCCGTCATCATGGTCATCTTCGGGGCCTCGGGGGACTTGGCCCAGCGCAAACTCCTCCCGGCCCTCTACGATCTAGCGCGGGAACGCAACCTGCCCAGCGAATTCACCGTGGTCGGAGTGGGCCGTTCGCCGATGAGCGATGACCAGTTCCGAGACCGGATGCATGAGGGGGTGCAGGGGCACAGTCGGGACTTCGTACCTCAAGTGTGGGAAGACTTCGCTCGTGGCCTGTTCTACTTCGCTGGGGACCTCAACCAACCGGAGTTCTATGGCGAGTTACGGACCTACCTAGAAGAACTGGACACCAAGCGTGGTACCCAGGGCAACCGGGTCTATTACCTCTCAATCCCGCCGAGTTCCTTCCCGGTCCTCCTAGAGAGCATGGGCACCCAGGGCATGGCGGGGACCCCAGAGACCGTGCGGATTATCGTCGAGAAACCCTTCGGGCGTGACCTCAAGACGGGTCAGGAACTCAATGCCATCGTCAGTCGGGTCTTCCACGAGGACCAGATTTACCGGATTGATCACTATCTCGGCAAAGAAACCGTCCAGAATATCCTGGTCTTCCGGTTCGCCAATGCCATTTTTGAACCCTTGTGGGACCGCCGTTACCTAGACCATGTGCAAATTACCGTGGCGGAGACCGTGGGCTTAGAGGGCCGGGGCAAATATTACGAGGAGGCCGGGGCCTTGCGCGATATGCTCCAGAACCATCTGATGCAGGTCTTAACACTGGTCTGTATGGAGCCGCCCGCCGCCATCGAAGCTAATACCGTGCGTGACGAAAAAGTAAAAGTTCTGCGCTCGATGGTCGTTATGGACGCCAAAGATGTCGCCCTCAACACCGTCCGCGCCCAGTACAGCCGGGGTTTCCTGGGGGGTAAAGCGGTCCCCGGTTATCGCGAAGAGGGCGGGGTGAACCTGGAATCCATTACCCCGACCTACGCCGCCGTGAAGTTACACATTGATAATTGGCGGTGGAGCGGGGTGCCGATTTATCTACGGACTGGGAAACGGCTAGCGAAACGGGCCAGCGAAGTCTCTCTGCACTTTCGGGAGTCTCCGTCCCATCTATTTCGCAGGTACAGTACCCATCCCACCACCGATGTCCTAGCTCTGCGGATTCAACCCGACGAGGGAATTTCGATTCGCTTTGATGCCAAGGTCCCCGGCCCGGATATCACGATGCGCCCGGTGAACATGGATTTTCGCTACGGCACGACCTTTGCCAAAAAAAGCCCCGAGGCCTACGAACGCCTGCTACTCGACTGTCTCTACAAAGACCAGACCCTCTTTGCCCGCGCTGATGAAGTGGAGTACGCCTGGAAAGTCGTCACCCCGATCATTGAGCAGTGGACCCAAGGCACCCCCGCCGACCTTGCTAGTTACGAAGCGGGGACCTGGGGACCCAAAGCCGCCGACCAACTACTAAACCGTGACAACCGCCACTGGCGACGACTCTAGGAGCCATCATGACCCCAGACCCGACTGTCTATGCCATCCGCGCTCCCAAACAAGTCCCGCTCAACCAAGTAGACCAGGAACTCAGCCGGATCTGGGCCACCCAGGACGACGGACAGCTCAAGACCCGCGCCTCCACTTTCAACTTGATTGTGTTCAGTGGCGGTGTGGCCCTGGATCTGGAAAACACGATTGGCGCGGTAGCGGTCCAATACCCCTGCCGGACCCTGGCGATTATGGATGACCCCACGGCCCCCGCCGATACCGTCGCCACGGAAGTCACGGCCTACTGTCCCCTCGGTTCTGGGGGCCAGCCCGCCCCGGTCTGCTGTGAATATGTCACCCTCCGCGCCACCGGAAATGCCCTGCACGAGTTGTACACGACGGTCTTGCCGCTCTTGATCCCCGACCTACCGACCTATCTGTGGTGGCAGGGGATCTTCATGCCTACGGATTCGCTCTTCAGTAATTTACGGGTGTTGGCGGAACGGTTGATTGTAGACAGTGGGACCCCAGGGACGGCAGCAGACCTAACCACTCTGGACCAGTTACCCACCGACCAGGCTATCGGGGACTTGAATTGGTGGCGGTTGGCTCCCTGGCGGGAGTTGACGGCTAAAGCTTTTGACAACGAGGGCCGTTTAGCAGCCTTGAGTGAAGTCCACCGCGTCGAACTGGAGTATGTCGGCCCGAATTTAGCTCAACCTTTACTTTTTCTGGGGTGGCTCTCCAGTCGGCTGGGTTGGCAGTTCCAAGAGCAGTGGGACAACGGAGCCGTAGTTTTCAGTGGACCCCAAGGTGAGATCGAAGCGGTCTGGCGGGAAGTCCCTGGTACGACCGTAGGCGCGTTGGCAACCGTGCGGCTCTTGATTAACAACGAACGGTACCTCTTGATCCGCTCGGGGGTGATTGCCGATTGCGTACAGTTACAACTCGAAGAAGAGGGCCAATGTACCTTCGAACAAGTGACCGCCTTGGGTGAATTGCGACTGGATGAACTCCTGGCCCAGGAGCTCCAGACCAATAGTCAGACCGATCCCTATTACCGCGAAGCCCTAGCCATGGCCTGTACCCTGAGCGCACCATGAGCCCCGAAGTCCACCCCGACTCCACGGCCTTAGCCCAGCGTGTTGCCCGGTGGTTGATGGACCAACTCCAAGCCAACCAAGGACCCTTCAATATTGGTCTGTCCGGCGGGTCCACCCCCGAAATACTCTACCGGACCCTAGCCCAATCGCCCTTTCGAGAGAGCTTCCCCTGGGCGCGGGTGCATTGGTTCTGGGGAGATGAACGGTTTGTCCCACCCACGGACCCCAACAGTAATTACCGAATGGTCAATCAAGCGTTACTCAGCCATTGCCCGGTGCCTGCCGACCATATCCACCCCATCCCCACTGAGGGCATGGCCCCCGAAACAGCGGCCTTGGCCTATGAACAGGAACTCATTGCTCATTACGGTGCCCCTACCCTCGAGCCAGCGCGGCCCTTCTTTGATGTGCATTTCTTTGGACTCGGACCCGACGGACACACCGCCTCACTATTCCCTGGTAAACCCGTCCTCCAAGAGCGCGACCACTGGGTCCAAGCCGTCTACGAACCGGGCCTCAAACCCTTTGTCACTCGCGTTACTATGACCTATCCCTTGCTCAACAGCACCCGTGCCGGAGCGTTCCTCGTCGCCGGAGCCGAGAAGCAGGCAATCCTTCATGAACTCTTAACCGGGACTAGCACCACCCCCGCCGCCCGTATTCAACCTGTGGGCAATCTGTACTGGTTCGTGGACCAAACGGCTATGGGTTAGTCCAACTAGAATCAGCGAGAAATTGTCAAAGATGAAGCTAGTTTTTGTCCTAAAAATAGCCTAACATGAGATTGATTCCTGTTATCAAAATAGAACTTGTCATCATCGTTAACCTCTCGTTAACTTAACCCTCGTCTTCTCTTAACCTTGCTGGCCTAACATCAAGTGACTTCAAGTTTTGAAGCTCGCCCAAGGGGTTGGTGGAGTACGCACTAGGACTGATACCTCAGTGCAGCTTCTGTGGAGCAGGGATTTTGATTGATTAGATTGTTTTACCCAAGGGGATACACAATGACTCGTTTTTGGCTAAATCGTTTGACCTTGTTACTGTCAGCTACCCTCGTCTTGACCGCGCCTGCGGTCCAAGCGGGACCCGATGATGATGCCCGTTTTAAAGGCGATGGCGTAACCCGCAACAACCTAGACCCGATTCAATCCGGCGGTCTGCTGGCTGATTTCGTGACCAACGCCGAACCTACCACCGGCCTGCGGATCATGCCTCCCACCAATACCCAGATCCTCGTGGGTCAGTTGGCGGACCTCCGCATCGAGACCCAGATCCCTGGAGCCACGCCTCCGGTCCTCAAACAGTTGGTAATTAACACTCAGGACCGTACCCAATTCTTTAATGCCACTGTTGCCGCCCAAGGCACCGGGCTTGAGAGTGGGAACCCGGCTTCGTCCTTGCTCTACGGCGCGACCGCCCGCAACTTGTCCTTTAGCACGCCCGGTCTCTACGATGTCACCGCTGTGGTCACCGTGGACGGTGTGGACTACACCATCACCAACACCTACCAAGTCTCGGGTTTCGCGCTCGGCGGCAAGGTCCAGCACCTCGTATTTTTCCTAGGTGATGCCATGGGTCTGCCGGTGCGCTCTGCCGCTCGGTTTGCTGGTCGCGGACTTTTTGAAGGCCGTAGCCGTAGCCGCCTCAACATGGACCAAATGGAATCCGTCGGTCTTGTCGGCACCGCTTCCTATGACAGTTTGATCACCGACTCCGCACCGGGGATGGCAAACTACGTGACGGGCCTCAAACAGCCCAACAATGGCCTTAACGTCTCGGCTGACAACACGCCCGAGACCGTCCTGGATAATCCCCGCATTGAGACTCTCTGGGAATTCCTAAAGCGCACCCAGGGTTGGAAGATTGGCGTAGTGACGGATGCCTTCGTCACCGATGCCACCCCCGCCGCCGTCGCAAGCCACACCCGCTCTCGTGGAACCCGGACCGCCATCGCTCAGCAATACCTCGACTTCTACCAAGACGGGACTGCCCAGCCCCTCACCGGCTACACGTCCTTGCAACAACTCACCCAGCCCGTGGATGTCATCCTGGGCAGTGGTGCTTCTGACTGGCTCTTGTCTACCAACCCCGAAATCAAGACCTTCTATCAGTACGGCTCTGGTGGTCGGACCGATGTGGACCTCTTCGCCAACATCGCTCCGAGCCTGGGATACAGCACCGTCCGTAACCTCAGCGAACTCAATGCTGCCCCTAACAACCAACCCCTCTTGGGCATCTTCACCGGGGAATTCCGCACCACCTCCAGTGGTCTCGGCGTTGACAACATCCCTGGTACCCTAGACCGGCTCGTCGCCCGTGGTAAAGCCACTATCGGTGGACAGACTGCCAGCAACCCGGCTTTGGGCATGACCGTCGCTCCCCCGCAAGGGACGGGCTGCGGGACCTTGATCCAAGATTGTTTCGCTGCCGTCCCCTCCAAAACCGAGATGACCAGCAAGGCAATCCAAGTCCTCAACACCCTGGCTGGACCCTCCGGCGGTTGGGCCTTGTTGGTGGAGCAATCCCAATCCGACAAACTCGCCCACACCCTGGAATATGAGCGGGTCATTTACGAAATCCTGGAACTCGACAATGCCATCGGCTTCGTGATGAATGGTCAAGCCCAAGACGGCAAGACCCTCAGCCTCGCGACCGCTGACCACGCCCAACCCGAGACGATCGTCGGCGTTGTGGTCCCCAGTGCCATTGCTGCCGGCGGCGCGACCCCGGCGGGCGGTTGCTTCACCCCCAGCACCACCTACCCCATCACCATCGGTTCAGCAGCAGATACCACCCGGCCTTGTCCGCTCCAAGACGCGATTGGCACCTTCAACGACGGGACCTTCCCGACCTATCAGGACCTCAACAACGATGGTTTCCCCGATGAAGCCGACCCGACCATCAAGCTGGTGTTGGAGAATGGCGGTCGTCCCACCTACAGTCAGAACTATCTGACTAACTTCCAACCCCTCAGCCCCTCCGGGTCCAACGCTTCATTCCCCAATCCCGCCCGCGACCCTGACGGGATTTTGCTGGTCGGCAACATGCCCACCCGTAACGTGTTACCCGCCCAGCCAGCCCCCGGTGCTCCCATCAGCAGTGCCAGTGCCAACAAAACCAACGGCAACACTGGCGTTGCGCCCCACTCCGGTGAGGACGTACCCCTGAGTGCTTCTGGTCCCGGTGCCGGTCTGTTCGCTGGCTCCTATGAGAACACCGATGTCCACATCCGGCTCGGTCAAGCTCTTTCCGGTAAAGCGACGCTCAGCAGCTTGAAGCAAGGTTCGCCCTTCTTGGCGGTCCCCAATGTCAAGCCCGATGCGAGTGCCGTTAAGGGCTTCAAGACGAAGTCCTAGGTCCTCCTGAATTAGCGGGGGGCCATGGGGCCTCCCCTTTTTACTAGCAATGGCTAGGCAATTGCGCTGTCAATTGCTATACGTAGTGAGTTATAAGGTTGGCGTTGAATCCAACCACAGACCCGTCGAGGAAACATCATGAAACCTGTGTGGTCCAGTGCGGTGGCAGTCCTGTTGCTAGCAGTGCCCGTCCAAGCTTTGACCGATAAGCAAGTGAGCGAAAAGCTCAATAATGTGCCTGCCTTTGCCATTGTCAATAAAGAGGGCAAGCCCCTGATTGTGCCCGTCAAAGAAAAAGATGCCAAGGAAGAAGTGGGCGTGATCCCAGTTTTCACCGATGGCGACCTCGCCTCTAAAAATTACGCCGAGTTCCAGAAGAACGCCCCGGATGCCAGCAAGCTCTACCAGATCATCCCGATCCGCCTGGGTGAAGCCTTTGATGCCGCCCGTACTGAACGGCAGAACAAGGAAAGCAAGATCCGCTACTACTTCCAGCCTGATCCCGAAGACCAGAAGAAAGCCCTCGCTCTGGCTAAACAAACCAAATCAGACATCAAAGAATTCCCTTGGATTCCCGTTTTCTTTTTAGGTAAAGGCGGTCAGCCCGTAGTTTTTACCAAGGGTTCAGAGCAGTCGCTACCCTTTTTCTTCAGCGAAGACGACCTCCAGAAACAGTGGCAACTGCTGAAAAAAGATAAACCCGACATGGCTATCAAAGCAGAAATTCAGGTGGCGAGCTTATACCAAATCCTTGACTTCATGCTTGATGCCAAAAATGATAAAGAAGCCCAAGCCATTACCTTCATTCCCGCCGAGGATGCTTTGAAGTACGTGGATACGATCCAGAAGAACCTGCCCTCGGGTTTCGCCAAAGATGGAGCCCCGGCCACAACCCCGGTCGCCCCCAAGCCCAATGAAGCTCCCAAACCCTGAGACCTTTCAGAATTGGCGGCAACAGTCTCGTCGTGCAGCTCTAGTTCAAGAGATTGACCCGATTGAAGTAGACCGTTTAATTCAGGGGGTCACGGACCTAGGGCGGTTGGAATGGACCGAACCAACCCTAGCCCCCTACCTATCCCGCCTAGAATCCCTCTGGCAGCGGCGGGTTTTAGAGCGCGTGCCCCTGCAATACCTGTTGGGCGAGGTGGGCTGGCGAGATTTCACTTTGGTTGTCCGGCCTGGGGTCTTGATTCCGCGCCCGGAGACTGAGCTACTCGTGGATTATGTTGTCCAAGCTCTTCAGGGGACGACTCCTGAACGGATCGTAGATGTGGGGACGGGGAGTGGTTGCTTAGCGGTGGGGTTGGCCCGCGCCCTGCCCGGTGTACAGGTACTAGCTGTAGATGTAGACCCCCAATGTCTGGTCGTAGCTCAGGAGAACAGCCAGCGTCTAGGGTTGACCACCATTGAACTCAAGCTGGGTTCCTGGCTAGAACCAATTACAGGTCTGGTGGACGCGGTGGTGAGTAATCCCCCCTACATTCCCCAGGCGCAACTTGCTGAACTTGCTCCCGAAGTGCGAGACCACGAACCCTGGCTTGCTTTAGTGGGCGGTACCGATGGTCTAGATGCCTTTCGAGAGCTGGTGTCTCAAGCTCCCCGTGTCCTTAAATCAGGGGGCTTATGGGCAGTGGAAGTGATGCAGGGACAAGCCGCCCAGGTCATGACGTTACTCCATCAGGCGGGTTATCAAGAGATTACCGGCCAACCGGATTTAGAGTGCAATCTCCGTTTCGTCCTAGCCCGTGCCCCTAGCGCAGCCCAGTATCACAATCTAGGCGAATCTTAGTCATCGTCTGGGGTTTAACTATGACAGTCTCTACCTCGGGTAAACGGCGGACCCCGGCACAAGCTAGAACTTCAATTTGATAATTGCCGGGGGCCAAGGTCAAAACCGACTCCCCCCTGAGATTGGTTGCCGCCCGTCGGACTTCTTTACCCGTCAGGTCTAGCACCCGGACGGAGGCCCCTGCCACGGGAGCCGCATTCTCAACACCTACCTGGGTGACAGGTGTAACGGGTCCGCGATAAACCTGGACTAGCAGCCCCGTATCCGCAGCTTGTACCATCGCCGCAACTCCCAGTAAACCGATTAAGCTGACCCGCCAGTCCATAGACCACCCACCAAAAAGGGAGCAAGCCCAAGCCTGCTCCCTTGCTTGACGTGCAGTCGAGCTAGTAAGTTTCCACGTGCCAGAAGCCCGCCTGTTTCAAGTCGTACTGGACCTTAGACCACTCTTGACCCGCCTGTTGCGCGACCTCGGCGTAGGCGGCATCAATTCCGGTCTCCATCCCGCGCAGACCACAGATGTAGGTATAGGTATTGCCCTGCTGGAGCCAGGACCATAACTCATCTACATGTTCGGCGATCCGGTTCTGGACATACATCTTCTCGCCCTTCTTATTCTTCTGTTCCCGCGAGACCGCTAGGGAGATACGGAAGTTAGGCAAGTGTTCGTACTGTTTGTAAAGGTCTTCATACAGCACATCTGTCGAGGTCTGGACCCCAAAGAACACCCATACTTGACCCTGCCAACCGCCGGGACGCTCCTCAAAAATATGCTTCAGAAAAGCCCGAAAGGGCGCAATCCCAGTCCCCGTGGCAATCAAGACTAGATTAGCCGTGGGGTCTTCCGGTAACAGGAAGTTTTTACCAACTGGGCCCGTGATGAGGACCTCATCATCGGGTTTGAGGTCACAGAGGAAATTGGAGGCCACTCCGCGCACTTCTTCTTTAGTCTCAGGATGGATATAAACAACACGCTTCACACACAGAGCCACGGAGCGTTCGCCGCCCTCATCACCCGTTCGCGTCGAGGCAATGGAGTAAAGCCGTAACTTGTGGGGCTTGCCCTTGGCATCAAGGCCGGGGGGGATGATCCCGATACTCTGCCCTTCGAGATACTGTAAGTCGCCATCCGCGAGGTCCATCACCACATGGCGGACATCGTTGGGGCTCTCATCCGGGGTCAGACGCTCAACTCGCAGAGCCTTACCCTTAAATGGGGCGTTGGGCCGATAGGTATTGACAGAGATTGCTTCGGTTCTGACAGTCGCATGGGCCATAAGTGCACGTCCTCAAGCGGGTAAGCAGTGACAACATGACCCCAAGAATACACCAGTCTTCTCAGGGGCGGCGATTAATCCTCGTCCACATCTACAGTATCTTCAGTCTCTTCATCAAAGAGTTCTTCGATTTCTTCCTCATCCAGGACAGGCATCTCGATGTTCTGACGGGCCACGACCCGTCCCTTACTCTGGAGCCATTCTAGAATGCTCTCGCGCTGAGCCATCGGCAGGATGGCTGCTTTTTCGTAACGCGGTTCTTCCCGGAGAGTCGGGTTACGCATGAGACATTACTATTTGCATTAACCCACTGTAATATCTTTTGTGTCCATCCCACAATACCGCTTCTCCTGGGGTCCACCAGCCCGCCGAATCAACCATTCATCCGTAATTATACTTAACTCAGATACTTAGGTTACTCTACTGTATTGCAGGTGACAATTCTCAGCAGAAACCACAATATATTGGAGCAATGAGTCGGGGTGCAGTCTTGGCCACGCGTAAAATCATGGTGTTAGATAGTTCCGATATGGGCCGCCGATTCTATGCTTTAGCCCTGCGCTCCCAGGGTTATGAGGTGGTTGTGGGCTCTGAGCTTCGAGACCTTGATCAAGCCCTGACCCTCCACACGCCCTTGGTCCTGCTCCTAGATATGAAGCTCCCCGGTCTGAGTCCCTACAGCCTTTGTGGTCAGTTGCAGACCAGTTTTCCTGCTCTATCGGTGCTCCTACTGGTTGAACGGGATACGCCCCTCGCTGCTGTGGAACAACGTTGGGCCATCAGCCGGGGAGCCGCTGATCTGTTGCTCAAAAATCCGGCTCAAGTCGAGGCGGTTTTAGTCCGGGTTAATCAGTTGATCCGGGGGATTTCCTCGGTAGACCGCCAGACCCTGCGCTCGGCCCTCCAAGGACTCCAGCCTACGCTCGCGCCCCGTCCGCTCTTACCCAGTCCCGTCCACGGTCCTGTCCTCATCCCCAGCCCTGCTGCGCCCTTGGCCTCACGCAGTCGCTTCCTCAACGGACTCCAGAACGCTTGGCTTGCCATTCAAACCAAAGCTCCCGAGGTACCTACCCCTCTCCCAATTGAGCCCGTCGTCCGTTATCGCGGTACCATCATCCATCGTCCAGAAATTTCCCTCCCCGTGGAGCTAGAAGCCCAACTTGACATCTAACCCCTGCTAGAACGACCAGCTATTCAACCCCAGCCACCAAGTCGGCGACGCCGGGAACCTGCTAGTTACAATTTCCGCCGTGTGCGGTTACGGCCCTAAGTGTTTGTACTGAAAACCTAAGGCTATTCTTGGGCCTGTGCCACCCGTAAAAGTTGTCATAATCTTTATTTCACGAGCTTTTATATTTTCTAAATGTGAAAATTACGCAAGATGGAGCCGAGGGATTAGCAGTATCGTAAAGGTGCGTTGTGGGTAGGACAGGGGAGTCGGGTATGCGTCGTGAGAAGGTTCTACTGATTGAAAAACATGAGTACTACCGTCTGCGCTTCGCTCAAGGCTTGGCTTCCCAGGGCTATGAAGTCGTCTGCTACACCTCAGCGCGTGATTTCGATGAATGTATCCAGCGCGAAACGCCTTATTTACTCATGCTCGATATGGGCCAAAACGGAATCAATCCCTACGATATTTGCCGCCACTGTCAAGATTTCTATCCGTGGATGCCAATTTTACTTACGGTTGAACGGAGAGAACCCATTGAACCCTTAGAACGACGTTGGGCCATTAATCAAGGAGCCACGGATATCCTCGTTAAGCGGGTTAACCAACTCGAAGTCCTCCTCCAACGAGTCCATGACCTACTGCGCCCCGGTACCCAGGTGAACCAACAGGCTTTGCTTTCCTCCCACACGGTAGAAGCCCCCGCCGTAGTTCATGAGAACTAAAGTTATCAAGAGCGGCGTAAAACCCCTAGCTTTAGCTATGGGCATATAAGCCGTATCAGCCAATGGCGAATAGGATATCTAAGCAACAACTTTCAGCTTAAATAAACTATAATAATAGTATGTTAGTCCTTGAGTCAAAGTTAGTCGCCACCTCTGAGCAGTTCGCCTTAATTGATGAAGCGATACGCACGTTCCAATTCATCCGCAATAAAGCCTTGCGCTACTGGATAGATACCAAAGGAGCTACCCAGTATGACCTAAATAAACAGTGTGCGATTCTTGCCAAAGAGTTTGAATGGGCAGGAAAGCTAAACTCGATGGCGCGACAGTCAGCAGCAGAACGAGCATGGGCAGCAGTCTCCAGCTTCTTTGACAACTGTAAAAAGAACATTGTGGGCAAGAAAGGCTATCCCAAGTTCCAAAAAGATAACCGCTCCGTTGAATATAAAACTACCGGATGGAAACTTTCTGATGAACGTAGATTTTTAACGATAACCGACGGCTTTGATATCGGTAAGCTCAAGTTGCTAGGGACTAGAGACTTGAGGACGTACTGCAAAGCACAAATTAAGCGTGTACGGCTAGTGCGTCGGGCCGATGGCTACTATGCTCAGTTCTGCATTGACATAGACCGTACTGAAGATTTAGCCCCGACGGGTCAGACTATCGGTCTGGATATGGGGCTTACCAGTTTTTACACTGACTCCACCGGGGTCAAGGTAGAAAACCCCCGTTACTTGTGTAAAGCTGAAAAGCAACTTAAACGGGCGCAACGGCGGGTGAGTAAAAAGGCCAAAGGCAGCAAGAATCGTATCCAAGCGAGGAAGCGGCTAGGCCGTCAGCACTTGAAAGTCCAACGTCAGCGTAAAGACTTTGCCATTAAAACGGCAAGGTGCGTAGGGGTCCGGCACCGGACCCCTATCCAGTCCAACGACTTGGTTGCTCTTGAAGACTTGAAAGTGCGGAACATGGTCAAGAACCATCACTTAGCCAAGTCCATTAGTGATGCTAGTTGGTCAATGTTCAGAACATGGTTGGAATACTAAGCTGACAAGCATTTAAAATGCGTTATACTGGAATTATTCAATGTCCAAAAATGTTACAACCATGCTTAGTAAAAGCTTCCTTTCCTCAGAAGAAAAGCAAATCCTGCAACGAGAGCTTTACGCTAACGATTGCCCTCATGTTCGACAGCGGGCGTTAATTTTGATTCTAAAAAATGACGGTAAAACC
>Ga0163154_10006475_pt1 | contig 14306 bp, 12 predicted proteins | sample OliLakLV19MP9P1_FD_148649 | JGI IMG/M metagenome (GOLD analysis project Ga0163154, IMG submission 148649) | Freshwater microbial mat bacterial communities from Lake Vanda, McMurdo Dry Valleys, Antarctica - Oligotrophic Lake LV.19.MP9.P1 | ecosystem: Environmental > Aquatic > Freshwater > Lake >... | reverse complement strand
TTCATATACTTATTCTTTACTATTTTTTAGCTTCTGGTCAATTGAATGTTGATACATTTTTTCTAATTTTTTTATGATAATCTCTGGCGAAAATTGTTCAGATTTGGCAAGAGAAAGCTTGGCCAATTCATTATTTTTTTTTGAATTTTGCAAGAGATCTAAAACAGAACTAAGGCCAATCTCCTGATCTTCAAGATCAACTAGAATACCAACATTTCTAACATTTTCAATATTAGCACGAGCTCTAGCAGCAACAATAGGTAAGCCACAAGCCATAGCCTCAATGGTTGATAATCCTAATGTTTCCCACTTAGACATAGTCACAAAAACATCACCTAAATAATAATAACCTTCACTGATAATATCTTGGTGGGGAATTCTGCCCATAGAAATTATTTTGTCAGTAATTCCATATTCTTGTGCTTGCTCTAATAATTTTTTTTGAGCTGGGCCTTCACCAATTAAAACTAGTGACAACTTTGGAACTGTCAGTTGAGCGTGATAAAAAAGCGTTATGATCTTATCAATACATTTTTCACCGCTCATTCTTCCCACATAAATTAAGGCCTGGTCTATTTTATATTTTTTACGTAATAATAAACCTTTTTTCTTCCCTTTTTTCATGTTTTCAATATCGACTGCAGATGGTAAGACCTTAATGGGAACGTGAACGCCATAATTGATCAAATCTCGGGCAGTATCTTCAGAAGGAGCAACAACCACATCATGTTTATTGTAAAAAAAACGAAATAATCTACCAACTGTACCTAAAACCTGATCTATCATAGGAACGTTTTCTAGACCAAGTGCTTTAAGAGATTCACGATCAGAAAAATGAGTATGGTAAGTAGAAATCAGAGGTATTTTGAGATATTTAGCTAATAACACTCCTTGTAACCCCAGCATAAAAGGCCCGTGAGTGTGAATAATATCAGGCTGAAATTTTCTAATTACTTTTAACAAACCCGGATCAGGTAATCCAATCATAAAGTCTGGATAGACAATACCACTGACAGATGGTGTTTGATGAATTTCAAAACTAAATGATCTATCAAATTTTAAATTAGAATGCCTGGGAACAATGACTAAAACCTCATGACCTCGTGCTTGTAAAAAGCTGGCAGTTTCAACAATTGTGGTAACTACACCATTGATTGAAGGGTAGAAGGTATCAGAAAAAAATGCGATCCGCATGTGTGTATTATAACCTACTAATAACCCTAGAGTACACTATAGTCTGCAATCTGTCTTAACCAGCAACTTGAATAGATTCTAACTCTAATTTTGTTGTGGCTTGGTCCCATTTTTTGTCATCACGAAATTTGACGAGGCGGGGAAAGCGCAACGCTTTCCCCGCAGAGTGAAGCGGAGAAATCGTAATTTCATCTGCTGCTACCTCAATCACTACAGCAGGAGCTACCCAAATATCTGGTGCCAGAGCCTTAGCAACAACATAGTCACTCGGTTGATTCTTTACAGCGTGTTTATCAAGCCTACTTTTCATCTCAGTCAATTGATCTTCTGTCATTCCCGTCCCAATTTTGGCTAACGTGGTGATTCTATTAGGGTTTGTTTCATCCGCATCAATAATGCCAACTAACACCGCGCCTAAACCAAACTGAGTTCTCTTACCTCTTCCACCATAGTATCCCAATACAACACAATCTACTGTATCTGTTAACTTGCCAAATTCGCCTGCTTTTTCTTTCATTTTTACCCAGTACCAACCTTTTCTGCCACTTTGATATGGACTCTCAATTTGCTTTACAACTGCACCTTCTAAACCATGCGCCAATTGATCAGTGTGAAATGCATCTAATTCTTCTGGATCTTCTGTAACAATAAAAGGAGCTTGAGATAGAACAGATGATTCTTTAAAAATTGTTTTCAGAATTTTTTTACGTTCTGATAGTGGTGTCAGTAATAGATCTTCACCATTTAAACTTAAAACATCATAGACAAAAAACTTAATTGGAATATCTGCTGCTTTATCATCAACTCCATGCTTTCTCTTACGAGTAATTGTTTCTTGGAATGGTCGTAATTCTCCTGTAGTCGTATCTATGCCAATCGCTTCCGAATCTAGAATGACTGATTCAGCGTTAACTTCTTCTGCTACTTTTACTAACTCTGGGAACATATGTGTCAAATCTTCGAGACTTCTGCTAAAAGCTTTAATCGTAGTTTTTGCACCTTTTTTTGAGATATGAATTTGCACTCTCAGTCCATCATATTTTGGCTCAGCAATAACTTTGCCCAGTTTTTCAATAACTTCTTTTGGAGTTGGTAATCGCTGACACAATTGAGGAACAACTGGAATACCAACAGCAACTGCATAATGAGCTAACAATTTTTCTAAATCGGCTAATGATGTCAGGGGCAGTTTACGATGAGCACTTAAAACATGATCTAATAACTCTCCTTCATCAGCTTTTTTTTGCCAACCAGTTTCTAACACTTTGCTTGCGCTTTTATTACCAAACACAGACCAAGATAAAGCATCGAGTAAAGTCATGGTAGAAAAGCCCAGACGCATTTTACCTACCACCATTCGACAGATAAATCGAGCTGAAACTGGATCAAGCTTTTTGAGCATCTCGCTCAACAAAACTAGTTTTTTTTCTTGTGAACCAGTCCCACTTTCTTGAGCCAACTGCACTAACTCTGTGTACGTTTCTTGCAACGTTGATTTTGAATGAGCCGTGTTTTTCTTTAATGATTCTAAATAATGCGCAACAACTTCCTGTCCAACTTCACCAATGTCACCTTTTTGTTTGTACAACCTCTCAACATTTTTTTCTTTTTCGGTAGCAATTGCGTCACTTGCCTCATTAGCTGCAAACAAACTGAGAGACTCTCCCAATGCTTCTGTTGCGGCCTGTTCAGGACTCAATCTAGCTAAGGCTCTAATTACCATTTTACTTGATAAATTAAACTCCAATGAATCATGAGCAGGCCGCAGCTCACCCAACAATAAATAACTAGCAATATGAGCTTCTTGCGCACTCAATTTTTCTAGTAATTTTGACAAAATCCTTGTAATTTCTAAGCGAGCACTGACCTGTTCAATTTGTTTTAAGTAATCTGAAAATTCAGAAAATAACATTCGAATCTTTCTCATTTTACCTAATAATCACCAGTAATTAACTTTTAAGCGTGTATCTCACACCTTTAGTTATACCTCTTTTTTCAACCACACCTTTGGATACTAGATCTTTGACATCACGCAAGATTGTATCAACAGACACGTTTGGTAAGATTCTCTGCATATCATCAGAAGTAACTTCATTTTGATTTTGCATTACTTCTAATAACAAAATTTGTCGTTCCGATAAAGCCACCTGCTTACCTAGCTGTTTTTGTAATTTTAGATCTTTTGACAACTTGAGAACTTGACTCTTAATTTTTTCGATTTCTAAAGCCACCCCGTAACAAAAATATTCAAGCCAATATGTTAAATCTTCTCCAGCTTGTTGCACAGATAACAACGCTTGATAATAAGAATCAACGTCACTATCAAAGTATTTTTCTAATGAGAAAAACTTTTTAAAATCATACCCTAATGAATATAGTAACAAAGTTGCAAACGCACGAGCACTTCTACCATTTCCTTCAATAAACGGATGAATATGCACCACTTGATAATGCGATATAGCTGCTTGAAATAATGGATGCAAAGTTCGACTTTCTGCTGAACTTCCCCATGCAAAAAATTCTTCCATCAAATAAGGAATTTCAGCTGCAACCGGTGGTCTAAAGACCACATTCCCGTTAGCAGCACTTTTAACTATTACTTGTTTATCTCTATAATTTCCTATGTATTTTTCTTCAATTAATTTAAAAACTGTTAAACGGTGAATTGTTTTGAGTGTATCTTCAGTAAAAACTTGAGTTGTTTTAAATTGTTGCTGTTTATCAATCCAATTAATAACGTTTCTATAATTAATGACCTCTTGAATATCTCTTTCTCTCGCCAATAAGCCAGTTTTAATCATCATTTCTTGAGTGTCAATAATGTCAGGCATTCTAACCACTTGTTTAGCTTGATCTTCAGTCAAATCATTACCTTCAATTTTAGTACCAAAGTGAATAGTTCGCGTTAAAGCTTCATCACGAAACTTAGCTTCCCAAGATGGAACTAGTGGAGCAGTATCAATTAATGCTTTTGCGTATTCAATGCGAGAAATGTAAGTTAAGAGATTATTGGTTGTAGAAAATTTTGGTTGAAACATTGTTTACTGATAGTACCATTTTTTCTGCAATTTTTGCAAGGAAAATTATACTTTATGAGAAATTTGTTGCCACAAGACTGTCGGAATTGATTGAACTAAATCACTAGCATTAAAGAACGGACCAACTGTCTGAGAAAGCTGTTCCCCAGCTTTTTTATTTATATAACTTCCAACTACAGCGCTTGTTAATTGATCATTATTACTATACAGACCTGCAATCAAACCTGATAAAACATCTCCTGTGCCACCTTTAGTCATGCCAGGATGACCACCACTGATAGGCACTACAGTTGATCCCTGAACCACAATGTCCGTTTCACCTTTGTACACGATAGTGCAGTTACCAAACGTGGTACTTACTTCTGACAAAAGTTTACTCATCTGTTGTTTGTCTTCAGTAATTTCTTTATTTTTCAACTGAGAATTTTTTACCATCAATCTGTGCAATTCATTGCTATGGGGCGTGATTATTACATTTGAATTAATTAATGTTGGGTCTACCATCTGTAAAGCCCCTGCATCTATTACCCATTTTTTGTTAGGATACTTTGCCAAAAAGTGATTAGTAACTTTTTCGGTGCTATCAAGCCAATCACCTCCTGTGTTTTCTCTAGTCATTCCTGGGCCAATTAAAATACAATCTGCCTCATCAGCGTATGCATCAATATCTGTACGAGAAATAACAATTCCATTCCAAAATTCACCTTTAGCAACTTGCACTAATTGATTATTACTCGGAACAGAAGCATAAAATAACATGTCAACAAATTTGCTAGCAATATCTAGGCTCCATTTACTAGCAGCATGAAATAAATCACTACCACCAATCAACAATAATTTTCCATTCTGACCCTTATGAGAGTTATGTTCAGGTAGAACTACTTTAGACATGTATGATTCAATGACAAAATTATCTGAGTGAGACATAGCGATATACTACAACACCAACGCTATAAGCAAAATAACAAAAACTTGTTTTAAACAGCCAGAATAATCTCAGTAGTGGCTACACTAGTAAAAAAGACGGGAATTGCTTGTGGGTGAGCAGAACTAATAACTGATTGATGTTGTTGAATTAAATTAATAATAATTTGCGCATTGTCTTCATCTAACTCTGAAAATATATCATCTAAGAGCAACAAGGGTGACTGTCCTTTTGTTTGCTTAATATACGCTAATTCGCTTAGTTTTAGCCATAAAACTGCTAATCGCTGTTGACCACGAGAACCAAAAAGTGCCATGTCTTTTTCTTCAGAGTCTCGAGGTAGAGAGCTTGGAACAAAATAAACAGCTATGTCATCTTTGTGAGGACCGATCAGTGTGTGTCCAGCGGCGAGGGCGCGCGGTCGATATTCATCGATCCGCGCGCTAGTAATCAATGATGCTTTATATAAACAAGACAGCTTCATCACAAAAGCAACTTCATTAATCGCAGCAATAAAGTCTGTCCTATGTTTTTGTAAAATCTGACCGTGCTGAATCAATAATTGCTCCCAATATTTTAAAACTGAAAATGGTTGTTCACCATCTCTGACTGCCTGCAATAATTTATTGTAACGAACTAGAGCTTGTCCATAATTTTTATGTGATTGTTCATAGGTAGGAAATAACATTGATAATGTTCGATCTAAGAAATCGCGGCGGCGTGCAGTTGAACCTTCAATTAATCTCATATCTTCTGGACGAAAAACAACGGCATAAAAATTACCAATCAATCCAGCTCGCCGCCGCCGAATTCCATTAACACCATACAGTCGTTTACTTGTAGCCTTACCTTGTACTACTCCACGAGTAACAGTAATTTCTAAATCTACATCTTCACCATTTGCTTGAGTTTCATCTTCTGCATTAATCTCAATTTCTTGATCTTTTCTCAGTTTTATTTGTACTCTGCCAAACTCAGCTTCAAATTTGACCATTTCTTCTACTTTAGTTGCTCGGAAACTCTCTCCTGTCGCCCCTAAATACAGGGCCTCAATTAAAGTAGTTTTTCCACTTGCGTTGGGACCCGACAAGATCGTCACTTGTGGATCTAAGTGTAAAACATACTGTTTATATGATCTAAAATTTTCTAGCTGTAAACCAACAACTCGTTGCATAACTTATTCTTATACCACAATTTAGTTAGTTTCATCTTGATCAGGAAATACTTGCGGTTGAATTTTTATGGGAGGTAAATTTTGCTTTGCTTTTTCTTCCTCAGCTACAACTTTTGATTGATGAGAAACTTCTTCATTAGTAGTGATAGCTTCTGTAGGTTTTACCAAATCTGTTGCCAAATCTGTTGAAGAAGTAATACTTGCTTCAAATCTTTGTGGGCTACAGGATCCAAACACTCCTTCTCCATACCATTCAATATTAACTGGATAATTAATCGGGACACTGGCTCCTATTTGCTGAAAAAATGTATCATCAGTTAAATCTTGATTGAAGTCAAATTGATCATCTTTTAAAACCGCAAAGTGGAGGTGATATTTTTTATACCCATCTCCGCTATTTCCACCCTTTCCCACTTCTTGACCTTTGGTAACTGACTCACCTGTTTTTAAATTTTCATCAATCGTATCTAAGTGAGAATACTGTGTCAAATAGCCGTCAGCTGTGTGCCGCACAATTACGGTGTTTCCATACGTTCCCATCCAACCTGCAAAAGCGATTTCACCGCTCTGAGTTGACTGTATTTGATGCCCTTTATTCAAAGATATATCAATAGCGTAGGTATCGAGACCAATATGTGTAGTGTGCAGTGAACAAGCCAGTCCATCTTCCATTAATACCGTTGGACCTTGAGTAATAAAATACTCTTGACCATCTTCAGTTTCAAACGGTAATTCCCAACCAAGAGCATTTAAATCAACTGCTTCAAGATGCATTTCACTTGCTGAGTTTTCACTTTCGTGTTGAGGTAGATTATTCTCAATAATTGTTTGAGCAAAATCATTTATATCGAGATCTGAAGCTCGTGCGACTTGTGGCGACAATAAAATTGTGGCATATACCACCGTAGACATCAGTAACAGCATTGTTCTTCTGAATGGCTTTCTCTCTTTGGCTTTTCTTAAAGTTTCTTTAGGAGGAATTTTTTTGAGTGCTTCTGCAAAATTAGTTATAGACGCGGCACTTTCTGTTTCAGTTACAAAGTTAGGAGTAATCAATGCTGCGTCTGTTTTATCAGCATTTTCTTTTGTTATTGATGAATGATTTTCTAGCACAGTTACTTACTTTTTCTCAATATTAAAGAAGGTCCAACTACCATCTGGACATTTGCTTTGAGGGATTCTGACATATCCTGGAGCTCTCAAACACACAGCATTTTTAAACTCATTACCACTAAATGAAATGCCATTTATAGTGACTGTTTGAGTAATGCCATCACTCTGAGAAACTTGCACACTAGTTGCAGCTTTTATGCCTCTATCACCTACTAAGTTTTTTAATTCATCCATGCTATAAGGATTTCCTCCCCAGCATGAAGTGGTGACAGGAGTAATTCGAGAAGTATCAAGGCCACCCATTTTTAAAGCCAGGGCGGCGTTTACAATATCTGCCATTTCTTCTGGACTAAGCCAAGGGTTAGATCTGCCACACGTATTTCCCTGATTACTATATCCATTTCTCCACCAAGCTTTATATAACCAAGGTGAATTAACTTGTTTTTCCCAAGATTTATCAATAAAGTTAGAACCACCACTTTTATCCTTTGTATCCCATCCACTAGTGTGGGAGTAACCACCATGAGTTGATGCAAATTGGGTTGAGATTGGTTTGCCATCTCCATCGACTAAAACCCATTGTTTAGTTTCTTCTACTGCATTATTCCAATTTCCGCCACGATCACCATTCCGATATACTTGGCACTGTTCAGTAGTACAAATACTTCGCTTGCCATTATCTGTATGCCTAACTGCAAAAGTTCTAGCGGCAACAGCTTGAGCTTTGAGAGCCTCTTTATGCCAGGTTGGGTACATTTCAGCAATTCCTCTCATGTATTTATCTTCAAATGAAATACTGCCATGTCCTTCAACATTTATTGAATCAGTTACAGAGTAATCTTTTTTGAGGGTAGCATTTGGGAAGTATGCTTTAAGAATATCCTCTGCAGACTGACCACTTTCCGCTCTAGCTCGCGCGCCATATTGACTCATACCATTACGATGCGTGTATGCGCCAAAGGAAAATATAGCAAAGTAACCACTTGGCGCAGATTCTCTAAAACCTTTTACTGAGGATAAATATTCATCAGCTAATTCACCATCGGCAATATTAAATGTAAAGTTACCACTTCGAGCTGCCATGATTTCTTGCTGTTTTGCACTTAAATCGGCAATTTTTCCTTTAAGTTCTTGTTGGTATTTTTTTGCCTTATCAATTTCTCCTTTAAAGAAACTGGCTTGTGTATCTAATTGCTTAGATAAATTTGCCAATATAATCTGGCGTTTTTCTAGTTCTTTTTTATCATTTTCTAGTTCAACAATATTAAGACCCGTTGTCTCAATGATTTTTTTATCTTGAGCTTTGACCGCAAAGTGATAAGCAACTTTTTTATTGAATTCAATCATGTCATTTGCAGAAAAAAAACTGATAATGGCATCCATTGTTCGCTGATTTTTATATTGAGCGTTGACTCTTTTGTATAAGATTATAGTTTGATCAGCTAATTCTTCTTCACGAGATTGTATGCTGGCTTCTAATTCTTTAGCTTGTTTTTGCGCGCTGGCAATGCCAGCTCGCGCATTATTTATCCTACCTTCTAAATTTTTAACCTCATTTTCTAAAGGGGTAGTTGCGGCTTCTGATAATTTTTTTAACTTCTCTAAATCGTCAATTTCTTTTTGTAATTGGTCAACGTCATCCAACGCAAATACAGTTTGGAATAGCCAAGATTGTTTATCAACAGAAACTAGGTCAACATTTGTACTTGAGATAAAAAAACCCAATCCCATCAAAAAAACACTACATACTATGAACAGGTATGTTCGTATATTTTTATAGCGAGCTTTCTGTATATGACTCATGCTTTACTCCGTGTTCTTAGTCTACCATTGATGCATCATTCAACCAAATTTTCCCACCTATGTAACAAAGTATTTACATCTATTCACCTTCTGGCCAAACCGCGGTATAATATGTGAGGTTATAGGTTGTTTTTTGGTGGAATCAACACTAAGTATATAAAACTAAAACGTTGTAATGAAAAAAATCGGCTTCTTATTATCTGTTTTTCTATTTGTTGTAAGTAGTATGTTTGCTCCAGCTGTTATGGCTGTCAGAAACGAATGTACTGGTATATCTGCAAGTTCAGATAAATCCGGCCCTTTTATGGAAAGTGCTAGTGGAAATACATTTACCCTAACTATTGATGGATTAGGCATTGGTGACTATACATTTTTGGCTAGAAAAAAAGTAGGAACTGGCACTGTCAATACTTGGGATGACAGGAGGACTGGACCAAGAGTAATTGGGTTTATAGATAATAGTGGCGATAGTCTAACTATAACCTTTGATGACCCTAAGCATTTTGCCACATCTGACCTGAGTGCTTATAACGATGCAAATTACATTGAAATGAAGGATCTGACTACTGGAGATAGATGTAAAATATATGAATATAATATTGAACGCGCAGATTATCGCTGTGCACCACCCAGTGTATCTCAAGTTAGAAGTAGTAAGACATGTTTTGGTGGCAATGGAGGAGGCTGTCTAGCTTCAGATTCAGAGATTACCATTGTTAGCAAGGTTATGTTAAATTCTAATATTCCAGCTACTGAGGGCAAAGTCTATCACAGAATCATGCAAGGCTCGAATCAAGTACAAGTAAGTAGTGAACAAGCACTGGTTGCTAATAATGGTGTTATCACTACTGCACACACCTTACCTCCGGGTAGATACTCAGTAGTTGTACGATATGATGGCTGGTTCTGGAATAATCCACAATTGTGTAGCACTGGTTTTACTATTGAAGAACCTACAGCTTGTACCATAGATCAATGCAGTGCTGAAGACCCAACCAAAAATGCTTCTGCTCCTCAAAGTATTGATCCTTTTAAGTTATGTAAGCAAATTGATGCTGCTGATCCTGCGTATGAAAAATGTATGGATTGTGCAGGCACAGATGATAATCCAAATGATTCAATTACGCCGGATGAAGATCCAGAAGGTATTTGGACTGCTGTTGGTTGTATTCCTCGTGAGCCAGGTAAAATTATTCAAGCATTTATCACTGTTGGATTGGGTGTAGGCGGTGGTTTTGGATTAATTTCCACAATGGTAGCTGGATTCTTATACTCAATTTCTGCTGGTGACATTAAGAGAACCGGTCAAGCAAAAGAAATGTTAAGTAATTCGTTAATTGGTTTATTGTTTATTATTTTCTCAGTAACAATCCTGCAATTTATTGGATTTACTGTTTTACGCATTCCCGGTTTTGGTGGCTAAATAAGCCGAATCTCTTGCTTTCCTCTCTAGTTATACCCAATTACATAGTTATAGGGTATAATACGCACGCAATGAAAAAGAAGCTAAAAACAATCGTAATTTTATTCTTTTTAACTCTGGGCTTACTCTACATGAGCGTGCCAGTTTTTGCTCAACCATCTGAAGAAATTAAGACTTGTGATGAAACATGTTTAGATCCGCTCAGAGGCCCTAGTAATGAAACTTTTGATGCATTAAATCCAATTCCTGAAGAAATGCGCTCTAAATTATCAAGTCCTGGCTCAGTATTAACAAGAGTTTTAAACTTTTCCTTTCCAATTGCTGGCATCATTTTATTTGTCATGCTAGTCTGGTCTGGCTTTGATATTTTATCTAGAGCTGATGATAAACAAGCATTAACTACTGGTAAAAATCGTGCTACAGCCGCCACAATTGGCTTTATTGCTTTATTTTGTTCGTACTGGATGATGCAAATTGTTGAATACATTTTTGGTATTCACATTTTATAAAAAAATTTCAACCACCCATTTCTTTTTGATCTTAGATTTTGTATGCTGGGTAAGTGAAACTATATAAAATCATAGGTTTTTTATGTGTTTGTCTCGTAGTTAGTTTTCTAACCGCTAGTTCTGTATCTGCGCAACTGGTGGCAAATCAATGTGGTGATGGAACAAAAACATGTGGCCCAACCTTAGTCTGTGGAGAAGGTACATATTGCGAACCAGCAGCACTCTTAAATTTATGGACCAATAAGTGTCAACCTGCCGCAGATTACTGTACTTTTCAAACAACTGTTCCAAACGCTTCAGCATATACTTGTGGCGAGAGGTGGACTTCTGGGTCTTGCGGTACACCTGATAACCAATCCATATGTCCACTGGGAATGGAGTGTTCTGTACATAGTAGAACCGGAGGAAGATATTACTGTCAGCCTACAGCAATTTGCGCATCCTTTTTACCGGGAGTTACACCAAGTCCGCCTTCATTTCCTACTGCTACGCCGCGTCCGACTGCTACGCCGCGTCCGACTGCTACTCCACCTTTGACGGGCTGTGGCAGTGTAAGTAATATAGCCGGAACAAGTTATTGCTATATAAATGCCCAATCAGTTCCACTTTCTTCAGTAAAAATATGTCGAGATGGAGTCAAATGTTGTACAAACAACACCGCTACGGCCAAATGTCCTGAAGATTCAGCAGCTCCAACGCCAATTCCAGATCCTAATAATCCCGGTTGTAATGCCTCAACTGCAAACAATCGTGTCTGTGGACCGCCAGTGTGTAATAGTGTCTTAGAACAATGTGTTGTTCAGGCTGGAAAAGCTGTCTGTCAGTTTGGTGCTAGTTGCACCACCCCCACAAACACTCCTGCTCCCACAGCAGTACCGGTAGCTTTCCCGGGTGAGTGTGGCAAATTATGTGCTAGTGATCTCTGTTCCGCTAATGAATTTTGTCAACAAACAGCCACCAGTTATAGATGTACATCTAATCCTGAATATTGTGCCTATCAAAGTAATGCTGGCAGATGTGGCCAAGGAGGAACAATAAACGTGTGTGGTAATGATGACACTAGTGTCTGTCCTTTTGGTAAGGTTTGCAAGGCTACGCCTGGCCTAATTGGCTATTATTACTGCAAATCTGGAGAAAGCTCTTGTCCAGTAAATCAAAACATATCTTGTGGTGCAACCACATCCAATGCAACAGCAAATTGTACCTGTAAAAACAGTGCTAATGTTTTATCTGGACTCAATAGTATGAGTACTGGTCAGTTATGTTGTGGATGGGTGGTAGGCTTGGCGTGTATGAGTTCAGATCCAGCGGCTGCGCCTACACCTACAACAATAGTTCTTCCAACAAGTGGCCCAGGAACACCGCCAGTTGGTCAGCAACCAGGCGCTGGACTTGGTGAAAATATTGAAGGTGATTTAGATGTACTAGAAGGACCAACAAATGAAACATTTGATAAATTAAATCCCCTCAACCGGAGTGCTTTTAAAGGTCAGTTATCTACACCGGGTAATATTTTGACTCGTGGATTGAATTTTGCATTTCCAATTGGTGGAGTCATTTTATTTGTGATGTTGGTTTGGTCTGGATTTGAAATTTTGACCAAGGCAGCAGATAAAAATGCGATCACCGCTGGCAAACAACGAGCAACAGCAGCAGTCGTTGGCTTTTTCTTACTCTTCTGCTCTTATTGGATTATGCAAATCATTGAATACATTTTTGGTATCCACATCCTTTAAACAATAGATTAAATAAAATTACTTCCCAAAACGACGTTGTCGAGAACTAAATTCTTCTATAACTGCAGATAATTTTTCACCGTTAAATTCTGGAAATGGCGTTTCAACAAAAAATAACTCTGAGTACACTCCTTGCCATGGCAAAAATCCTGACAATCTGTAATCACCACTCGTACGAACAATCATTTCTGGATCTGGCATACCATCTGTATCAAGATAGCTAGCAAATAGTTCATCATTTATACTAGAACTTGTTATCAATCCTTTTTCTACATCTTCAGCTATTTTTTTAGTTGCTCGAATAATCTCATCTCTACCACCATAGTTCATAGCTAAACTCACAGTTATAGTGGCATTTTGTTTTGTTTTCTCTTGCGCTGCACTGATTTTTTCTTGAATATCTGTTGGAAATTTATTACTATCTCCAATCATTTTAAATTTAATACCTTTTTGATCAAAACTATTTATTTTTCTATCAAAAAAAACTCTAAATAATTGCAACAAACCCTCAACTTCAGTGCTCTCTCGTTGCCAGTTTTCGGTACTAAATACCCAAAAAGTTATGAACTTGATATTATTTTTTACCGCTGTAGTAATTAAATCTTCAAAAACATTATCAACAGCATATTGATGACCTTGGAATGGTTTCCAACCTTTTGACTTTGCCCAACGGCGATTTCCGTCACAAATAATAGCAACATGATTAATAGTTTGTATATTTTGATTAGCTGACATATGGTTAACTGACATAAGTAGTAACTAGTTTTTTGAGTTCTTCATTTTGCATCATTATTATAAACCATGGAGTCCAAGGCTTTTTTATTTTATCTTGCCAGTTTTTATCAGCAAAATTATTCCAGTCCACCCACTCAGTCTTACTGACCTCTATAGAATTTAACTGTGGCTCACTATCATGATACCAACCCACAAAAACTTGATCCATTTCATGCTCGGCAAATTCTTGATTACATTGCACGGAATACTGAAATTTTAGTAGTGGATGTAATGAGCTTTCAGCCACTTCAATTCCCAGTTCTTCTCGTAATCTTCTAACAGCACAGTCAACATAGCGTTCCCCTGGGCGAACATTGCCGCAGGCAGTGTTCGCCCACTCTCCTGCACCCACTATTTTATGTTCGCTTCTTTTTTGAATAAGTATCTCAGCTACACCATCTTGATTTCTGCGCAATAAATACACAGATATAGCCCGGTGCAACACTCCTGTGCGATGTGCTTGATATTTTTCCATCTCACCAATGACTTCATCTAGGTCAGATACTAAAATAACTGAATCTTCTGTTTTCATACGCGGTGATTAATTATTCTCTGGACAATTTATTATATAGTAAGAAATGACATTTATTTTTTTATATTTTAATCTGTATCTAGCC
>Ga0163154_10006474_pt1 | contig 14306 bp, 11 predicted proteins | sample OliLakLV19MP9P1_FD_148649 | JGI IMG/M metagenome (GOLD analysis project Ga0163154, IMG submission 148649) | Freshwater microbial mat bacterial communities from Lake Vanda, McMurdo Dry Valleys, Antarctica - Oligotrophic Lake LV.19.MP9.P1 | ecosystem: Environmental > Aquatic > Freshwater > Lake >... | reverse complement strand
CGATCGCGGTGCTGCAGCAACTCAAACTGCCGCTGCAATACGAGCTGCTGGAGGACGATGCGCCGGCCAGGGCACTGGTGTGGCGCCGGTTCTACCAGGTGCTGCTGGAGCAGCCCGAACTGCGGGTGGCGTTCGAGGCGGTGGTGCGCGCACATGGGCGTTTCCAGACCGAGAAGGCGCTGGGTGTGGCGCTGGACAAGCGCATCGAGTTCACCCGTGCCGACGCGGCTGGGCGGGTCGCGCCTTCGGTGCGGCATTTCCACGACTGTTTTCCCTGCTTGGCCCCGCTGGCCACGCCGGCGGCCGCGCTTCAAACGGATGGTGCGCGTGCGCGGTGGCTGGATTGGGCATCCGCGCTGGGGCGCGAATCGAACAAGACTCCGCAAAAGGCTGCGCAGGCGATCGTCGATGCGTTCGACCGGCTGGCCATGGCGCCGGCGAACGACGCTGCTGCTGCTGCTGCGCCGTGTCTGGCAATACTGCGCAAGGCGCTGTTCGTCGACAAGGAGGATCGACTGAACACCAACCTGGTCAAGTTCGATGCCGCACAGGCGGCAGCGCGGGAATTGGCACTGTTGTGTGCGGCGCATCGCCATCACCTGGCCTGGCAGTACCAGCAGCACATGGCGGCCCTGGCACGGGTGCTGATCGACGTGTTCGCCGATCTCAAGCGCGAGCGCGGCTGGATCGACATGACCGACGTGGAGCGCGCCGCCATGATGCTGCTGTCCGAGCCCATGCTCAGCGGCTGGGTCCAGGAGCGGCTCGACACCCAGGTGCGCCATCTGCTGATCGACGAGTTCCAGGACACCAACCCGCTGCAGTGGCATGCACTGCTGTCGTGGCTGGGCAGTTATGCCGGCGCCATCGGCAGCCGGCCCAGTGTGTTCATCGTCGGCGATCCCAAGCAGAGCATCTACCGCTTCCGGCGCGCCGAGCCGCAGGTGTTCCGGGCTGCGCAGGCGTTCGTAGCCGAAGGCCTGGGTGGCGACCTGCTCAGCTGCGATCACACCCGGCGCAATGCGCCGTTCGTCATCGACACCGTGAACCAGGTCATGCTGGCGGCGCGCGAGCATGACCATTACGAGGGTTTTCGTGCGCACACCACCGGCGCCCATGCTGCCGGGCAGGTGCTGCGGCTGCCGCCGATACCGCGTGCACGTGTCGACTCCGTTCGCGCCGCCGATGCTGCGCCCGATCCCGATTCCGATGCCGCCTCCCGCATCTGGCGCGACAGCCTGACCGAACCTCGCGAAGTGCCGGAGGAGACGCTGCGCAGCCTGGAGGCACGCCAGGTGGCGCGCTGGATCGCGCACCGGGTGGCCCGGGGCCACGCTGCGTCGCAGGTCATGGTGTTGTCTCGCCGGCGCGCCAGCCTGACGCCGTTGCAGGACGAACTGCGCGCCTTGCACATTCCCGCACATGTGGGCGAGAACACCGCTTTGATCGATTGCTGCGAGGTGCAGGACATCGTCGCGTTGCTCGACGTACTGGTGTCGCCGCGGCACGACCTGTCGCTGGCGCGGGTGCTGCGCTCGCCGCTGTTCGGCGTGCCGGACCAGGCCCTGATCGATCTCGCGTTGCGACGGCGTGTGCAGCCAGAGCCCTGGTTCAGCTTGCTGCAGCAGCCCTGGCCGCCGGACCATGCGCTGTACGGCATTGGTGCGCAATTGCTCGCGTGGAAATCCTGGCTCGATCGCCTGCCGGCGCACGACGCGCTGCAGTCGATCTACAGCCAGCATGACGTGCTGGCCCGCTTTGCCATAGGTGCGCCCGAGGTGCAACGCTGCGCGGTGCTGGCCAACCTGCGGGCCTTGCTCGCGGCGTCGCTGCAGGTGGCGGGCGGGCGCTTCATCACGCCCTACAGTTTCGTGCGTTCGCTCAAGGCGGGTGGAGTCATGGCGCCCGCCACGGTGACACCGGATGCGGTGCGCCTGTTGACCGTGCATGGGGCCAAGGGTCTGGAGGCCGATACCGTGGTGCTGCTGGACACGGACACACCGCCCCGCGCGGCAGAGACGATGGGTGTATTGATCGACTGGCCGGCCCAGGAGGCGCATCCGCATCAGTTTTTCTTTGTCAGCAGCGAGGCGCAGCCGCCGCAATGCGCGCTCGCCACGCGAGACCATGAATGGCTGCAACGCCAGCGCGAGGAACTCAACGCCTTGTATGTGGCGTTGACCCGGGCCCGCAACACACTGGTGGTCTCGTCGATCGAGCCGCACCGGGATGCGCCCGGCAGCTGGTGGCGTCGCCTGTTCGATGCGGCAACCCCGATCGCACAGGCCGATCCGGCTGCGTCGACGATGCCGCGTGCGGGAGCGCGGGACGCGCCGTTCACGCTCAAGGAATTGCCGCCAGGTCCGGCGGCGACCACGCCGTCCGGCCCGCAGCCGCCGGTCGAGGACTTGCAGTCGGATCCCGCGCTCGATGCGCTGGCGCGGGTCGGGCAGGCCATGCACCGTTTGCTCGAATGGGGTGGTGTCGGCGCGCAGCAGATCGCTGCGGTGCGCCGGGAGTTCGGATTGGATGCCGATGGAGCCGAACGCGCTGCGGCGATGGCGAAAAGTATCCTGGATGGACCGGGGGCCTGGGCCTGGGATCCGGCGCAGCTGGCCTGGCAGGGCAATGAAGTCGAGTTGGTGCTGGAGGGAGTCGTCCTGCGGCTGGACCGCCTGGTGCAGCGACGGGACAATGGCCAATGGTGGGTGCTGGACCACAAGTCGAACCTCGCGCCGCAACGCGATCCGATGCTGGTGGCCCAACTGGCGCGGTACCGGGACGCGGTGCAGGCCATCGACACCACGCAAGTGGTACACGCCGCTTTTCTCAATGGCCAGGGGCAATGGATCGACCTGCCCGAGCCGGCCCTGCGGCCATGACGCGCAGCGCCGCCATCGTCGGTGGCGGGCCGGCCGGTCTGATGGCAGCGGAGGTGCTCGCCAGCGCTGGCCTCGAGGTACACCTGTACGACGCCATGCCATCGGTGGGCCGCAAGTTCCTGCTGGCAGGCAGGGGCGGATTGAACCTGACGCATTCGGAGCCGGCAGCTGCGTTCGAGAGGCGTTTTGGTGCGCGCCAGCGCGAAGTCGCGCGCTGGCTGCGCTTGTTTGGCGCGCAGCAGTTGCGCGAGTGGGCCCGGGCCCTGGGCATCGAAACCTTCGTCGGCAGTTCGGGGCGGGTGTTCCCGGTCGACATGAAGGCTGCGCCGTTGTTGCGGGCCTGGTTGCATCGCCTGCGCCATCCCGCGCGGGGCCTTCCGGTGCAACTGCACATGCGGCATCGCTGGACGGGTTGGGGCGCTGCCGGGCAGGGTGGTGCGGCGGCGCTGCGATTCGACACGCCCGATGGGCCGCGCCTGGTGCATGCCGATGTGGCGGTGCTGGCGCTCGGCGGCGCGAGTTGGCCGCACCTGGGCTCAGATGGCGCTTGGGCCCAGACGCTGCAAGCGCGTGGCGTGCCGGTGGCGCCTTTGCTGCCGAGCAATTGCGGGTTCGACGTCGAGGGAGGATGGAGTGCACACTTTGCGCAGCGTTACGCGGGCCAGCCGCTCAAGTCGGTGGTGTTGCATGTGCCAGACGGTCCCGTCGGGCCGGCGTTCGAGCGCAAGGGCGAGTTCGTTGCCACCGCCACCGGTATCGAGGGCAGCCTGGTCTATGCAGCCAGCGCCCTGCTGCGCGACACGATTGCGGCCCAGGGGCGTGCCGCGCTGCATGTGGACCTGCTGCCGGATTTCACCCTGGAGCGGGTGCTGCAACAGGTTGCCCATCCGCGCGGCGCACGCTCCTTGTCCGGCCACCTCAAGAGCAGGCTCGGTATCGATGGCATCAAGGCCGGGCTGCTGTACGAGGTGCTGGGGCGCGAACACCTTGCCGATCCGGTACGCGTGGCGCACACACTCAAGGCCTTGCCACTGCACCTGCATGCGCCAAGGCCAGTGGCCGAGGCGATCAGCAGCGCCGGCGGCGTGGCGTTCGACGGACTGGATGAGGGGCTGATGTTGCGCGCCTGCCCCGGCGTCTTCTGTGCCGGCGAAATGCTCGATTGGGAGGCGCCAACCGGCGGTTATCTGCTCACCGCAGCGATGGCAAGCGGCCGGATCGCGGCCGAAGGCGCATTGGATTTCCTGGGGATCGGGCGCTGAGCCGGCACCGCCGCAGCCGTCTGCGTTGTGGGGCCGATACGACTTCGGGTACATCTTGCGGGTGGCCAGTGGCAGGCTTGCCGATAGAATCCTCCTCGGGAGTCAAGATCAAAAATCCTAGCCCGCAATCCGAACCATGGACCACGACAACACGATTCCTTCCCAACTGGGCCCGGCCAGCACCATCCCCGCAGCGTTGACTGCCGTCGCGCGGTCCGATCCGGCCGAGCCCGAGAGTTCAGGTATCGGCGGCTTGATGTTCAAGTTGCTGCTGCTGGCCGTCACGGTCGGCCTGGCCTTGTATTTCATGCGGTAGTCGCGGCTGCGCCGCGTGCGACGCCAACAGGTCCTGGCGCGCTTCACGTATCGTGATGGTGTAGGGTGACGAGCCTTGACCCCGGCACTGGTTCTGCAGTTAGGGCTGCTTGGTTCCCCACCTGACCCGTTTGGCCGCTTCTCCATGCGGGAAGGCCCGTCACGAACGATTGTACGGCCTGCATCGTCAGCCCCGTGATCGGCATGATGGATGGCCGCGCACGAGGAAACGCCGGGCCGCCCCAAGTTTCCTCGCACCCCCTCGGGGGGCCTGGCGAAGCCAGGGCTGGGGGCGAATGACGAAACGCCGGGCCGCCCCAAGTTTCCTCGCACCCCCTCGGGGGGCCTGGCGAAGCCAGGGCTGGGGGCGAATGACGAAACGCCGGGCCGCCCCAAGTTTCCTCGTACCCCCTCGGGGGGCCTGGCGAAGCCAGGGCTGGGGGCGCACGCACGGCACGGCAGCCTGCCGGTCGGCATCTAGAATCGGGCCATGTCGTATCTCGTGTTAGCCCGCAAATACCGGCCGAAACATTTCGGCGAGATGGTGGGGCAAGAGCATGTGGTGCGGGCCTTGACCAACGCGCTGGACTCGCAGCGCCTGCACCATGCCTACTTGTTTACCGGTACCCGTGGCGTGGGCAAGACGACGGTGTCCCGGATCCTGGCCAAGTCGCTCAATTGCCTGGGTGCCGATGGCGCCGGCGGCATCACGTCGAAGCCGTGCGGCGTCTGCCAGGCCTGCAGCGATATCGATGCGGGCCGGTTCATCGACTACACCGAGCTGGACGCAGCGTCCAACCGCGGCATCGACGACGTGCAGACGCTGCTGGAGCAGGCGGTATACAAGCCGGTGCAGGGCCGCTTCAAGGTCTTCATGATCGACGAAGTGCACATGCTGACGACGCCGGCATTCAATGCGATGCTCAAGACGCTGGAAGAACCGCCAGACTATCTGAAGTTCGTGCTGGCGACGACCGATCCCCAGAAGGTTCCGGTCACGGTGTTGTCGCGTTGCCTGCAGTTCAACCTGCGGCCGATGGCGCCCGAGACGGTACGTGACCATCTGACACGGGTACTGGAGGCCGAGTCGGTTTCCGTGGACGCGCAGTCGCTGCGGCTGCTGTCGCGTGCGGCGCGGGGGTCGATGCGCGATGCACTGTCGCTGGCCGATCAGGCCATCGCGTTCGGCGCTGGTCGGCTGTCGGAACACACGGTACGGCACATGCTGGGCAGTGTGGACCGCAGCCATGTGCTGCGGCTGATCGAGGCTTTGGCGGGTGGTGACGGCAAGGTCGTGGTCGAGACGGTGGACCAGCTGCGCGTCAACGGCCTGAGTCCCGCTTCAGTGCTTGAGGAGATGGGCGCCGTGTTGCAGCAGATGGCGGTGTACCAGGCCGTGCCGGATGCGTTGGACGACTCCGACCCGGAGGCGCTTGAGGCGGCGCGCCTGGCTGCGCTGATGCCGGCCGACGAAACCCAGCTGCTATACAGCATGTGCCTGCACGGCGGCACCGAACTCGGCCTGGCGCCGGACGAGTACGCCGCGCTGACGATGGTGCTGTTGCGTCTGTTGGCTTTCAAGCCGGCGTCGCAGCGAGCGCCAGTGCAGGAAAAAAAAACTCTGACTGAAGCGCAGACGGCCGCTGCGCCATCGACTCCTGCCGTGGCTCCCTCGCCTGCAGCGGTTGCGAGCGCGCCAGACGCTGAACCTCAGCCCGCTATGTCGCCTGTGCCGGAGCCCGCTGGCTTGCAGCCGCCCACGCGGCCCGCGCAGCTGGAGCCGTCCACGCAGCCTACGCAGATGGAGCCGCCCACGCGGCCCGCGCAGCTGGAGCCGCCCACGCGGCCCGCGCAGATGGAGCCGTCCACGCAGCCTACGCAGCTGGAGCCGCCCACGCGGCCCGCGCAGATGGAGCCGTCCACGCAGCCTACGCAGATGGAGCCGCCCACGCGGCCCGCGCAGATGGAGCCGTCCACGCAGCCTACGCAGATGGAGCCGCCCACGCGGCCTACGCAGATGGAGCCGCCCACGCGGCTCGTGCAGGCCGATCTGCCGGTTGCCACCGAGCGCCCATCCGTGTTGGCTGGCGCTCCGCAGCGGCTGGCACCGCCGGGGCGGCGCCTGTCGGTCGTGCAGGACGGGCAGCTGGCAAGAACCGGTCTGGAGCCGCCGCCGATGTCAGACGATCAGGTGGTGGCAGTGCCCGTGCGGTTACAGGCCGATGCGCGCAACGACGCGGTGAGGCCGGATCATGCGCCGCCGGCCCTGGTGCCGACAGAGGAAGGAAACTTCTGGTTCGACACGGTCGCGCAACTGGTTGCGCAACATGCTGTCACCGCGCTGGCGCGGGAGTTGGCCTTGCAATCGCAACTCGTGGGACGCGACACCGACCAGTGGATACTGAAGGTGGAGCGCGAGGCGTTGCAGCAGGCGGGCAGCCGCGAGCGGCTCACGGCGGCTTTGCAGGCGGCCGGCCATCCGGTGACGCTGCTGGTGGAGATCGGGCGTGTCACGGACAGTCCGGCGCGTCGGCTGGCGGCAGTGGCGGCCGAGCGCCAGCTGGCCGCGGAACAGCTGATCTTCGACGATCCGTTCGTCCAGACGATGATGAAAGACTTTGGGGCGAAAATCGTCCCTGGCAGTATCAGACCACTCTGATCGAGACCGCACCACGCTTGCGCCGTAGGGCGGTCCGATCTCAAGCAAACAACGAAAGGAACGACACCATGTTCAACAAGGGACAACTCGCCGGCCTGATGAAGCAGGCCCAGGCGATGCAGGACAACATGAAGAAGGCGCAGGACGAACTCGCGACCATCGAGGTGACCGGCGAGTCCGGCGCGGGCCTGGTCAAGGTGGTGATGACCTGCAAGCACGATGTGCGCAGGGTCACGATCGACCCCAGCCTGCTGGCCGATGACAAGGACATGCTCGAAGACCTGGTGGCCGCCGCGTTCAATGCGGCGGTGCGCAAGGCGGAGGAGACCAGCGCCCAGAAGATGGGCAAGCTCACGGCTGGCATGCCGGGCATGCCCGGCGGCATGAAGCTGCCGTTCTAGTGCCCGACTCGAACGCGCTCGAAGGCCTGATCCAGGCCTTGCGCCGCCTGCCGGGCGTGGGCGTGAAGTCCGCATCGCGCATGGCCTACCATCTGCTGCAACATGATCGCACCGGGGCACGCACCTTGTCCGTGGCGTTGGCCCAAGCCTGCGATACGGTACGCCATTGCGAGCGCTGCCATACCTTCACGCAGGCGCAGTTGTGCCATACCTGTCTGGACCCGCGACGGGATGCGACACGGCTGTGCGTGGTGGAGACGCCGGCCGACCAGTCCGCGGTCGAGCGTACCGGCGCCTACCGTGGCCTGTATTTCGTGCTGATGGGCAAACTCAACCCGCTCGACGGCATCGGCCCGCGTGACATCGGGCTGGGCAAGCTGTTCGAGCGCTGCGCCGACGGCATCGTCGAAGAGGTCATCCTGGCGACCAATTTCACCGCTGAAGGCGAGGCGACAGCCCATGTGATAAGCGAAGGCTTGCGGTCACGCGGACAGCGCGTCACGCGGCTGGCGCGCGGCGTGCCAGTGGGCAGTGAACTCGAATACGTCGATTTGGGCACCATCGCCCATGCCCTGGTCGACCGGCGCTAGCGCGCGTCTGGCACATCGCGCGGAGTCATCCCATGGAATTGAGTCTTGCCCACTGGTGTGTCCTGGTCGCCAGCCTGTTGCCGATCGTGTGTGCCGGCATCGCCAAGTTCGGCAGCTTCGGAAAACGCCGCAGCGAAGGCGGGTTTGACAATTCCGATCCGCGGGGCTGGCTGGCGCGCCAGACAGCCTGGCGCGCACGCGCCAACGCCGCACAGGCCAACAGCTTCGAGGCACTGCCGTTCTTCATCGGGGCCGTCGTGCTCGCGTTGCAGCTGGGTGCCGATCCGGCCCGTGTCGATCTTCTGGCGGCGATATTCGTGCTGCTGCGGGTGCTCTATATCGGCCTTTACGTGGCTGATGTCGCGGCCCTGCGCACGGTAGTGTGGACCTTTGCGCTGGCGGTCAACATCGCGATCCTGTTCGCCGGCAAGGCCTGAAAGCGCAAGAGGCAATCGCTTGAGCCCGCGCAAGGGCGCCGCAACCGGCGCCTGGCGCTCCGGGCCACGGCCAGTCGCGCGGTCATGCCCTACGGGCCGGGGCGCCCAATCGATTGCCTCGCACGCCTTGAGGTACCGCCGCGCTTGTATCGCGCGGTGTATTCCCCTACGTAGTAACCCGTTCGGGAAGTTCCCGATGCGGCCTTGCCCCACCTTTGTTAGCCTTGGCGAAACGATGAATGTCAAGGATCCGGGTGTGTCTTATCAGCGCAGTGTTCGGCGGTCGATCGTGTTGGGTGCAGTGGTGTCTGCGCTCGGCTTGCGCCTGGCCGGTGCACAGTCGCCCATCAGACTCGAAAAAAGTCGGCTGGTCATTGCGGTCGGTGCGAAAGCGTCGCTGCAGTACCTGCCACTGACCATTGCCGAGCGACTGAACTACTTTGCGGCCGAGGGACTTGACATCGAGATCCTCGACCTGGGCAACGGACAGCGGGCGCAACAGGCGGTGATGGAGGGCGCAGCCGATGTCGCCTGCGGACCGTTCGAAAGCCTGTTCGACCCGGTGGCGCGCAAACACCTCCTGCAGGCCTTCGTCCTGATTGCAAGGGCTCCCCAGATCGCGTTCGGCGTCTCGACCCGGTCCATGCCGGCCATGAAGAGCGTGGCCGATCTGAAGGGCCGCAAGATCGCACTGGCGGCTCCCGGTTCATCGGCGCAACTGATTGCGGCACTGGTGCTGGCGCGCTCCGGATTGACGCTGCAAGATGTGCAGCTGGTCGAGGCCGGCGGCATTGGCGCGGCCTTGCAGGCCGTTCGTTCCGGTGGAGCGGATGCGATCGTGCACATGGAGCCGGTGATCACGATGCTGGAGCAAAAGGGCGATATCCGCGTCATCGCCGATACCCGTTCGCTCAAGGGTTCCCTGGAGGTTTTCGGCAGCGCCATGCCTTCTGCCTGCCTGTTTGCGCCAGCGCAGGCAGTGCAAAACCACGGGAACACGATGCAGGCACTGACCTACGCCGTCGTGCATGCCCTCAAGTGGCTGCAGACCGCCGGACCCAGAGACCTGATCAAGGCGGTGCCAGAGGCCTACCTGCTGGGGGACCGCGCCCTGTACCTGGCGTCTTTCGGCAAGATCCGGGAGTCGATTGCGCTCGACGGGCTGATTCCGGACGAGGGCGGCAAGACCGCGATGCAGGCACTCGCGCGTCTGGACCCGACGCTGGTGCTGGCGAAGACCGATCTGGGGCGCATCTACACCAACAACTTTGCGCGCAAGGCGAAAGAAAAGTTTCGCGCATGACGCCGATCGGCGCACGCACCAGCACGCGCCAGCACGCACCAGCACGCACCAGCACGCGCCAGCACGCGCCAGCACGCGCCAGCACGCGCCAGCACGCACCCGCGCGCCGGCCCTGGAGGTGTTCAGTCGCGTGCCACCCTGACCGGCTTTTGCTTGCTGCGCGCGGTGGCCCGGGTCGATGCACTGCGCATCACAGTTGCACCGGCGCGGGCCGGCAGGAAGACAGTGACGCGCTGGCCGTGCTTGAGCGCCGATGACTCGGTCAGCTTGTTCCATTGGGCCACGCTGCTGGCCGTGACCTTGTATCGGCGTGCCAACTTGGCCACGTTGTCGTTCTTGCCCGCGCGCACGATCTGGCGCACCTGCAGCTGCTGGTGACCGAGCGAGAGCTGGGCGTTGTCGGCAATCGCCTCGGCCACGTCTTCGCGAACCTGGGCCGATCGGCGCACCAGAACCGTGGATCCGGCCTTGATCACCATGCCGTTGGGAATCTGATTGACGGCGCGCAGGTCCGCCTCTGCCATACCGACCTTGCGCGCCACGTCGGCCGGACGCATCGTCGAGGGCGCCTGCCACGCGGTCCAGCTTGCGAGTTGGCGGTTGGCATTGGCCTGCAGGTTGGCGCGAAAGGTCGCTGCGTTATCCCAGGGCAGCAGGATTTGTGGCGTACCGGCGGCCAGGATGACCGGTTTGTGTGCCGACGGATTGAGCGCCTTGAAGTCGTCCAGCGCCACGTCGGCCAGCTTGGCCGCCATCGCCACGTCGATGTCACGGGTGATCTCGACCGACTGGAAGTAGGGATGGTTTTCGATCACCGGCAAAACCGTATTGAGTTTGTTCGGATCGAGCACGATATTTTTCACTGCCTGCAGCTTGGGCACATACATGCGCGTCTCTGCCGGCATCTTCAGGTCTTCGTATCCGGTGGCCAGTCCGGCCTTGCGGTTCCTCTCGATCGCCCGGCCGACGCTGCCCTCACCCCAGTTGTAGGCGGCCAGCGCCAGATGCCAGTCACCGAACATGCGATGGAGTTTCTGCAGGTAATCGAGCGCAGCGCGGGTCGAGGCCAGTACGTCGCGCCGGTCGTCACGAAACGCATTTTGCTTGAGCTCGAAGTGCTTGCCGGTTGCCGGCATGAACTGCCACATGCCTGCAGCCTTGGCGCTCGACACGGCCTGCGGATTGAACGCGCTCTCGATGAACGGCAACAGCGCCAGTTCGGTCGGCATGTTGCGCCGCTCGAGTTCCTCGACGATATGGAACAGGTACTTGCTCGAACGCTCGGTCATGCGCTCGATATAGTCTGGCCGGCTCGCATACCAGCGTTCGCGATCGAGCACCAGGTCGTTGGTCAGGTCGGGCATCGCATAGCCGCGACGGATGCGATCCCACAGATCTGCGGGAGGCGTCAACGCGGCGACCACGAGGGGATTGGCCTGGTTCGCTGCCAGTGGTGTCAACGGGCCGGTGGGAAAGACCTGGGGCGCGGCGGCCACTGGTGCGCGGGTTGCCGCGGCCGGCAGCGTTGCCTGGCTGGCCGGCAGCGTTGCCTGGCTGGCCGGCAGCGTTGCCTGGCTGGCCGGGACGGCGCCCGTTGGCATGCTCGTGATGGTCTCGGCGCCGATGCTGGCAGCGACACTGGCAGCGGTGATTGTGCTGGTGGCGACGATCGGTGTCGGACCCTTAGCCGCGCAACCGCCGAGGAAAATCACCAGGGCTGCAAGCGCGAGCCGGTTCCCGTTTGTCATCGAATACTCCTGTAACGCCATGCCGGGCGGTTGCGAGCAGCATCGCTGGTCGCATTGGTCGCTCGCAGCCGCGCTGCCAGCGTGTTTGTCGACCTGACTAGAATGGAATGCAGTCGTTGCACGTGCCCGGTTACGCCGCGTTCGGCTGGTCGCGTCGCGCGCGGCGTCGCATCCGTGCCCGCACCGCCGGGGTGCATTCTTTCGTTACCGCTGTAGCAGGGCGCTAGACGCAGATTCACATTCATGGACCGCCAAATTATAGGTTTGCAGGACTGGTTCCAGACGGCTCGCGGCCGCTACATGCTCGACTGGGAACTCCAGCAACTCGACCGGGTTGTGGCGGACATCTTCGGTTTTCATGCGCTGCAACTCGGATTGCCTGCCCTTGAGGCCCTGCGCGCCAACCGCATGCCGCATCGCTGGTTGGCCTCCGATGGCCGTACATGCGCCGAGCCGTCCGTCCAAGCCCAGCCAGCGCCGGGGGACAGTAACACGGCCGCAGCCGGTGGTCAACCAGCGGACGCACGGCAGACGGTGGCGCTGGCCTGCGATTTTTCGGCCTTGCCGTTCCCGGCGAACAGCCTTGACCTGGTCGTGCTGCCGCATGCACTGGAATTGCATCCTGACCCGCACGCCACCTTGCGCGAGGTCGAGCGTGTGCTGGTGCCAGAGGGGCGGGTCGTCATCTGTGGCATCAACCCCGTGAGTCTGTGGGGGCTGCGCCAGCGACGTGCGCACCTCTGCAGGCGGCTTGGATTTGGCGACCTGTACCTTCCGGAAGAGGGCGAGTTCATCGGATACTGGCGTTTGCGCGACTGGCTGCAGTTGCTCAGTTTCGAAGTCGAGTCGGGGCGTTTCGGCTGTTACCGGCCAGCCGTGACCGACGCCCGCTGGCTCGAGCGATTCCAGTGGATGGACCGGGCCGGCGCCCGCTGGTGGCCGATTTTCGGTGCTGTCTATTTCGTGGTCGCGACAAAACGGGTACGGGGCATGCGTCTGCTCGGGCCGGCGTGGAAGGCGGCCAAGGCGCGCGGCGCGGCGCCGGTGTCGGTTGCCAATCAACGCCCCCACGCTTCATCGTGGTCCGACACGACAACCACGGCTCCCTGCGTCCCGCACGGCGACAGACACGACACCACGAACCCGAGATGAACCAGATACAGATCTACACCGACGGCGCCTGCAAGGGCAATCCCGGTCCGGGCGGTTGGGGCGCCGTGTTGCTGTCGGGCGGTGTCGAGAGGGAATTGTTTGGCGGCGAGGCGTCGACCACCAACAACCGGATGGAACTGACGGCTGTCATCGAGGCGCTCACGACACTGAAGCGACCGTGTCACGTCGTGTTGTTCCTGGACAGCGAATATGTGCGCAAGGGCATCACGGAGTGGATCTCCGGCTGGAAGGCACGGGGCTGGCGAACCTCGAGCAAACAGGAGGTCAAGAACGTCGACCTGTGGAAGCGCCTCGATGCGGCCGTGTTCGGCGGCGGGCACCGGATCGAATGGCGCTGGGTCAAGGGGCACTCGGGAGACCCGGGCAACGAGCGCGCCGACATGCTGGCCAATCGCGGCGTTTCTTTGGTACTTGCGGGCCGACGTGGCGTGGGCACGACATAGGCCATGCCAAGTCGCGGTACTTTACAGCGCGGATAACGAAAACCCGGGCGTCACTGGTACATTCGCGGGCTCCGTCAGTTTCCGTCAACCATTCAACCGGGGTACGTTGACCCATGGCTTCAAGGGCAATCTATTCGGTCGTCGCCGTCGCGGGTATTGCTGCCGCTTCGGCAGGCGCCTGGTGGTACCAATCCCGGCCCCAGGGCCCGACGGAAATCACTGCCCAGGCGGGCATCACGCGGGCGGGGCCAGCCGCCCCGGCCCCGGGGGGCGCCGCCTCGGCGCCACGCGCAGCCGGTGTCGAAGTGGCCAAGGCCGAACGCGCCCGGCTGCAAGACGATGCCCAGTCCGTCGGCACCCTGCGGTCGCGCCAGAGCGTGATGCTGCGACCGGAGGTCGCCGGGCGGGTGCGCGAGATCGGTTTTGCCGATGGCTCGACCGTGCGCAAGGGCCAGGTGCTGGTGCAGCTCGACGACACGCTGCAACGCGCCGAGATCAAGCAGGCCCAGGCGCAGGTGTCGATTGCGCAGGCCAACCTCAGGCGCAACCAGGAACTGGTGGCGCAGAGTTTCGTCGCGCAGCGGGTTCTTGACGAAAGCAACGCCAATCTCCAGGTGGCCGAAGCCCAGCTCGCGCTGGCTTGCGCGCGTTGGTCGCGCATGGCGATCCTGGCGCCATTTGATGGCACGGTCGGCATCCGCAACGTGAATCTGGGCGACTTTGTCAAGGACGGCGCGGACCTGGTCAATCTGGAAGACATCAGCAGCATGTACGCCGATTTTCGGTTGCCCGAGCGCTTCCAGGGCAAGCTGCGGCCGCGCCAGAGTGTGCAGTTGCAACTCGACGCTTTCCCGGGCCGCATGTTCAAGGCCACTGTCGAGGCGATCGATCCGCTGCTCGACGTCAACGGGCGATCGGTCGGTGTTCGGGCGGTATTGCCCAACACCATGGGCGAGGCGCTGGCGCAAGGAGGGGGCAGGCCGGGTGCGCCGGGATCTGGCCCGGGGTCGGCGGGCAGGCCGGGTGCGCCGGGAGCTGGCCCGGGGTCGGCGGGCAGGCCGGGTGCTGGAGGCAGCGCTGCCGATCCGGCCGC
>Ga0163154_10006467_pt1 | contig 14323 bp, 11 predicted proteins | sample OliLakLV19MP9P1_FD_148649 | JGI IMG/M metagenome (GOLD analysis project Ga0163154, IMG submission 148649) | Freshwater microbial mat bacterial communities from Lake Vanda, McMurdo Dry Valleys, Antarctica - Oligotrophic Lake LV.19.MP9.P1 | ecosystem: Environmental > Aquatic > Freshwater > Lake >... | reverse complement strand
GAACGCCCACGGCTGGGACTTCCATGTCATGAACAGGCACAGCAGAAATGACAGTGCCGTGCTGGACGCGACCAGCCATGCCATTCGTCGGTGTGCTCCCACTCTTCTCCCTTTGATTCGGAGAAAAAGAGCAATGGCAAGTGGATAGACTAAATAAAACTGTTCCTCGACAGCCAGGGACCACATGTGCAGTAGTGGGTTGGACTCTGCGCCACCGCCCAGGTAGTCAACCGCGCGCAATGCGAACCACATGTTGACTAGGTACAGGACAGCTGCCCGGCCGGCGGAAAGAATGGCCTGTTGTTCCAGCGGTGGATATAGAACCACCGATATCGCTGCCGTGACGGCGACCACCAACAGCGAGGCAGGCAGCAGGCGGCGCAACCGGCGGGCGAAGAAGTCGGCCAGGTCCAGGCGGCCTGTGGAGACTTGCTCGCGCAGCAGCAGCCCGGTGATGAGGTAACCCGACAGAACGAAAAAGACATCGACCCCGACGTAGCCGGCCGCCACGCCTGGCACTCTGGCGTGATACAGCACGACCAACAGGATCGCTATGCCGCGAAGGCCCTGGATTTCTGCGCGGTGTTGTTGGCGTTCAAACACGGGTTAACTCGATCTGGGGCCAGTCACCCCCGCTGGCACCCGAACGGGAGGTCAGGCCTTAGAAGTCAGAACTTCGAAATTACCTGTTGGATGACCTCGGCCTGACGCTCCGCCAGCCCGTTCCAGAGCGGAAGGCGCACCAAGCGGTCGGCGATGTCATCGGTTACTGGCAGCTCACCGTGGCTGCGCGCGTATTTTCGCCCGGCGGGGGCGGAATGCAGCGGGATGTAGTGGAAGACTGTCTGAATGTTTGCTGCCTTCAGTCTTTCGATCAACAGCGTGCGTGCTGCCAAGTCCGGCAGCAGCAGGTAGTACATGTGTGCGTTGTGCACGCAGTGCGCGGGCACTACCGGGCGGCGGATCTTCTCTGTTCGCTCGGCGTCGGCGAAGAACTGGTGGTATGTGTTCCAAAGCGCGATGCGCTCAGCGGTGATGCGATCAGCTTCCTCCATCTGTGCCCACAAGAACGCGGCAATGATCTCGCCTGGCAGATACGACGACCCGATGTCCACCCAGGTGTACTTGTCCACCTGCCCGCGGAAGAACTGGCTGCGATTGGTCCCCTTCTCGCGGATGACCTCGGCGCGATCGGCGAACTTCGAGTCGTTCACCAACAGCGCGCCTCCTTCGCCAGAAATGACATTCTTGGTTTCGTGGAACGACAGCGCGGCCAGATGACCGATCGAACCGAGAGGCCGGCCCTTGTAGGTGGCCATCAGCGCCTGCGCGGCATCTTCGATGACGACAAGGTTGTGGCGGGCGGCGACTGCCATGATCACGTCCATCTCGCAGCCCACGCCGGCGTAGTGCACGGGCATGATGGCTCTGGTACGCGGCGTAATGGCGGACTCGACTAGTTTCTCGTCCATGTTCAGCGTATCGGGCCGAACGTCAATGAAAACCGGAACCGCCCCGCGCAACACCACCGCGTTGGCGGTGGAGACGAAGGTATAGGAAGGCATGATGACCTCGTCGCCCGGGCCAAGGTCGGCAAGGATTGCGCCCATCTCCAGGCCGGCGGTACAGGAGTGCGTTAACAGTGCCTTGTGTGCACCCGTGCGGCCCTGCAACCAGGCGCTGCAGCGCTTTGAAAACGCGCCGTCGCCGGCCAAATGGCCGTTGGCGTGAGCCTGGGAGATATACCAGAGCTCTTTGCCGGTCATGTAGGGTTTGTTGAACGGTACTTTCATGTTACCTTCGAAGTATATTCCGTGCCAATCCGGTTAACACACCCGGTGACTCGATTTGCACTACCTGTTGGGTCCAAGAGGCACGGTGGACCACTACCCATAGTGGTTGGGTGTGTTAACCGGATAGACACGGTATATTCTTTAGCAATACTGTAAGGCATGCCGCTAACTCAAAAATTCAATTACCTCGAGAGGCAGAAGTAGGACTGGAAACGAAATACCGGAGAGTTTTGGGATCGCAGTTGTACACGAGGTAAGAAAACAAATGAAGTTCTATGTGTAATTGCCTGGAGGCGGGACAAAGACCCAAAAGCGATTTAGTATGAACAGAAGAATAGCAACTAATACTATCGCAAGCGCTTGAACTAGTTGATGTTGCCATTGCATGAGGTCAACCAAAAACCATAGCAGACCTAAGTTGAAAGTAAATCCAGTTCCATGGGCGAGTAGGTATTTGGTGAACGTTTGCGACGATAAGCGCGCCCGTCCGAATGACCAAAGGCCATTCAAGACATACGTGCCTGTCATGCCGACAGCGTAGAGCGCTGACATTGCAATTTTTGGTGCTACACCCAAGTCAGTCAGGAAGAGGTAGGCGCCATATAGGCAAAGGTTAGACACTAGGCCGACAGCCGCAAACCGCCGGAACTGCCTGAATAGCCCAGTCGCTTCAGAATTAATCGAGATCTTGGTGTTCATCTGGCTGGCGGAAAATTGTCGGCCACTGTAGTTCGGCAAATTTGACGGACGATGAACTGAGGTTTTCGATTTACATTAAGGTGTAACCGTCCAAGATACTCGCCAATCACGCCCAGAGCTAAAAGCTGCACACCGCCCAGAACCAGTACAGCTACGATGGTCGATGCAAAACCAGGTACCGCAACGCTAGAAGTAAAGTGCTGCAGCACATAATACGCACCAAGACCAAAGCCGCCAAGAGCTGCAGTCAATCCTATTGCACTCACCAGCTGCAGTGGCAATAGTGAAAAGTTGGTATAGAGATTGAGAGCTAGAAGCAGAAGCTTGCGAAACGAGTAACCCGAGTTGCCAACTGTTCGCGCATGGTGCTCAACGGTCACTTCGCCGATGCGTCCCGTGCACCAAGCGAGCAGGCCATCAACATACGTGAAGTTGAGATCGTAAAACTGGATCCCGTGCGCCAAGTGTTTTCGCATCGCACGGAAGGTGGTTGGTGTTATGGAGTTACCGAAGACGCGTCGGTAGAAGCGCCAGACGAGTGCAGCACCTAGGTTTCGCCAACCAGCGTGCTGCCGCGCATCCGTGGTTCCGTAGACCAGATCAAAACTGCCCTCTTCAAGTGCGGCAATTAGTTTTGGTATTTCTTCAGGCGGATTCTGAAGATCATCATCCATAGTGATGATAATTTGACCTCGAGCGAGCTTTAATCCACACATTAGTGCATTGTGTTGGCCAAAATTTCGCATAAGTTGTACGGCGACAATATTGTTACCGTAGTTGCGCCGTGCCGTTTCAATCGCGTCCCAGGTATTGTCTGGGCTACAATCCTCTACGAGTACGACTTCATACCGGTGAGTGATTGCCCCCAGCACGTTGCAGACGCGGCGGAGCAACTCTGCGACTGTGGGAGCTGATCTATACACGGGAATTACAACCGACACCGCAACTTCTTCAGTCGCGCCCTCAGTAGATTGGTGCAATTGGTCGGCGTTAAGGCGGCCTGTTTTCATTTCGAGTCCGGATGGCACGGTTTTTCTCACTTTTTTGGCCCTTATAGCTCTTTTAGGAGTTGAGTCTCAAAGTCGAGAAGGTCTTGCTTCCGTTCATTTATTCTCTTGGCTGGCGCTCCAAAATAAATACCCCAAGGTTTTGTCGATTTGGTCACCATTGACATTGCCCCGACAGCACACCCTTCAGCCAAGTTCACTCCTGGAAAAACTACTGAGCATGCGCCCACGATACAGTGCCGTCCTATCCGCACAGCTCTCTTTGTTTCCCTTTTGAAGCGCGAGGGCACGGTTGGGTTTGTCATGGAACGTCCACTGTAGTCATCGCTCTGTGAGAATATTTGGCAGCTATAAGCAAGCCCTGAGAAATCACTTAGGAAGACCCCTTCGGAGCCGCCTGCCACATTGCAGAATACAGCAATGTGGACATTACGGCCAATTTCTACGCGCCCAGAAAGTACTACAAAGTCGTCGATTCTAGTATTGTCACCAATGGCAATCAGTTCGCAATTGTGGATTGAAGCCTTGTCGCTGATTTTGACCTGTGCCCCAAGGTGAAAGAAACCCATCGACCGCAAGACTTCTTCAGAGAGATAAGCCATAGTTAACCCCTTAACTTTCCGGGAGTTTTAATCATTATCAGAATGATGCGATGGCAGTTGAACTCGCATCGGATGCAATTGTCGATCAAGAAGCTCATTTGGTTCTTGTAGTCATCAGTTTCCATACGGTCACAGCTTGGTATTGTTGTTTTGGCCGAAGATTCAAGCCGAAAGCAAACGGACGTCGGATAAATGAGCTGTTGTCAACTCCTGGCGCTAGCGTTCGACTGCGCGAAGAACCACGAGGCTCTTTCTGGTTAAATTCTGATCAAGGCTGTACTCGTGCTTTTCAATTATCGCCCGGTAAATATTGGCTCTGGGATCTGTTGCATTAAGATCAATAAATTCACGTCGAACAACGAGGATATCGGGAGGTTGATCAAGTAATTGAGAGAGCATCGCTTGCTCGTAAAGCTCTCCAAACTGATCTTGCGGCGCTCCATACAGTGAGTCAACATAGGGCATTGGCGGCGTACTGCCAGTGTAGAAGTACAAGCCATACACGCCCAGCTCAAACATCACCTTCCCAGCGGATGCCTCTGCCCGAAGGCGTAGACCGATATCCCGGGTTTCGGTGAACAGCGTGCCGAAGCGCGCGCCGTACTTCGCCATCACAGCCCCTGCTGCGTCCAATCGCGCCACCTGGGTGAGTTGGTAGCCGAAGGTAGCGACCACCAGCAAGGTGGCAAAGGCCTTGGCGGGAAGGCTCCACCGGCCAACGGCAGCCTGCAACAGCGTGGCCAGCGCGCAGCCGGCGCCAAGTGCCAGCAAGGGATGCCACAGTGTGTAGTAGTGCGGATAAAAGCGGCCAGGCAGGGAGATCGCCATCCAGGTGCCGACAGCCCAGCCGATGATCACCAGCCAAACGGGTTGCCGCAGCCGCAACCATCCGTACGCGCACATACCTGCCAGCAGAACATACAAACTGAACATAGGGCGCTGCTGGGGTTGGATCAACCAATAGGGTCCCAAGGCCTTCAGCAGGTTGGTGGCGATGCCCCCCTCGTTCGCAGCGTAGGCCAGCGACTTGCCCACCAGGCCTTCAATGAATGGCTCGAGCCGGCCTGTTGCGAGATACCAACCGACCAGCAGCGCCCAGCATGCCGTGCCGGCCAGCGCAATGCGTGCCCATCGGCCGACGCCTAGGCCTGTCGTCGGCGCCGCTGCGCGCCAGCCCGATAAGCCATGCATCAGCAGTGCGCTGGCTGGCATCAACACCATATGGTGCTTGACGGACGTGGCCAGGAAAAACAGCAGGCCAGCTGCCAAAGCATGGCGGTCGAAGCCGTGGCGATGCGGGTGAAGAAGAAAGTAGAAAGCCCACACAAGGGCGGCAATGATGTAGACCTCGGAATTCGGCTGGTTGGCCTCGGTGGCAATGCCGAAATTCAGCGCAGCCCAGAAGGCAGACGCCAGCAACCCGGCGCGCGCATCAGCGAGCAGAGACCCCAGTTTGTAAAGTCCGACCAGCGTCAACAGTGAAAACGTACAGCCCATGGTGTACACCGCCAGTTCTGTGGCGCCGAACAAGCGAACGAAGACTTCGTTGATCCAAAGTGAGCCCGGTGGGCCGAAAATCCACAGATCAGAGTAGTACTCGGCACCTTCCAGGTGGCGCATCACATACTGCATCCGGATGCTGATGTCGTTGTCGAAGGGTTCGTGAAAATAGCGCAATCGCACAGTTACCACAAGCAGCCCCAGCAAACCCAGCCAGGCCCATATAAAGGGCGTTGCCGGTGGTTTGGCAGCAGGCAAGCGGGCGGCGGCGGTGTTCATGCGGTAAGTCGAAGCATTTGTGGCGCGTGGCTGGAAGGTCAGCGCAGCGTTACGCGAAGTGAATCTTCCACTTCACGATTCACCAACTCTGCCAGTTCCTGGTACCACTGAACGAAACCGCCAGGCCGTCGCCGCAGCGTGTCGGACAACTTGGAGTATCCGATGCACCAGTACAGAAATGCCCGGTGCGAGCGGATCGTCAGCTCGCGCTGCGCAGGATAGCGGTGCAACAGAAAGCGCAGGCGGCCGGACAGAAACAATTTGTCCGAGTTCGAGCGGTCCGACTGCGGTTTGCGACTGCCGCCCAGCAAGTGCACGATCGCTATTTGAGGCTGGAACATGCATACGATGCCCGCATGCTTGACGCGCCAGAAGAAGTCATTTTCCTCCGAAAACAGAAAATACTGTTCAGGCAGCAAGCCGACCTGTTCAAAGACGTCGCGCCGCACCAGCAGGCAGGCGGCAGAAAGCAATTCAACGCGACGCGGGTCAGAACCCGAAACCAGACCATAACGACGCTTTCGGAACAGCTTTCTAAACCAGTTGTCAAATGGCGGAAAGTAAAACGACGCCAGAAATGCCATCTGCGTCAAAGGTGTGGTAATAGTGTCAACACTCGTTTGCGGCGCACCGTTCTGGTAGTTCAGGCGCGGGCCAACGACCCCCACTATCGGGTTTTCCTGAGCGTAATCCATCAGCCGCTTCAGTTCGCCCGGCGGGACCAACGTGTCGGAGTTCAACAGCAGCACCCAGGCGCCGGTACCGAGCACAATGGCTTGGTTGTTCGCTCGTGCAAAGCCGACGTTTTCTTCATTGCAAATGAGGGTAAAGTTGGGAAAGGCCTGCTGCACCGCTTCAGCAGTGCCGTCGGCCGAGTCGTTGTCGATCACCCAGATCTTCGCGTCCACTGCAAACGCGGCCATCTCTGCTTGCACAGAGTGCAAGCAGTCAAGGGTCAACTCTCGTGTGTTCCAACTGACGACGACGATGTCAACTAGGTTATGTCGCGCAGGCGGGGAGGCGGGCATGGCTTCGGCCACGGGTGTTCTCTGACTATGTTGATGGAGCACTCCTGGCGATCGGCTGATCCGCAGCCGCGGCAGGCGTGTTCGAAGGCGTTCAATCTCAGCGGCGATCGGGTGCTTGATGCCGTATACGCCCACCAGAAACCCGACGATACAGGTAGTGCTGCCTAGACCAAGCACGAGCAGCACTTCTGTCGGACGCCAGCCAAAGACCCAAACCACGACTGCCGGACCTATGGCGGCACAGAGTGCGACGGCAGCGCTCTGGGTCATGGCCTTCAGTATGGCACCGCCACCTGAGCCAATGGCCTGCATCGCAGCGCGCATCCACGCCACCGTGCCGATGGCCGTCGCACACACTATCGCCAGACACACATAGATGGCGCCGAATTGGGCTGCGAAAGCACACGCCAAGACGCTGAGTGTAGTCATCCCAGCAGTGATACGGACCACCCGGCTCGCCTGATCAGCCGCCATCAAAGCGGCAATGCACATCGGTACCGGCGACCCTATGGCAATGCCCACACATAGCACGCGCGTCAGTTCCACCGAATCGTCCCACTGCGTGCCGTACAGAAACCGGACCATAGGAAACGCTAGAAGCAGTAGGAACAAGCCGAACGAATAGCTCAGAACGGTCATGTAGGCGATCGACGTGGCGAACGAGGCGCCCGATGCGTCACCTGCACGGCGCTCTTTGGCGAAGAGTGACAGCGCGACGGTCTGAACTGCGTCGGTGATCAAGCGATTGAACATCGCCACCAGCCCGTTGCCACGCGAAAAGAAGCCGGCTGCCGCCAGCCCCTGGAACTTTCCGAGCAAAAACTCAGGCGCTCCCATGTGTACTGTGTTGAGTAGTGCTGTAGAAGTGACTTTAGTGCCCAGTGAGAGTACGCGGCGTACCTCTCTTAACCCGGGAAGCCAGGGGTAGTCCGTTGGCCGGAACTTGATCGAAACGGCCGCATTGACCATGGTGCTGACCAAGCCGCCCCAGGCCATGCTAACCGGCCCATGCCCTTTCCAGGCTAGATAGACAGACACCAGCGCGCCCGACAGGGTCGACGAAAAGCGCATGATGGCAATCGCCTCGAAACGCATCTCCCTGATTAGCCATGCGTAAGTGATCGATCCGAGCGGGTTGAAGAGGTAACTGACGGCCAGCACTGTCAGGATTGTTCCTACTTCAGGCTCCGAAAAGAAGATGGATAGCGGGCCGCTGGCAAAATAAATTGCGGCAGCCAGCAAAGTTCCAAAACCAAGCTGTACTGCCCACACTGCGCGAATGCGGTCGGTGGTAAGGTCCTTTTCGAGCACCAAGTATTGGCCCACCCCAAGATCTCGCACGGTGGCGGCCAAAGACAGCAACACCATCGCCACTGCATAGGCTCCAACTTCGCTGGGCGTCAACAAGCGCGCCAATACCATGGACGAGCCGATGCCGATTACCAAGCTGGCATATCGGTCAAGGAACGCGAACGAAAGCGCGCGACGGGTTGTCACGTGGGGAAGGTGCAGAGGCTACTTAAGGGACGAGGGTGTCCAGGCGAGTGGCAGTGAGTCTTGGGCATCGTGGCTGCTGAAGGGACGAGCGGCGGGCGGCACAGACTGGCGATTCACCCGTCCTAAGGGCGCTGCGGCGCCGAAGCGGAGCCGGTTGGCTCCACAGCCGCGCTTTCGGGCTTGGCGCGAGGTTCCTCCCATTTGCCAGCAGCCAGAAGTTTTTCGCGAAGCTCAGGACGTGTGAATCCCAGATCGATGGCCTTGTGAGCCTGGGTGAGTGCGTTGCCATACTCACCTAGGTCGAAGTACACCAGTCCGACGTTGTAATGGGTAAACGGATTGTCCTGGGTGAATTTGAGCACAATCTCTAACTGTTGCACGGCTTCGGGCTTACGCGCGTTATTTGCAAGGAACGTGGAGTACAGCATGCGAACCACCTGATCGTCTGGCCGAAACCGAATGGCCCGATCAAACCAGCATTCGACCGTGTAGCGTGAGCCACTGGGTTTATCCGTATTCTCCTTTTGACCCAATCGCATCATCGCAACGAGAGCCCGGGGGTTGTTGGGAATGGCGCGCAGCGTGTAGTCGATATCACCACCTGGTTGCGTGGTAGTGTTGCCCCGAACCAACGCTTCAACCTCAGGGGTGAAATGGGCAACCAAGACAATCGGTAGCTTGTCCTTGTCCGTTCGGTGGTCGTAGGGGCCGTATCCATTTTCGAGAGGCCCGCAGTTGCTACTTTGCGTCTGGGCTAGTGAGGGGGAGGTGACCAGCAGTAAGGAGATTGCGATTGCCGCGCGGCTTACCCACACTCGTGAATAGCAAGAATGATGGCGCGCAGTGGGAAGAGAATGATGTAGTTGGAGCATGGTGCCAGGCGATGTATTCACTCGAACTTCAAATGATTTTGCCCTTGCAATCACCAAATTGTAAGGGCCTGCCCCTACGAATGACCGCATATGACGCAAGAACGAGTGGGCTAATTCCACGATGGCATTTGCAGTTTGGGGTTCGGGCTTGGTCGGACAGTTCTATAGGCTTTCTCAATGGGTTGCAGCACCGCAGCCGGCCAGTGTTGCTAGGTCAGGATGAAGCATTCCTAGCCGAAAGCGACTCCGCCAACCGCTTGACCACCCCATTGCGGAACGTGGTCAGGTGATACAGCGTGCGCCGGTTGTCGGTCCATCGGGTATGCCATTCCATCAGACTACCGTAGTACTCCAGCCGCTTGATCTGCTGCTCGGCAAACAGTGCCTGCATCATGTCCTGGTTGAGTAGGAACGTGGGCGAATAGACCTTTATGGACTCGTCGTAGGTAGTCTTGAGGATCGTCAGCGTGCCGCCCCGCTGCACGCACAGGTTGACTGCTACGGTCTGTTCCCCAAACAGGTATTCGTATACCGACGCTTCACCCCTGGCGGCCAGGCCTTGCAGCAGTTCGGTGTAGAACCGGCCCTGGTCGTTGTCTGGGTGGATGGCGGTGCCTTCCTGTGCCTTCCAGCCTTGCGCCTCGAGCGCGCCATATCGCGCTATGGCGCCGGGCATGGCCGCCGCGTCGCGCAATACGCGCATCTGCATGCTTACCGATTCCGCCTCGAGCTTGTTCCGCTGCTTGCGCATGTTCTGGCGCAGATTCTTTCCGCGTGCAGCCCAGTAGTCGTCAAAACTGCCCTCGATGTCGACCCATGCTGTATCAATATAGTCATCGTGCCGATTGTCCGCAGTGTCTTCGGCTCGGGGTGCAAAGAGCGGGTCCACCTGGGTGATAGACACGCTCAGGCTGAGCTTCATGGGCCACTGATGCAGCAGGCTGCTGGCGATTTCCTGCACCGACTGGCCGGCTGCGGCAACCCAGGCGCCTAATGGCAACTGGGATGGCTGAAACGTCTGCCAGCGCAGTTTGCCTATATCTCGCAGCAGCAACATCGCCACGCAGCGGCCAGCGTCGTGCGCCATCAGCAGGCGTTCACCGCCCTGGCCGAAGACCTTCAAAGCCGGCAGCACTACGAGGCTGCTCAGGAAGGGAAGGTCGGAATGCTCCTTGTTGAGGGCATCCCACGCGTCGCTCAGCGCGGCGTCTTGCAGTAGCGCCTGGGCCGGAGCTTCTTTCCAGATCAATGCGGACATGTTATTTATTTTGCTTGGAGGGTGTCGGGGCTCACATGCAGCAGGGCGATAAGGCAGGCTGCCGAACGCCGGATGTCGCTTTCGTCCAGATCCTGGTGGCATAGTAACTGCAATACGTGCCGACTCCAGTCGGCGCCGACATCGTGCGCGAGGAGCGGTGTGCCTGGCCAGATTTGGTCCCAGCGAAAAACGGGTAAACCCTCATCGCGCAGTGCGTGGTACACCCTGTCTGCATCGTCGACCCACAACGGGAAAACATAGGGTGCCACGGGCTTGGATGGCAAGGAAACCAGCGCTCTGGCCCCCTGCAGGTCGACCAGCAGTTGGGCAAAGATGCCGAAGTTGCGCTGGCGTTGTGCAATGATGCGCCCACGCGGGAGCAAATTTCGCAGCATCATAGACGCGGCCAGCGGCCGGCGACTGATGCGCGCCATGTCGCACGACTCCAACATTTCCCTGGCAGGGTTTGGTATGCCTTTTTCCCGTGCGACGTCGGTCTCGCGCACCTTGCGCTTCAGGCTGAAGATGGTTCCAAAGATCCGGTTTAGCCCCCGCAGGCGCCGGTACTTAGCGGCAGTCTCGAGCACGTCGACCCAGCCCTTGACCTGGGCCTTGAGGCCCTGGCGCTGCAATGGCAGCTGCGAAATGGCACGTGTCGCAGAGCCAAGCAATCCGGCCTCCGGTACGGGGAAAAATTTCGACAGGCTGGCGGTGCAAAAGTCGCCCCACGATCCGATGGGGCGCTCCCCGGCCTCACCGAAGTAGCAGTGGGCGCAATCCTCGATCAATGCAACGTCATGCCGGTCGCACCACTGCCGCACTTCGTGAAGGGACTGGGCCAGCCCGAAATAGTGCGAGACGATCATCGCCCGTGCATCTGCTGCAAGATCGAGGGCGATGCGCTGAACGTCCGGCAATCCGTTTGCCTGAATGCCGAAGTATGCGGGCCGATGCCCGGCTAACAGGATCGGTGCCACCATGGTCGGGCAGTGGTAGGTTGGAACCATCACGAAGCTGCCAGGTGGCAACCGCAATTGCAGCAGTGCCTGGTAGATCGCCGACCGGCCACTCGTGGTAAACACGATGTGGCGCAAGTTCTCCACGCTGGGAATTCCGGGAGTACTCTCATGCAGGAAACTCGACCAGCCGAGGACGGGTCCTTTGGGTAGCGCTTGCAAGGTATACACAGACGGTATGTTTACGGGCTGTCGATTGTTCTTTGCCAGGCGCGTGGGAGCGAATCTTCGTCCCAACGGCGGCCGTACAGTGTCTGTCATGTTACTCACTGGAAAGGGTACGCATCGACCCGTCGCACCAGTTCGACTGTGCATTTTTCGACAGCGAGACTGGATTTTCGTTGCGACAGGGTGTGGTCTGCCTCTGGTTCGTCGTGCCTGACTACATGCGATTTTGTTAAGGCGTTCGCCCACGTCGGGCTTGCGCCGACATACTCACTGAATTCCTTTGCTGTGTAGTCGTTCTCGCTCAGGAACAGCAGCGTTGGCGCGTCAAAGCGCTGCCAGGCAGCGGCCATGCGACCTTGAAAAGTTTTGCTCCCGGCCACCTCCATCTTGGTGCCGGCAGAGAACGCCGTCGCGAGGTTACGCGCCAACCCGGTCAGCGCGTTGCGCGCGACCTGACCAGACAGCAGTTTTAGCCAAAAGTCCTTCTGCTTGATCCGGTCGGCATAGTAGTGCTTGACATGGGCTCGCGCCAGGCTCACCTCCGAACGTACCCAAGGGTTGAGCAGGCACAGGCCGCGCACCCGGGCATCCTGCGTGTCATGGCGATACAACAGGGCCGCCGACGCGGCATCGCACAACCCCCAAAGTACAACGTGTTTGACCGACGGCACCTGCTGCTGCAGCGTGTCTATTGCTGCTGCGATGTCCGGCGTCACCTGCAGAAAGTTGCGTTGCTCTCCTGTGCTGTCCCCCATTCCCCGGTAGTCGAACCGTAGCACAGGATATCCCGCCGCAGCCACGGCGCGAGCCAGCAGGACGAACTGCCGGTGGCTGCCGGCGCGGTATTGCGGGCCTCCGACGATCAGGACGACACCCGTGGCGGGGGCGGGGCCAGAGTTGCCTGCGGGCCGCGGCGCGGCCAGTATGCCGACCAGCGCCTCTCCGGCGCAGGCGAAACTAATGGCTTTCTCGACATAGTTCACGCGGCCTCGATTTTTTTATGGGGTCAGGTCCTGCCTTTTGCCCCTTTGGGGGCAAAAGGCAGGACCTGACCCCATAAAGCCTGCAGAGTAGCGTCCAACAGTGCAGGCGCATCCTCGATCTCTGTGGTTTGCCAGAATGCCGGGCCATTGACGATATGGCTGCGCACCGCAAATCCGTGCTGGCGCCAGGTGTCCACGGTCTTTCGCGCCACCGGGCTCAGGCTCGTGTCATCCCTGGTGGACAGTTCGAACCACTCCACTACCGGCCCCGGGCTGGCACCCGTGCCTTTGAGCCCACTGGCCGGCGGCTCCAGTACCGACTTTTCCATGCCGTGGGCCAGCCCTGGTGCGATCGTGTATCCGGCAACTTCAATCGCGGTCCCGGCTGCCAGTTGTTGCCGCAGCCCATCCGTCACGCCCTTGGCGCCGCCGCCCAGCATGTCGCCCGCTGCCTTGAGGCGCAGGAACTGCTGCAACTGGAGCTTGCCGGCCGGGGTGGGGGCCCAGAGGAGGAAATTGCAGGGTGTGGGCAGATGCCGAGACGCTTCGGCCGCCAGCAGACATCCGGTGCGCAGGCCCCACAACCACAGCGGCGGCGCGATGCGGCTTTCGCCGCCATCCGGACGGTAGCGGGCCAACAACCATTCTGTTCCTCGAACGACATCGTCCACCCAGTCTTGCCAGCTGGCATCACCAAAATCCCCCGAACTGTCGCCACAACCCAGCAAGTCGATCTGCAGCACCGCAAAGCCGGCGTCTGCCAGTGCCCGCGATTGCAGCGCAACCATGCGCCGCGACTTGTTCATCTCCTCGGCAAACGGGTGGATGTAGAGGATGGCGCCACGCACAGTGTCGCCTTTGGCCGGGTGGAAAATGCAGAAGCGCTGCCCCGGCTTTGCAGCATCGACCGGCAGGAAGAAGGGCTCACACGCGGCTGGCATCGTCGAAGCGTATGTCAATCAGGCGAAGGGTCGCTCAGGTTGGTGACAAGCCAAGGGCAGGCGCGTCACCGTCCTACCGCCATGTACGTGATGCCCTGCCCGCGCACGAATTTCGGGTCATACAGGTTGCGCCCGTCGATGATCACCGGGGCCTTCAGCGACTGCTTGATCACCTCCAGGTCCGCACTGCGAAACTCTTTCCACTCAGTCACGATCAGCAAAGCGTCCGCACCTTCGAGCGCTTCCATGGCTTTGTCGGCGTAACACAGACGTGGCTCATCGCCGAATATGCGCTGGGCTTCTTTCATCGCCACCGGGTCGTAGGCCGTCACCGTTGCCCCTGCCGCAAACAGATCCGCCAACAAGGTCCGGCTGGGCGCGTCCCGCATGTCGTCGGTGTCGGGCTTGAATGCCAGCCCCCATAGTGCGAAGTGCTTGCCGGTGAGGTCTTCGCCGAAATGCGTCTTCACCTTGTTGCCCAGCACATGTTTCTGCGCGTCGTTGGCCGCCTCCACGGCACTGAGCACCTTGAGGTCGATGCCCGCCTTGTCCGACGCCGTCTTGATCAGCGCCTTCACATCCTTCGGGAAACACGAGCCGCCATACCCGGCGCCCGGATACAGAAAGTTGTAGCCAATCCGCGGATCCGAGCCGATTCCCTGGCGCACCATTTCGATGTC
>Ga0163154_10006463_pt1 | contig 14330 bp, 16 predicted proteins | sample OliLakLV19MP9P1_FD_148649 | JGI IMG/M metagenome (GOLD analysis project Ga0163154, IMG submission 148649) | Freshwater microbial mat bacterial communities from Lake Vanda, McMurdo Dry Valleys, Antarctica - Oligotrophic Lake LV.19.MP9.P1 | ecosystem: Environmental > Aquatic > Freshwater > Lake >... | reverse complement strand
TAACAAAGCTAGCAGACTACGGTGTAGATACTTTTAGTCTCAGTGAAGCTGAACTGATCGAGGATCTGGTTCGTGCCTAATGCCATAGCTGATACGACTTGTATTCAGTACCTCTACCAAGTTGAACTACTAGACCTACTCCCTCAGCTCTACGGAAAAGTTACAATCCCCACTGCCGTCTCGATCGAACTTCTACAGGGAAAGGCTCTAGGTATTTCTCTACCAGATGTTACGACATTGAGCTGGCTAGCTATTGCTCAAGTCCCAGTCATCCAACTTGCCCCTACAATTCCCAATTTAGGTATGGGCGAACGGGAAGTAATCTCTTTGTCACAGCTCACACCCAACTCATTAGCTATTCTCGATGATGGGCTAGCCAGGATCTATGCTACTCAGCTTAATGTGTTATTTACAGGAACACTCGGCATCTTGCTCAAAGCCAAGCAGTTGGAGCATATCACCACTCTAAAGCCGATACTGACTCAGTTAGATGTCCTTGGCTTTCACTTGGATGCGGCAACTAAACAAACCATTCTCAAACTGGCGAAAGAGTCTCCATAAGACAGATTGACTGGTTCTTCTACCAGAGAATTTATTTCCACTTCTCAATGCGTTGGCGGAATTGAGTGCGTTGATTCGTGGGGATTTGCGGCATTAGTAGATCGATCAGTTGAGACTGGGTGGGATTTTGCTCTAATGCTCTCTGGAGGATAAATTTTGCCATTGGCCCGATCGATTCAGCTAGTTCTCGTTCACACTGCTCGATGAAGCCCTGAGTTAATGGAGCGTCTGAAATGTTTGCGGCGGTAAATATCGTCGATCGAGGAGTTGGTTGAGATGGCTGAGATCCAGATCTGGGTAAAAGTTGGGATACTGGCGGCACTAAACTAGCTTTCGTTTCTGCGTCAGACGTTCCCAACAAAGATTTAGCTCTGGATTTAAATTCAACTTGCTTAGTGGGTGGTAAGTGTTGAGCGAGTCGATCGATCAGATCCTGTGGGTCTGATGCTTGTGACACGACCTGCTGGAGCAGAATTGGGGCGATTGGTCCAATGTATGACATCAGAATCGACTCTAATTGTTGGCGTAGATGCTCTGTTAGCAAAGCTGCTGGTTGAGATAATAGTTGTGATTGTGGTAATTCTTGGTTGGTAACTAGTGGTGCAATATGAGCAGTGACTGTTTCGGCTTCTTTAGAGCTAGGTGAGTCGTGAGAAATTTGGAGCTGTGCCGTTGGTCGCATCGATCGAGCTGAGGTTCTGACTTCAGCCCTAAAGTCTACAGCATCATGTAGAGCTTGATTTAGGGCTTCGACTGAGGCAAAACGTCCACTAGGAGACTTTCTCAGACATTGCATTACCACCGCCTCTAGCTTGAGTGAGATCTGTTCGCAGCCTAGTTGAGCGCGAAGATGTTGGGGAGGTTCGGAGGTGTGTGCCCTCACCCAGCGCATGGCAGCTCTGTCATACCCGCCAGCAGAACAGCCAAATGGATCTGTACCACTGAGCATTTCATAGAGAATCATGCCGAGACTATAGATGTCAGCACGTTCATCCAGATTTTTGCTTGCTTCTAACTGTTCTGGTGATGAGTATTGGAACGTTCCCATAAACATGCCAGTGTGAGTGGATGTGACATCTTTACTAAAGGCTTTGGCAATCCCAAAGTCGAGGATTTTGACTAACTCACCGATCGTTGTATCAATTAAGAAAATGTTTTCGGGCTTGAGATCGCGATGCACAACTTTAATTGATTCACTGGTGCGAGTATCTTCATGCCACATCTCTACGCCTGTATGCGCCATGTGCAGACCTTCGCACACCTGACTGACAATATTTGCGGCACGCTCGATCGGCAGTCGTTTCTCGTTATGTAATAGTTGTCCCAGTGTCTGCCCTCGGAGATACTCCATCACATAAAATGGATAACCATCATCGGTGAAGCCAAAGTCTTTAACTTGGATCACGTTATCGCTATGAATTGCCGCACATAAGAGAGCTTCGCGCTCAAATCTTTGGCGTAGATCGCCTTCACCCAGTAATTTTTCTTTGAGTAACTTTAAAGCTACTTGTTGCCCTAGCAGCGTATCGATCGCCAGAAACACCTCACCCATACCTCCACCGCCCAGACGACTGGTAATGCGATACCTCTGGCGATCTCCGATCGAGCGACCGATCCAAATATTTATCTGAGAAGTAACATCCATGAGTCGGTTTGGTGGATTTGCCCAGTTTAGATCCAGATCATATCCAATAATGGTAACTCATGACAAGGTGAAAGCAGATCTTGTGCCATTAAGATTCTGGATTTTTGAGCTTTGTAATCGATGCCTAGAGTCAGTTTTAATTGGCTTAGATTTGGAGCAAGATCTACGTTAGCCGACTAGAGCCTTTAGATGTTCGACAATAGATTCGATCGAAAGTTCGGTAGCTTGTTTGGTGGAGCGATCGACTAACTCGACTTTACCGCTAGCAATACTGCGACCTGTGACAATTCGGAAGGGAATCCCGACTAAATCAGCATCTTTGAACTTTAGCCCTGCTCTCTCATCGCGATCGTCAAGCAGAGTCTCTACCCCTGCGGCGTTGAGTTCGACGTAGAGTTTTTCGGCAACTTCCATTTGGGCAGGATCATTGACATTGGGAACTGTAATAATGACGTGATAAGGTGCGATCGACACATTCCAAATAATCCCATCTTTATCGTGAGATTGCTCCACGGCTGCTTGGGCTAAACGCGATACTCCCAGACCATAGCAACCCATCACCAAAGGTAAGTCCTCACCGCTCTCATTTGTGAAATTTGCACCCATCGCTTTGGAATATTTTGTACCTAGTTGAAAAATATGTCCAACTTCAATCCCTCTAGCTGATTCTAGCTGTTGAGCTGGATCGTGAACGGCTCGATCGCCTGGTCTGGCTTTGCGGATATCGACGATATGTTCTGGCAGTTGGAAATCCTTACCCCAGTTTGCGCCGACGATATTGTACTCGTGCTCGTTTGTGCCAGTGACAAAGTTCTTTAATTCCACAATCGTTCGATCGGCAAGACGGAGGAACTGAGGCGCAACATTTTTGACATCACCAATATAGCTGTCTGGGATGTTGGGAGCGATGTAGCCGACAGGTAGAGGTTTGGTCGTCCACTTACTCTGCATCTCGGCATCACAAATTTGAACGGACAAGATCGTTTTGCTAGCGTAATTTGCAGTCAGCTTGATCAATTCATTTTGCAGCTTGACTTCGTTGACTTCCTGATCAGCGCGAATACTGACCAGCACTAAGACATTCATGCCACTGTCATACACAGCTTGATATAGAACCTGTTTGACATCTTGGGTTGCCGAGATATCGAGAAATTTACAGGTTTTTTCGATCGTCGCTGTGTTTGGAGTGTGGAGTTTCTCGGTCTCAGTAAAGCGAGATGGAATTGCCTCAGGTGCTAGAGATATTGCCTTCTCAACGTTAGCGGCGTACTTACCATCGGCGGTATAGAGAACTTCATCTTCACCCGCATCAGCTAATACCATAAACTCTTGCGAACCCGAACCCCCGATCGCGCCCGAATCAGCATCAACGCCACGAAACTTTAGACCGCAACGAGTAAAGATATTCTGATACGCCCGATCCATCAACGCATAGGTCTGTTTGAGCGAATCCTCGTCAGCATGGAAAGAGTAGGCATCTTTCATGATAAATTCCCGCCCACGCAACAGCCCAAATCTTGCCCGAATTTCGTCGCGGAACTTAGTCTGGACTTGATAAAGCGATAATGGTAGCTGACGATATGAACGAATCATGTCTCGGGCGATCGAAGTGATCACTTCCTCATGGGTCGGCCCTAAGCCTAATTCCCGATTCGATCGATCGGTCAGAGAGAACATAATCCCTTCAGACTTGGTATAGGTATCCCAACGCCCAGACTCTTGCCACAATTCGGCTGGTTGCAGTTGAGATAACAGACATTCCTGTGCGCCTGTGGCATCCATTTCTTCCCGCACGATTCGCGATATTTTTTGCAGCACGCGCCATAGCAGAGGGAGATAGACATACACGCCACTGGTCACACGACGGATATACCCCGCCCGAAGTAGTAACTTGTGACTGGGTATTTCTGCCTCGGCGGGATCTTCCCGCAAAGTCACCCATAGCATTTGAGATACACGCATACAAAAAGCCCGAACTAACAACTTTGTCGATTTTAGCGGAAAATGGCATCGTGTAGTACTACGCTTAATCTCCGATTCAAACCTCAGGAGCTTAAAAATTTCGGTAGTATCAGGTAGCCCTAAACGTGTAATGATTCATGAGGTTGCGGGTTAAGATAACTTCACAGCTAAGTGGTAAATCAATATTTAAGTGAGCACGTTATGAGATTAACTGTAGTAATCCCTTGCTACAACGAGATTAAAACCATTGAGCAAATCATCGCAACTGTGAGAGCATCACCCGTCCAAAACTGCGAAATTATTATTGTGGATGACTTCTCGACTGATGGAACTAGAGAATTACTCCAAACTTCATTACATACTCAAGTCGATCGAGTTATTTATCACGATCGAAATTACGGTAAAGGGGCAGCATTGCGTTCGGGTTTTGCAGGGGCAACAGGCGATATCGTAATCGTTCAGGATGCCGATCTAGAGTACGATCCACAGGAATATCCCCAAATGATCGAGCCGATTGTTGATGGCAAAGCCGATGTCGTGTATGGTTCGAGGTTCATTGGCAGCAAGCCCCATCGAGTTGTCTACTACTGGCACATGATCGGGAACAGCTTTTTGACAATGTTATCGAATATGCTGACCAACATTAATCTCACAGATATGGAGACTTGCTACAAAGCATTTCGGCGAGAGATTATTCAATCAATTAAAATTGAAGAGAATCGATTTGGATTTGAGCCTGAAATCACGGCAAAGGTTGCCAAACTGGGCTGTCGGATCTACGAAGTCGGAATCTCATATTATGGTCGTACTTACAAAGAAGGAAAAAAGATTGGTTGGAAAGATGGTGTTCAGGCGATCTATTGCATTTTGAAATACAACTTTTTCGCATAATCGAGTAGAGAGGAAAATATATGACCTTAATTAAAATTTTGCCTGACTGGTTAATTTCCGAAAACCATGCGACTTCTGAATCCGTTTTTATGAATCGACGGCGATTTTTACAAGGCTTGGGTTTAGCTGGAATTGGTGCGAGTTTAGGATTAGCAGGTTGCACCACTGCCGAAGAGAGCCAACAGCAGCAACGACAAGATCTGAAATTATCTACGCTCAAATCGATCGACGCTACCAAAAATTCTAACTTTACGCTCGATCGACCCGTAACCGACGAAACGATCGCCGCGACTTACAACAATTTCTATGAGTTTAGCGGTGGCAAAGATGTCTGGCAGCACACCGATGGATTTAACCCTCATCCTTGGACAGTGGAAGTTTCGGGACTCGTGGCAAAACCCCAAACCTTGGCGATCGAAGATCTGATCGCGAAAATGCCGCTCGAAGAACGGTTATATCGCCATCGGTGTGTGGAAACTTGGGCAATGGCAGTCCCGTGGATTGGCTTTCCGTTCAAGGCCTTAATCGATCGAGTGGAACCTCAGGCGAGTGCGAAATTTGTGAAGCTGACGACTTTTTTCCGACCCAAACAAGTGCTGCGCCAAGATTTACAAAACTATCCTTGGCCATACACTGAGGGGCTGAGCCTTGCCGAAGCGATGAACGATCTGACCCTGCTGGTCGTAGGTGTTTACGGTCATGAATTGCCCAAACAGCATGGCGCACCGATCCGCCTAATTGTGCCTTGGAAGTATGGCTTTAAAAGTATTAAATCGATCGATAAGATTGAGTTTACGGCTGAGCAACCTGCGACTTTCTGGAATACTTTAGTTGCTAACGAATATGGTTTTGAGGCGAATGTGAACCCGAATATGCCCCATCCACGCTGGTCACAGTCTACGGAACGGATGCTAGGCACAAACGCTAGATATCGCACCATGCTCTATAACGGTTACGAGAAGTACGTTGCCGATCTGTATGCGTAAACGTAGTAATCTAATCTGGGCTTAAATTTTAAATTTTTAGCCTTTGTTGTTTGATCGGTTTTTAGATCAGTGGAGCGCGTATGTACGACTGTATTGTGGTGGGAGCAGGGCCTGCGGGTGGATCGGCAGCTTATCATTTAGCAAAGAGAGGTCGCTCTGTCTTGGTGCTAGAAAAAGAGTCTCTGCCACGATATAAGCCCTGTGGCGGTGGTGTTTCGCCCATGGTACAAGCGTGGTTTGACTTTGACTTTTTGCCCGCCGTATCCCTAACCGTGAAGCAGATTCGCTACACCTGGCAGATGGGCGATCCGCAACTCGTGGAACTCGATACCCTAGAGCCTGTATGGATGGTAAGACGCGATCTGTTTGACCATTACCTGATCCAGCAAGCGCAAAAATTGGGTGCAGAACTGCGTGACTCTACGCCTGTGGTGTCGATCGAATGGAAAAGTAATCGATGGCAAGTCACAACCGAACATGAAGTAATTGAGACCAAATACCTGATTGCTGCCGATGGCGCGAAAGGCTCGATGGCAAAATGGCTGGGCTTCAAGGAACGCAAGCGTCGGATGGGTGCAGCTTTGGAAGTAGAAGCCCCCGTCGATCAACCCGACATCAGCAAGATTCACTTTGATTTCGGCGCGGTCAGTAACGGCTATATCTGGAATTTCCCCAAAGCTGATGGCTATTCGATCGGGATCGGCACTTTTAGGGGCAGTGATGAGAAGCAGAATCTCAAAGAAATTGCCGCGAACTACGCCCAGTCTTTTGGGATCGATATGAGCAAAATCAAGCAGTATGGTCATCCGATTTGCCTATGGGATGGCGATCAAAAACTGCACACTCAAAATGCCTTGCTAGCAGGAGAAACTGCCTGTGTCGTCGATCCATTTACGGCAGAAGGGATTCGCCCATCTCTGTTTACGGGGATGTTAGCGGCGGAGTCGATCGATAAAGCTCTCAATGGCGATTCTGATGCTTTAAAAGACTACTCGACCCGCGTTCAACAAGAATGGGGTTCAGATATGGTTTGGGCACAACGGATCGCGGCAATTTTCTACCGTGTTCCAGGTTTTGCCTACAAGGTCGGAGTCAAGCGTCCTGCGGCAACCAAGCGGATGGGGAAAATTCTCTGCGGCGAACAGAGATATCGTGATGTTGCAGGTAACGCGATTCAACGCCTGACTAAAGGTTTAATTCCAGGTATGAGCTAAAAATTACGCGCTAAGATCGGGCGATAAAAAGCTGGCTGGGAGATTTCCCTTAAAGAATCTACCCAGCCCCCTGCCCCCAATTCTGGGGGTTCTGAAAATCAAAGTCCCCAGAATTGGGGATTTAAGGGCTTCGGAATGGGTAATTTTTTTACCAGAAACTGCCCTAAATCTAACTTGAGATCGGCTGTTGTTCGATCGAAGTCTCTAGATCGGATTCGATCATCGGTGGGCGCAAACAGAGATAGATAAGTGGGGCAATCAGAGGAAATAAGGAGATCGCCGAGAAAACATTGATCTCCTCTAATCCCCGCCTTGACATATCATCGCCCAGTACCCAAGGAAATAATAAAGAGAGCAAGCAGAAATCTAGACTCATGACGTGAATAAATCGATCGGTCTGCCACTGTTGCACAAAGTCAGTTAGGTTTGCGGCAAAATCACCTGTGCGAACGCCATAGGAGAGCAAAACTAAAGCCGTTACGGTTAACAAAACCCCTGTAATCCGTGAATCCCAGAACTTGATGAATAAGTTCTTTTCGCCTGTGAAAGTAGGATTTGTCGATCGAAGGGCAAAGTAAGGCAATAATCCAAATGCTCCCACGGCAATCGAGGCGATCACAAATGGAAATGCGCGGACTTTCTGACCTCTACCATCAGCAAATAAGACACAGGCATAAATTCCCGGCCAAATGCCCATAATGTTAAATAGCGTCACAATTAGAGGATTGATCTCATCCCACTGTCCCGTAATTAATTTCTGGATAAGAACCGCCGTATCGGGTCGATCGGGTGGAGCCAAGAGAAAAGCATAAACAGTAAATCCTAACCACAGCAACCCAAATCCAATTTTTTTCGCCATTGAGCCAATTCTCTCCTCTATTTCGGTATCTATCCATTTGCCGTATTGCAAAATTCATCCAGATCTCTACAGCCCGCTAAAGCCGTTTCGATCGCATCTAAAAGTTCTTGCAATCCAATTGGTTTAGTCAGGTAATAATTTGCCCCACAATCCAGACATTGGGCAATAGTCTCCTTGTCGGTTTTGGCACTTAAGATCGCAAAACAAGTGTTGGCTAGAGCTGGTTCGCTACGGATCGTCTTCAGAACTTCAAGCCCGCTTATCGTCGGCAACATTAGATCGCTAAGAATTAGATCGGGCAAGTATTCTTGCGCCATCTGCACACCGACATCCCCATTCTCAGCCCCCAAAGCTTTGTAGCCATATGCATTCAGGATTTCTAGAATATCTTCTCGGATCGAGCTTTCGTCTTCAATTACTAAGATTTTTGTCATTCGATCGATTACTAACTAACTTACAAATTAAATTATTGAGATTTTGATCCGTTCTTTGCTTCTAACATTATGAACTATTCCCTTCGATCGAACAAAAAAGATCGAATATAGTTTCACCTACAGCATAAATCATGGAAAAACACGAACAAATCACGATTGCGGAATATCAACTCACCGCCGACGCATATCGTATTGGCACTTGGAATCATGATGTATCTCAAAATCGTGAGTCCCTAATTGCTGCTATGCAAAAATCGCAAGGTAAAATCCTCGATCTCGGCTGTGGCCCAGGTAGAGATTTAGTGGCATTTCAAAATATGGGATATGAAGTAACTGGACTAGATGCTACTCCTGCCTTTGTGGAAATGGCAAAGCAAATCGCAGGTTGCCCAGTTTTGCAGCAAAGTTTTTTAAGTCTCAATTTGCCCAATCATAGTTTTGATGGCATCTTTGCGAATGCATCTTTGATTCATGTCCCAAGCTCCGAAATGCTGGGAGTACTCAAACATTTACATCAAGCTTTAATCGATCGAGGCATATTGTTAATGTCGATGGTGCGTGGCGATCGAGAAGGATTTTCCGAACGTGCTACAGGTTCTCGCTATGTCACAGGCTGGGAATACGAAACCCTGAAATCAAAACTAGAGGAGGCACAATTTCAAATTCTCCATCACTATTATCGTCCTGTGGGAATACCAATCGAAGAATGCTCATGGCTGGTAATGGTGGCTCAAAAAATCGATATTTGAATGCAAGTGTGATTAAACCTTATCCCTTTCTCAAAGCGATCGCCGCTTTAATCGCATTTTCTGACATATCAAGATTTCTGGGTTTGACTAAAAGCAACTTCTAATTCGATTCTTACCAGAAATTGTGTGGATGGCGATTCGATAGAGTTATACTGTGTTTTATCAATCGAAATCTAGTGTTTTCTGCGAGGCTGGAGGCAATATGTCTGAGTCTATCACCTTAGAACTTTCCGAACCTTTAGTAAAAAAAGTTAAGGAAATTGCCGCGCTCAATCATCAGGGTATTGAAGAAATGTTGATTGAATGGATCGATCGCACTATTAATGAGATTCCCATAGATTCCTTACCTGACGAACAGGTTCTTGCGCTTTGTAATCTGCAAATGGGCGCACAACAGCAAAGTATTTTTAGCGATTTACAAGCTCGAAATAGCGAAGGACAACTTAACGCAGAGGAAATTAGCAAGCTGAACGGATTAATGCAGATTTATCGTCATGGGTCGGTGCGAAAAGCGAAAGCTATTCAGGTTGCTGTCATGCGTGGATTAATCCCCGCTTTGAACGCTGCATCATGAGTCGTTCTTATATCTCAGTTGAGATCGATCGCAATGTCCGTTATATTACCAAGAATCGATGTGGCTATTGCCTTAGTCCTCAGAAGTTAGTCATGGCGCGTCTGGAAATCGAACATATCATCCCTGTTTCTAATGGCGGCGGCAGTGAAGAGTCGAATCTGTGGTTAGCTTGTCCTCTTTGCAACAGTCATAAAGCAGGCAAGATCGAGGCGATCGATCCTGTTACGGATGAGGTTGTACCATTATTCAACCCACGTACTCAAGTTTGGATGGAGCATTTTGCTTGGTCTGAGGATGGTATTCGTATTCTCGGTAAAACTCCCGTAGGACGAGCGACGGTGAAAGCTTTGTGTCTTGATAGTGATTTTGATGCTCTGGAAGTTCGGAGTTATTGGGTACAAGCGGGTTGGCATCCGCCAAAAGATTAATGCAAAATTGCTCCTAATCTCGAATCAAATAGCGATCGCCATAACCCTAGATGTCAAAGAAGCGATCGTTTTAAATGATGTTAAACAAATGCTTGGCTTATGAGATTGGGGCTAAATCGCTAATCTATACATCTGTAGGAATGCTCACAATTAGCTCTTTTTTTCTGATTTTAGCGAGAAAATCATCAGATGTCTGGCATTGAAATTTAACAAAAAAAATCTTTCGCAATTCTAAAAGCTCATCTAAATCATTTTGAGATAGTTCTTGGAAACGACCGTTAGTGTAGTCTTTGAGACAATTTTTAAAGGGCGATTCACGCATTCCATCGACAAAAGACACAATTACTTTAGAGACTACTTCGTATGACCACTTTACTACATCTTCAGTGGTAACTAATGAAATGAACGGAAGATACATGAGGTCTATTGTTTGGTCATCTTCAGCTTCTTTAGTAAAATCTTCATCTTCTTTATGAATACCTATAGATTGATTAACAGAGCTAATTCTGCGACTTTTTGTTACTACTCAGGTCAAAAAGAACTCTACCAGTATCGTTTAGCTTTAGCATAAACACTATATGTAGTGTTTGCGAAGATTCTTACTTTAGAAGTAGAGCTTAGTATTCTCAATAATTTAGAACTATTGAGAATATGGTTTTTGATGTTGAACATCTGAAAGCTTTGATGAATATGATTTTAAGCCATATACGGTCATCTTCTATTTAAGCTGAGTAGTAACCTGGGATCTCTATTACCTTGTCAAAATTTGAATTTGCAATTGCTGTCAGTACAAGGGTAAAATCATCTTTGCGATCGCTGTTCATTCCACCGAATGTTGGCTGCTGCCACTGTATTACACGAATAACAAAAAATCGAAAACCAAAAGCTGTTTGTCCACATTAAACCAAGCTCTGTCCAGAGAAGGTTTTACAATCGATCCAAGCGATAAGAAGCCCAAATATTATCGGGATATTTCGCACAAATACTCCAAAAACAAAATTCTATTGAGTTTGTACGTAGAGAATCCTAGTTTCAAAATCTTCATTGAAGAAATTCAAAGGAGAAACATAGCGATCGAAAGAGAGGAAGAAGAGAATTAATTCTTCGATATTACTGCCGAAATGCTCGAAAATCGATCGATCGCAGCAGCAACACATCAGTAAACTCGGCACAGGCGGAGAACAGTTGCGCTGTCCAATAAAAATTTGCATCCAGAACAACCAGTTTAAATCGCTGTATCATGAGTGACTAATCCTTAAGCTTGGCTTATCCTACCTTTCATGGCTTCCACCTCCAATCGTCTCATGTATATTGGCATTGCCATCACTGCAATTTTTGTTCTGATGGCTGTGCTTGCCCCGTTTTTACCTATGCTGGGAATGCTCGCCGACCCTAACGAGTTTTTGAGCAATCCGATTCATCAGCCGCCATCATGGCAATATTGGTTTGGCACCGATCAGCAAGGACATGATGTGTTTGCTCGCACGATCTCATCGGCTGGTGTGGCATGGCAAGTGGTTTTGGCTTCGACCGCCATTAGTTTTTTGATCGGTGTGCCTTTGGGCATGATTAGTGGCTATCGGGGTGGTTGGTTGGATCGGTTGCTCGTATTTGTGATGGATGCGATCTACACCTTGCCTGGGCTCCTGTTGTCAATTACGATCGCATTTGTGGTGGGTGCGGGGGTGTGGAATGCCGCGATCGCGCTCAGCATTGCCTATATTCCCCAATATTTTCGGGTGATTCGCAATCAAACTGTAAGTGTGAAAACCGAGCTATTTATCGAAGCGGCTGAAGCTCTAGGTGCTAGCAATTGGGATGTGATCGTGCGTTATCTGGCGCAAAACGTGATTCAGAGCATTCCTGTAATCTTTACGCTCAATGCTGCCGATGCGATCCTGACGTTGGCGGGATTGGGTTTTTTAGGCTTAGGTGTACCCGAAGATGTGCCAGAGTGGGGACACGATCTCAAGCAAGCTTTGGATAGTCTTTCGACAGGCGAGAATATTTGGTGGACGACTGTTTTCCCAGGATTAGCGATTACGCTGATGGTGGTAGGACTATCGCTTGTGGGCGAGGGCTTAACCCAAAAGGAATCACAAATCTAAACTCATCACTAAAGTGGAGTAAATCAAAATGCTAACTAATTTGAGAATGCCAAAAACTCTGCGAACTGCTGCGGTCGATCTAGGTGCTTATTGGCGCGATCGACGATTTCATTTGCGTAATACCTACTTTATTGCGCCGCAGCCTGAGACCAGATATCGATCGATCGGTTGGTCAAGTGGAGTACTTTTATTTCTCAATGCCACACTGCCTGATGGACGTAATTCGATCGCGAGGATTTATTGCAAAGATGCTGAATCAGTCAGAAAGGTGCAAAATAAGCTCAGTAAAGGCGAACTCCTCCCAGTGAAAATGGGTTTTCAGATCACCCGCGCTCAGTGGAGTTTGATTCCACAGGTATAGAACCCATTTGACATCTTTCAAGTATTAAAATAAGGTGATTCCAGCCATCTAATCGAGTCACCATGACATATTCTAGCAGCCTCACCGATAAAGAATGGGAAATTCTTGAACCTCTGTTACCTCAAGTATTGCCGAAGAAAAAGAGAACCCGTCCTTGCGAATGGGAAAAGCGAGAAATTCTGGATGGAATACTCTATCAACTCAAGAATGGCTGTAATTGGGAAGACCTACCCAAAGATTTCCCTCCCTACTCAACTGTCTATTGGCACTACAAGCAGTGGCGAGATGCAGGGTCAATCGAAAAACTGATGAGTGTTTTACATGGTCAAGTCCGCGAGCAAGTAAAAAAAAGCCTAAATGGACAACGCTAATCATTATTGACTCCCAGGCTGTGAAAAACACCTGCAATGCCAGTGTGGAATCGAAAGGCTTTTGTTTTTACAAATCGATAAATGGGATCAAAAGACACTTAGCCGTTGATATTCTGGGGTTTCCTTTCTTTACGTACTGTACTCCTGCGAATATTTCAGATGATGCGGGATTGATAGAGATGTTAACTCTAAACATTGACTACTTCAAGTCGAAACCAGTCAACATTCCGAAGATAGCATCAACGAAACCAACGCCAAAATTCCCATTTTCCTTTTACCCTTTTCCTTTTGCCTCGATCGGTGCTAGCCAACTCTGGGCAGCTTTGGTTTTGGGATGATTGACACCTAGAGTTTGCTCGTAGATTTGGATCGATCGCTGGATCGGGTTCAACGCTTCGGAAGGTCTTTCCATTTTGTGATAAAGCACAGCTAAATTAAACAAACTGCCTGCGACATTGGGATGGCGATCTCCTAACAGTTCTTGCATCAGTGCCAGCGATTGTTTGTAGAGCGGTTCGGCTTCTTCATATCTCCCTTGAGATTTGTAAAGCACTGCGAGGTTGTTGAGACTGGTTGCGATATCGGGATGGCGATCTCCTAACAGTTCTTGTCTCAGGGCAAGAGCTTGTTTGAAGAGCGGTTCGGCTTCTTCATATCTCCCTTGAGAAGAGTACAGTCCTGCGAGGTTGTTAAGACTGCCTGCGACAGAGGGATGGCGATCTCCTAACAGTTCTTGCATCAGGGCAAGAGCTTGTTTATAGAGCGGTTCCGCTTCTTCATATCTCCCTTGAGAAGCGTACAGCAATGCGAGGTTGTTGAGACTGGTCGCGACATCGGGATGGCGATCTCCTAACAGTTCTTGTCTCAGGGCAAGAGCTTGTTTATAGAGCGGTTCCGCTTCTTCATATCTCCCTTGAGAAGAGTACATATAGCCCAAACTATTGAGCGAATAGGCTAAGTCATCTTTTCTGTCATATCGTTTTTGTAAAGCGATCTCTTTGTTGAAATAGGTTTCCGCTAAAGTTGTTTCTTGGATACGATCGATCGCTTTGCCATTCCATAACCTTTCGGCATAGGCTTCTCCAAGTTGAGCGTAAATTGGTTCCGTATTGGCACTATCTTCGCCCCAAGTTTTAATCGCTTCTGCGAGAGAATCTTCTAATTGCAGCACCGATAAAACCGAGCCA
>Ga0163154_10006462_pt1 | contig 14332 bp, 8 predicted proteins | sample OliLakLV19MP9P1_FD_148649 | JGI IMG/M metagenome (GOLD analysis project Ga0163154, IMG submission 148649) | Freshwater microbial mat bacterial communities from Lake Vanda, McMurdo Dry Valleys, Antarctica - Oligotrophic Lake LV.19.MP9.P1 | ecosystem: Environmental > Aquatic > Freshwater > Lake >... | reverse complement strand
CTCGCGCTTTTGGTCGTTGAGGTCAGCGCGATCGCTGGATAAAATTCCCTTCGAGTCGCACATACAGATATGCTGGGCACCGGCTTTTTGCAATAATCGGGCGATCGCAATTCCAGCGGCTCCCGCGCCATTAATTACAATCCGCACCTCTGCCATTTGCTTTTTCACCACTTTCAAAGCATTGATCAGCGCTGCCAAACTGACGATCGCGGTGCCATGCTGATCATCGTGAAAGATCGGAATATTCAGTTCGCGTTGGAGCCGTGCCTCAATTTCAAAGCAGCGTGGTGCGGCAATGTCTTCCAAGTTCACGCCGCCAAATACCGGAGAAATTCGCTTGACGGTTTCCACAATTTCATCGGTGTCTTGGGTCGCTAAACAAATCGGGAACGCATCCACGCCGCCAAATTCTTTAAACAGCATAGCTTTACCTTCCATCACGGGCATGGCGGCTTCTGGTCCCAAGTTGCCCAAACCCAATACGGCGCTGCCATCCGTGACGATCGCCACCATATTTTGTTTGATCGTCAAGTTATACACTTCTTCAGGATTCGCCGCGATCGCCGAACAAACCCGTCCCACTCCGGGAGTATATGCCATTGCCAGATCTGCCTGTCCTCGGAGCGGAATCCGACTATTGACCGTGATTTTGCCGCCTCGATGAATCGTAAAAGTGCGATCGTAGACATTGATCACCTTGGTTTCTGGCAGCGCCTTAACCGCGTCTACAATCGTTTCAGCGTGTTCAGTGCTGGCACAATCAACTGTAATATCTCGCACGGAAACCTGACGAGTTTGCTCAATCAGGTCGATTTGCCCCATACTGCCGCCCAAGGAAGAAATCGCTGTGGTCACGTTTGCCAACATGCCAGGACGATTGGGAAACTGAAAGCGAATTGTCAGACTGTAACTAGAATTGGGGGTCAGTGTGGGTGTCAGATCTGTCATGTTGCCTCGTTAAAGTATGGATATGATGCTTAATTGCAGCGCATTTGAGAGTTTAGTCGCTATGCCAAACTCTAAACGGTCTTCAATTATTCAGCTTAAAAAAATATAAGTCCGGCAATTGTACTCAGTCACACCAACTGAAGAGCGAATGCGAAAGTGTCGCGTAAAGTGTAAAACTTTTTCAGACTTGAAACATTCTTGAAACATTAATAGTCAGGACTTACGCAAATCAACCGAAATTTGCCCCCCAACCCCCAATTCTGGGGGAGCTAGAGATCAAAGTCCCCCAGAATTGGGGGATTTAGGGGGCGAATGCGTAGGTTCTAATAGTGTGCAAAAAGAATAAGCCCCATCTAAGCTGTAGAAATAAAGACGATGAGGAAATGTTGTTTCCGCCACCCATCCACATTTCCCCAAACAAAGCAATCCAGTAGCCATCCTCAGCAAGACGAGGAACAATATTATCTAAACCACTAAAACTCTGTTTATCCTTTGTGTGCTTATGATAAATGTCGGTATTTTGCATTCTTTGACGGGTTCAATGGCAATCAGCGAGGGTTCGCTAGTCGATGCGGCTCTGATGGCGATCGCCGAGATTAATCAGGCGGGTGGTGTCCTTGGTCAGGCGATCGCACCAATCGTAGAAGATGGAGCTTCCAACGAAAAAACCTTTGCTCAAAAAGCTAGAAAGCTGATCCAGCAAGACCAGGTTGCCACATTGTTTGGCTGTTGGACTTCTGCCTGCCGCAAAGCCGTAGTGCCCGTTGTGGAAGAGCTTAACGCCCTGCTATGGTATCCCCTGCAATACGAAGGCTTAGAAGAATCCCAACACATTTTCTACACCGGATCTTGCCCCAATCAACAGGTCGAACCTGCCCTAGAGTGGCTGGTAAAGCATCAGGGTAAGCGATTTTACTTGCTGGGATCAGATTATGTATTTCCGCGCACCGTGCATAAAATTATTCAGGCTCAGGTGAAAGGATTGGGAGGGAGTGTGCTGGAGGAAGCCTACCTGCCTCTGGGCGGCAAGGATTTTACTCAAATTCTCGATCGCATTCTGCATCTACAGCCCGATGTCATCTTTAATACGCTCAATGGCGATAGCAATCTGGCGTTTTATCGGCAATATCACCAAGCGGGAATTCAGCCTGCTCAGATGCCGATTATGGCGGTCAGTGTTGCCGAGCCAGAACTCCAAAGCATTGCCACAGAAGCCGCAGGCACCTACGCCAGTTGGAGCTATTTTCAAAGTTTAGACACGGCTCAAAATCGGCAGTTTGTCCAAAATTTTCAGGCACGGTATGGAGCCGATCGCGTCACTAGCGACCCGATTGAAGCGGCTTATACTCAGGTGTATTTGTGGAAGCAAGCCGTAGAAACGGCGCGATCGCTGGAGATAAACGCAATCCGAGCTGCTGCCATTGGGCAAACCTTTGAGGCTCCGAGTGGTTTAGTGCAGATTGATAAAAACCAGCACCTTTGGAAAAATTGCTACCTAGGCAAAGCCCTGCCGAATGGACAGTTTGAGATTGTGCATCACAGCGATCGCCCGCTCCGACCCTTGCCTTGGCTAGGCATCAAGCAACTGACCGATCCCGTCATGCGCGACTTGCTGATGAACCTACTGGCAGAAGTTCCCCAAGCGGTACAACACATCTCCCAGCTAGAGCTAAAATCTCAAGAGCTAGAAACTACACTGACCCAACTACAAGTTGAAACTGCCGCCCGTCAGCAAACCGAAGCCGAACTACAAACCATGTTTACGGCAATGAATGATTTTGTGGTGGTTCATGATGGGCAGGGAAAGTATCTCAAAATTCTATCTGCCCAAGCCAGCGTTTTATACAAGCCAGAAATCGATCGCTTAGGCAAAACGCTCCATGATGTACTGCCAGAAGACCAAGCAGATAATCATCTGCATCACATTCAGCAGGTTTTACGAACTCAGCAAGCGGTCAATGTTGAGTACCAATTGCCCATTCAAGGCGAGATCCGCTGGTTCTCTGCCCATGTTGCGCTCCTAACGGAAACCACGGTTATTTGGGCAGCACGAGACATTAGCACCCTAAAACGCGCCGAAGCAGAGTTACATCAAAGTGAGAGCAGCAAGCGAGCATTGCTAGAAATCATTCCCGATTTGATGATACAGATCAATCGCGAAGGCATTTATCTAGACTTCATTCCGCCTACGAACTTCAATGTATTAGGCACAGATCTAATTGGCAAAAGCGAGTATGAAGTGATGCCAGCCGATTTTGCTAAACGACGGATGCATTATGTAGAAATGGCGCTGCAAACTGGCAACCTGCAACTGTTTGAGTCTACTTTGGAAGTTAACGGGGCACTTCAGTATGAAGAATCACGGATTATTCCCTATGCAGAAAACTCTGTTTTTGTGATTGTGCGGGATGTGAGCGATCGCAAGCGATCAGAACTTGCTCTCACTCAAGCCCATGCCGAAATTGTGGCGTTGAATCAACAGTTGAAATCAGAAAATTTGCGGATGGGTGCTGAGCTAGCGGTGACTCGTCGGCTCCAAGAAATGGTGCTGCCACGAGAAGCGGAACTGCAAGCGATCTTACCGCTGGATATTGCTGGATTCATGCAACCTGCCGAGGAAGTGGGCGGCGATTATTACGATGTGGTGCAGCACAACGGCAAAGTTCGGATCGGTATTGGCGATGTGACGGGGCATGGTTTAGAAAGCGGCGTGTTGATGTTAATGGCGCAAACGGCTGTACGAACCTTGATTGCTAATGGCGAAGAAGACCCAATCAAGCTGCTGAATACGATTAACAAGACGTTGTATGACAACACTCGTCGAATGAAATCCCACAAAAATATGACTCTTTCGCTACTTCAGTATGAAACAGGAGTATTGAATTTGAGCGGACAACATGAGGAAGTGATTGTGCTGCGAACCGATGGCGAGATCGAAAGCATTGACACGTTTGATCTAGGGTTTCCTTTGGGTCTAGAAAAAGATATTAGTGCTTTCGTCGCTCAAACCAACATTCAGCTAAACCCTGGAGATGTGGCAGTGCTGTATACCGATGGCATTACGGAAGCGATGAATCTGCAAAAAGAGCAGTATGGCTTGGATCGCTTTCATCAAGTGTTGCAAAATAATCGCGATCGCTCGGCGATCGAAATCCAGCAGCAGGTCATTTTTGATGTGATGGAGTTCATTGGCGAGCAGCGCGTGTTTGATGACATCACCTTACTCATACTTAAGAGACGTTAAATTGCTACGGATATTTTTTGGGTCTCAGCTTCAGATGATTAACGTTTCTAGTCCATGCCGCCAAGGATTTCATAGAGAGTAATCAAGGCAGAGGTATCTAATTCGCCTTTGCCTTGAGCGATCATTGCGTTGATCAATTCAGTGACTTGAGCCGCGCCCAGCAGGGGCAAATTTAGCTCTTTTCCAGTTTGCAAGACGATGTTCATGTCTTTTCGGTGCAGGTTGAGCTTGAAACCCGGTTGAAAGACGCGATCGAGCATTCGTTGACCGTGAACCTCCAATACCCGACTTTGGGCAAAACCACCTAGCAAAGCATCGCGGACTTTTGCCGGATCGACCCCAGATTTTTTTGCCAGCGTCAAGGCTTCGGCAACTGCCTGCACCGTCATCGCTACGACAATTTGGTTGCAGGCTTTGGTCACCTGTCCGGCTCCGGCATCGCCGATGTGAATAATATTTTTGCCCATGGTTTGCAGGATGGGACGCGATCGCACAAAGGCAGCCTCGTCGCCGCCTACCATAATCGACAACGTGCCCTGCTGTGCGCCAATATCTCCACCCGAAACAGGTGCATCTAACGCATCGACCCCACTAAGTTTTAGAGCATCGTAAAGTTTGCGAGAGGTTGCTGGCGCGATCGTTGAGTGATCCACATATAGCATTCCAGGGCGAGAGCCAGATAAAACCCCGTTTTCACCCAACACGACAGCTTCCACATCGGGCGAATCGGGCAGGCAGGTTAGCACCACATCCGACTGCTGTGCAACATGGCTAGGAAGGTTTGCGACTTGCGCTCCCATATCCGCCAGTTGATCCATTGCCGCCCGACTGCGGTTAAAAACGGTGACGGCATAACCCGCTTTAAGCAGATTTTTCGCCATGGGCTTGCCCATTAGTCCCAGTCCAATAAAGCCGATGCGTTCCATAACGGGAAAAAGTAATAAAGACAACTGATAGAGGCGAAATGGTAATCTAATTTAAGCAAAAGGTTAAACGGCAAAAAAATGAAACATTGCGCTTATCTTCACCATAAGTTGAAAAGAACCAATAATCCTCCAAGTGTCCCGTCATGTTAGGATCTATGGAAATTCTAAAACTTGTGAAAGAGGTTATTTATTCATGCAAGCAGCGCTGCTTTTCGCAAAATTGCCCGAAGCTTATGCAATTTTCGATCCATTAGTTGACATTTTGCCAATCATTCCAGTCTTTTTCTTGCTGCTAGCCTTTGTCTGGCAAGCTGCTATTGGTTTTAGATAACTCCATTAATGATCGATTTTTTTAGAGCAGACTAATGGTCTGCTCTTTTTTATGGGCGATCGCCCTCAAGATGCCCATTGTGGATACAAACTCTGCCCAAATTCAATGTCACACTGGAGCAAATCAATCTTTTCCTGACAGCGCCATCATCCTCAGCTAATCTCAGCTTGAAATATCAAAGTTTTACTCTACCCATTGCGGTTTCAAGCAGTCGCAATTACTGCCAAATTCAGTTAGCTTGTTTTGATGCTTGAACTTTTAGCCGTACTTTCTGCCTCTGCTGCTGCGGGCTTTCGTCTTGCCCTGCCTCTGCTGCTGATTGGCTTGCTTTACGGCGATAGCTTATGGTCTCAGGTTCCGATTCTTTCTAGAATGAACCCTTCGTTGGTTCTGGGCGTTCTAGTCGGCTGGTCTTTATTTGAAATTTTCGCCTCCAAAAATCGCTCTGGTCAACGATTTCTACAAACAGTTCAACTGGTGTTTAGTCCGATCGTCGGTGCCATTATTGGAGTCGCGATCGCCCGTATCACCATAAAACCCGAATGGCTAGTCTGGTTACTGGGCTGCACAGGCGGAGCATTAGCACTGGTTTTACAACTGGTTCAAACGGGTTGGATCTATCGGCTCAGGCAAGTTCCAGTCTGGGTCGTTTTTGCCCAAGATGCTCTTTGCGTTGTCCTAGTGTTTCTTGCATTTGATGCCCCTAGACAAGGAGGGCTGATTGCCTTGTTGCTCCTTTGGATTGCCGTCCGTAGCTCTAAAGAGTGGTATCACTGGTATGCCCAGCAGGCGGGATCAAAGAAACAATCACGACCCAGAGACTATAAACAAGATCCTGATTAAACCAAATTGAAATATGACGGGTTTAGGCGTTGCTAAATCAGCGATGGAATTTGTAGGGGCAATGGCTTGTAGTTACCGGGTTTCGATTTCACTCAACCTACACCAATTCCAAATTCAAAAATTTAAGAAGAGTTAGGCAATTTCCGAAAAAGAGCTTACCGCTTAGAAAAGGTAGTACGATCTTCCTACTTGAGTTTGGACTAATTTTATAGAGAAAGGCAGTCAATGAGAGACACCGACTGCCGTAAGGTCAATGAAGTAAGAATCAACATTGACCCTATGATTTTCAACCAACTTCAGGAATTTCGCCAAACGCTCTATAGCAGTTTAGGAAACGCTAGGGATGCCGTCTTTGATTTGATGGATGCAGTGCTAGTGAGTGGATGCATCGTGTCGTTTGTGAGCCTGTCGCAAAGTCCGGTGTTTCGCCGCCAATGGTCGAGCGTGTATGCCGCGCTTCAAGATAGTCGTCTGCCGCGATCACCGATGCTCAAGCTGTTAGTAAAGCAGATTGCCACCGCTGAGCAACCGTTGCTGGCTGGAGATGGGACTCGGTGGCATCGTCCTGCCGCCAAGACCTTGAAAGAGCGCACCTTTGCGGGGGGAAGTGGGGGTGGCATCACGGTGGGACACAGCTACAGTACCTTAGCCTGGATACCAGAAGCGAGTGGCAGTTGGGCATTACCATTGTGCCATGAACGGATTACCAGCTTTGAGACCCCTGTCAGCCCTTGCCGCATTCCAACTCAAACAAGTGAGCCGCCAACTCAAGGTGCGCCCGTTGGCAGTCTATGACCGAGGGTATGGCAATGCCAGTTTTGTCAACCAGACCGCAGAGATTGAGGCAGACCTACTGCTGCGCCTAGCTTCCAACCGCTGTGTCTATGGAGTACCACCCGCATATGGGGGACGAGGGGCACCCGCCAAGCATGGGCACAAGATGAAGCTCAATCACCCACAGACTTGGAGTCTGCCCACCGCAACGATTGAGGTCGAGGATGCCAAACTGGGGCGAGTGCGGGTCACGCGCTGGAGTGAGTACCATTTCCAAAAGTCCCCTAAGCGCCCGATGGAGATCCTGCGGGTGGAGGTGCTGGAGAGCAAAGCAGGCAAGCGTCGCTTTAAGCCCCTGTGGTTGGCATGGCTAGGAGAGACGATGCCGCTGTTAGAGACCCTCTGGTTAACCTACTTACGCCGCTTTGCCTTGGGGCATTGGTATCGCTTTGTCAAGCAACGGTTATATTGGACACACCCACAGGTGTGTTCGGTGCAGGCAACCGAACGCTGGAGTGACCTGATGCCGTTGCTCAGTTGGCAGTTGTGGTTGGCACGGCAGGACTGCACCGACCACCCCTTACCCTGGCAGTCTCCTCAAGACTCTCTCTCTCCAGGTCGCGTTGCCCAAGCGTTCGCCAGCATTCTTGCCGCGATTGGGACTCCGGCTCCGGCTCCCAAACAGCGCGGTAAATCTCCGGGACGGGCACAGGGATACCACCCGTCCGTGCGTCCTCGCTATCCGACGGTAAAAAAAAGAGTCTCTAAACGCAAATAAACCGAGCCATCCCCTACAGGTTCTGACTCAACGGCAGCTTAGGTTTGAGGATGGTGATGTCTACTTCATTGGGTTCAACTGCTATGAGCGGTTGAGCAAGTTTTTCATCTCATCCTGTTGCACAACGCTGGAAGCCAATTAGTCCAATCTAGAGTTCTTAAGCGGGAGCAAAAGCAGTGTTGCTATCTAGCGCTGAGAGTAAGCAGTTAAGCCTTAGCCAAATCGATGACCTGCGTCTAGCGGCATCAAAGTTGAGTGGAGCAAAGCGGCGTAGCTTCCAAGCAGAAATGTCACTGAAATATTGTGATGGCAATGTTCGATTAACTGAGAGTGTATTTGGCTGGGGACGAGAAACCGTTGGGCTAGGCGTGGCAGAGAGAAAGACAGGCATCACCTGTGTGGGAGCACAATCGGGGTTTAGCGGCACGAAACGATGGGAGCAACGACACCCCGGAGCCGCCCGTGCATTGAGACAATTAGCCGAATCAGATGCTCAACAAGATCCGACCTTTGAGAGTACCCTGGCGTACAGCCGGTTAACCGCCGCCGCCGCATTAAAGGGAGTCGGTGAGCAGGGTTTTGCTCCAGAGCAATTGCCGACTTTGAGTACGATGGCGGCAGTGCTCAACCGGATGGGCTACCGGCTGGGGCAAGTGGTCAAAGCGAAACCCAAAAAAACTGCCAGAAACAGACGAGATTTTCAACAACATCCACCATCACAACGAACAGTCGAATGATGATAGAACCAGGCGATTGAGCCTGGATTGCAAAGCTCGGGTCAATCTGGGTGAGTATAGTCGAGGAGGCAAAACCAGAGGAGACCACCAAGCGAGTGACCACGATATGGGCTGCAAGGAGAAATACATTCCCTGTGGCATTGTGGATGAAGACACTGGAGCATTGCACTTGAGTTTTGGCAATTCTTATAAAACCAGTGATTTCATTGTCGATACCCTCGAACAGTGGTGGGACAGCCTCAGCCCTGTCCAACAGCAAGCGACCCAACAGATTCAACTCAAAGTGGATAACGGATCTGAAAGTAGTGGGGTACGAACTCAGTTTTTGAAGCGGATGGTGGAGTTTGCCGATACGATTGGGACATCCATTCATTTGCTTTACTATCCGCCGTATCACAGCAAGTACAATCCCATTGAGAGATGCTGGGGTATCCTGGAGCAACACTGGAATGGTGCCAAGTTAGTGGACGTTAAAACCATGCTGGCATGGGCACGGAGTATGACTTGGAAAGGATTGTATCCCGTTGTTCAGTTGAACCACAAGGTCTATCAAAAAGGTATTTCCCTCACAACAACAGCAATGCGAGAGATAGAGAGAAGATTAGAACGGAATCCACTTTTGCCTAAATGGGGCATTCTCATCCGACCTACTTAATTGGTATCCTTTTTCTCGAAAATCTCCTAAGTCCCCTGGAGTCCTTATTACCTTTAAGTTGAGCTATTACTCGCAAAGTTACCAATGGGTTGCGCTCTAATTGGAGCAGACATCTGTTTGGGGCTGTTCGTTTTGTGGTTAATACCGGAAGGCGACAAGAGTTCTCTTTTTGAGTCTATCCTGACTGCCTTAAATCCCCTGGAATCCATATTTCCTTTAAGTTGAGCTATTACTCGTCATTTATGTTTTCAAGCCGACTCCCTCGCTGTCTAGGTTTCAAGCCCGATTCTATGCAACTTGAATGCTGATCAGCTTAGAACCAGGTCAGACGATCATGCGGGTGTGCCAATGGGAGGAGGTAGAGACAGAAATGGATGAAATGTGAAGCTTTGTCCAAGCCAAGCAGCAACAAAGGTGGTTATGGGACGTAATTGAACATCACACAGGTGCAGTATTGGCATAGGTGTGGTCAGACTATAAAGACACTGCATTTCTCGAACTCAAATCATTGGTAGAGCCATTTGGAATTACCCAGTGCCATACAGATTGGTTGGGGAGCCTATGTTAGCGGAGCCTGCTGGAGGCATCACGCCATCTTGAGTCTATTGTTCACATTGGCAAAGCCAATACTCAAACCATTGAACACAAACCTCTCACGTTGCGCACTCAAATTAAACGTACGCCTTTGGCGAAGCTCTAGAGCTCGCAAAACGATTTGCTTCTCCAAGTCCATTTGGTTACATGATGTCGTCATTGGTTTATTCATCATATGCCTTCGGCGAAGCGAAGCTCTACGCTATGAATTTTGCTTAGACATCTAAATTCGATCCACAACTTTATAACATGACCGAGCAGGGAATAGTTGAGTTTTAGCGAACCCAAAGGCGAACAGCTTTCCAAAAGCCAAAGGTTGAGCTTTGCCGCACTATAATATTTTCGAGTGAGAGGAGTTGACAGGGGAGAGGGTAGGGAGTTATCTTAGTAAAGCGGTCGAATCGGGGAGGCGAGAGCAGCTCTGAGTGAGGCAGCTAGAACCTAGACATAGTAATAGTTTGAGAGCCAAGAGGGATATAGAAACCTCGTCAAGATAATAAGTTTGGGAAAGTAAAGTTTCTCAAATATCTAAGAGGATAAGAGATCTGTATAGATTACTTATCTTGGTATAAGAAGAGCTACGGACTCCGAATCGAGTGTAAAGCTTAATTCAACATGGAGAGTTTGATCCTGGCTCAGGATGAACGCTGGCGGTATGCTTAACACATGCAAGTCGAACGGATGTTTTCGGACATTAGTGGCGGACGGGTGAGTAACGCGTGAGAATCTGCCTATAGGTTGGGGACAACAGATGGAAACGTCTGCTAATACCCGATGTGCCGAGAGGTAAAAGCTTTAGTGCCTGTAGATGAGCTCGCGTCCGATTAGCTAGTTGGTTAGGTAAAGGCTGACCAAGGCGACGATCGGTAGCTGGTCTGAGAGGATGATCAGCCACACTGGGACTGAGACACGGCCCAGACTCCTACGGGAGGCAGCAGTGGGGAATTTTCCGCAATGGGCGAAAGCCTGACGGAGCAATACCGCGTGCGGGACGAAGGCTTTTGGGTCGTAAACCGCTTTTGTTAGGGAAGAAGAACTGACGGTACCTAACGAATCAGCATCGGCTAACTCCGTGCCAGCAGCCGCGGTAATACGGGGGATGCAAGCGTTATCCGGAATTATTGGGCGTAAAGCGTCCGCAGGTGGTTTATCAAGTCTGCTGTCAAAGCGTGGGGCTTAACCCCATAAAGGCAGTGGAAACTGAGAGACTAGAGTACGGTAGGGGTAGCGGGAATTCCCAGTGTAGCGGTGAAATGCGTAGATATTGGGAAGAACACCAGCGGCGAAGGCGCGCTACTGGGCCGAAACTGACACTCATGGACGAAAGCTAGGGGAGCGAAAGGGATTAGATACCCCTGTAGTCCTAGCTGTAAACGATGACAACTAGGTGTTGCGCGTATCGACCCGTGCAGTGCCGTAGCTAACGCGTTAAGTTGTCCGCCTGGGGAGTACGCACGCAAGTGTGAAACTCAAAGGAATTGACGGGGGCCCGCACAAGCGGTGGAGTATGTGGTTTAATTCGATGCAACGCGAAGAACCTTACCAGGGCTTGACATGTCGCGAATCCTTGCGAAAGTAGGGAGTGCCTTCGGGAGCGCGAACACAGGTGGTGCATGGCTGTCGTCAGCTCGTGTCGTGAGATGTTGGGTTAAGTCCCGCAACGAGCGCAACCCTCGTTTCTAGTTGCCATCATTAAGTTGGGCACTTTAGAGAGACTGCCGGTGACAAACCGGAGGAAGGTGGGGATGACGTCAAGTCAGCATGCCCCTTACGTCCTGGGCTACACACGTACTACAATGCTATGGACAAAGAGTTGCAAGCCAGCGATGGCAAGCTAATCTCGTAAACCATGGCTCAGTTCAGATTGCAGGCTGCAACTCGCCTGCATGAAGGAGGAATCGCTAGTAATCGCAGGTCAGCATACTGCGGTGAATACGTTCCCGGGCCTTGTACACACCGCCCGTCACACCATGGGAGTTGGCTACGCCCGAAGTCGTTACTCCAACCGAAAGGAGGGGAATGCCGAAGGCAGGGCTGATGACTGGGGTGAAGTCGTAACAAGGTAGCCGTACCGGAAGGTGTGGCTGGATCACCTCCTTTAAGGGAGACCTCCCACTGTACCAAATCCTTAAAATTGGAAGGTACAGGTGGTTAACCTAAGGTCGATTGAGGTTTAAATTTGTATATCATCCGATTGGCTTTCAAACTATCTAGGGCATGGACACGGGCTATTAGCTCAGGTGGTTAGAGCGCACCCCTGATAAGGGTGAGGTCCCTGGTTCGAGTCCAGGATGGCCCACCTTTAGAAGAGGAAAAAAAGAAGTAATTTTACTCTTTTGAACTCCGTTTTAACTTTTCCTGGGGGTTTAGCTCAGTTGGTAGAGCGCCTGCTTTGCAAGCAGGATGTCAACGGTTCGAGTCCGTTAACCTCCACTGGGGCTAGAGCGTATTCCGCTACTTGTTCCAGCATCTCATTTCAAGTAAGGTTGGATTAATTGAGAGAGACTGCTGGAAGATTATCCAGTTAGAACCTTGAAAACTGCATAGTAACTTGTCAGGTAGAAATAGTAGATAGTGAATATTTTTAGTAGTGATGCTAGGAGCTATTCATTAATTACTGAATCACAGACACCAATGTATAACTTTCTAAAAGTTAGAAATAGTGGTCAAGCTAATAAGAGCTCATGGTGGATACCTAGGCACACAGAGGCGAAGAAGGACGCAGTTACCGGCGATACGCCCCGGGGAGTTGGAAGCAAGCATTGATCCGGGGATTTCCGAATGGGGCAACCCTATATACTGCCACCTGAATCTATAGGGTGGAAAGAGCGAACCCAGCGAATTGAAACATCTTAGTAGCTGGAGGAAGAGAAAACAAACGTGATTCCCCTAGTAGCGGCGAGCGAAGCGGGAAAAGCCTAAACCAGTAGGCATGCCTACTGGGGTCGTGGGACAGCGATATGAAATCTAGCGGTTAGACGAAGCAGCTGAATACTGCACCAGAGGAGGTGAAAGTCCTGTAGTCGAAAACTTAAAGATACTAGCTGGATCCCGAGTAGCCTGGAGCACGTGAAATTCCGGGTGAATCAGCGAGGACCACCTCGTAAGGCTAAATACTCCTGTGTGACCGATAGTGAACTAGTACCGCGAGGGAACGGTGAAAAGAACCCCGGGAGGGGAGTGAAATAGAACATGAAACCGTGAGCTTACAAGCAATCGAAGCACGATTAAACGTGTGACGGTGTGCCTGTTGAAGAATGAGCCGGCGACTTATAGGCACTGGTGGGTTAAGTCGAGAATGACGAAGCCAAAGCGAAAGCGAGTCTGAATAGGGCGTTAATCAGTGTTTATAGACCCGAACCCGGGTGATCTAACCATGTCCAGGATGAAGCTTGGGTAACACCAAGTGGAGGTCCGAACCGACTGATGTTGAAAAATCAGCGGATGAGGTGTGGTTAGGGGTGAAATGCCAATCGAACCCGGAGCTAGCTGGTTCTCCCCGAAATGTGTTTAGGCGCAGCGGTAACGATTATAGCTGGGGGGTAAAGCACTGATTCGGTGCGGGCTGCGAGAGCGGTACCAAATCGAGTCAAACTCTGAATACCCAGTGCATACGTTGCCAGTGAGACGGTGGGGGATAAGCTTCATCGTCAAGAGGGAAACAGCCCAGACCACCAGCTAAGGTCCCCAAATCATCGTTAAGTGATAAAGGAGGTGGGAGTGCAAAGACAACCAGGAGGTTTGCCTAGAAGCAGCCAACCTTAAAAGAGTGCGTAATAGCTCACTGGTCAAGCGCTCCTGCGCCGAAAATGAACGGGGCTAAACGATGTACCGAAGCTGTGGGATATATCTATTGATGTATCGGTAGGGGAGCGTTCTGTTGTAGTTTGAAGCATCAGCGTAAGCAGGTGTGGACGAAGCAGAAGTGAGAATGTCGGCTTGAGTAGCGCAAACATTGGTGAGAATCCAATGCCCTGAAATCCCAAGGTTTCCTCCGGAAGGCTCGTCCGCGGAGGGTTAGTCGGGACCTAAGGCGAGGCCGAAAGGCGTAGTCGATGGATAACGGGTTAATATTCCCGTACTTAATTTAGATTGTGAAGAGGGACGGAGAAGGCTAACGCAGCCGGATGTTGGTTACCGGTTTAATCGTCCAAGGCTATGAGGAACGGAGAAAACGTTCTGAGCAGAGGCGTGAGTACGAGGGGATACGTCCCCGAAGTGTGTGATGTCAAGCTTCCAAGAAAAGCTCTAACCACGTTAATCTAAATTGACCCGTACCCGAAACCGACACAGGTGGGATGGTTGAGAATACCAAAGGGCGCGAGATAACTCTCTCTAAGGAACTCGGCAAAATGGCCCCGTAACTTCGGGAGAAGGGGTACCACCGAGAGGTGGTCGCAGTGAAGAGGCCCAAGCGACTGTTTACCAAAAACACAGGTCTCCGCTAAGTCGCAAGACGATGTATGGGGGCTGACGCCTGCCCAGTGCCGGAAGGTTAAGGA
>Ga0163154_10006460_pt1 | contig 14336 bp, 13 predicted proteins | sample OliLakLV19MP9P1_FD_148649 | JGI IMG/M metagenome (GOLD analysis project Ga0163154, IMG submission 148649) | Freshwater microbial mat bacterial communities from Lake Vanda, McMurdo Dry Valleys, Antarctica - Oligotrophic Lake LV.19.MP9.P1 | ecosystem: Environmental > Aquatic > Freshwater > Lake >... | reverse complement strand
CCCCAACACCGCCGGATAGCCATTGTCCCAAAAGGGTGAGTGATCGGAAAAGCGACTGGCGGAGACCGTTTTGCGTTCGAAGACAAGTCCTTGTGTATATTGAACGTTATTGTCGATCAGGGCGGTACCCAGTGCGTTGGACTGAGCACCCATCCCGGTGTGAACCTCCACCACACGATCGCCGTTGCCATCCCAGCCAATCATGTCCAGGTTGATATAGCCCATGACCTGGGCGCCCTGCAAACTGAGCGCCCGTGCATACGCCTTGCTGCCCCATTGCCCCTGCTCTTCCCCGGAAAAGTGGACGAAGCGGATCGTGTCGGCAAATTGATAGCTGCGCAGAATATTAGCAATCAGGAGCGTGGCAGCGGTGCCGGTCGCATTATCATCGGCGCCGGGTGCAGCGTTAAGCGAATTTTGCGAAATCGCGTCGAAGTGACCACCCAGCAACCAAATGCGCTCCGGATGTAGCCTACCACGAATTTCAGCCACCACATTGCGCCCGGTATAGCTGCCCACGGTCCAGTTGGCATAACTCACCGGCAGCCCCATTTTGGTATAATATTGATAGAGATAGCGCTCCGAATCCTGAATACGAGGGGAAAGCGAATAGCGCGTCTTGATCAGCACGGCATTACCGTCGATCGTGGCCGCTTGCGCACCGGCCAATTCGCCGATCACACGCGTCAGATCGGCTTCGGTGAGCAAGGGTAACAAATTAGCAATCACAGCGTTCGGTTCGTCGTTTGGTTGCGCCAAGGCCTGGTTGACGACAAGATTATCTGCCGTTTGCACAGTGAGTGGGTCGGACGTGAGCAGGGAGATTGGAATACCATTCGGGATCAAGGTGTCCAGCAACAGTGATTCAGTCTCTTGTGTGACAGCAACGAGCAACACATTTTCATCTTGGTAGATCAGTTGCCCGACGCTTTCGGTTAATGACTGGGCATTTTCACCGCTGGCGTCGGCAAAATAATAGACTTTGCCGTTGGTATCCGCATCGATGACGCGCGCGGGGATATTGGCTGTATCGAGGGCGGCCAAATCATCGACACCGCCACTGGCAATAAAGTGTGTCGCCATAGTCGAGCCCAGATTAATATTCAGTTGGGCGTGGACAACTACCGTCGCCGGCAATGGGGCGGGCAATTGATCAGAATTGCTCAAGATCACGAAGAGTTGGGGACCAAATTCCAGCGTTTGGGGTTGTGGGCTAAAACGTGTACTGGCCCACACCGCGCCCAGCGAACCGATAAGCAACATGGCAACGATGAGAATGATGGCGGTGAAGCGTCTTTTGAGCAACGACATAGGAATACCTTTCTACGAGAATAACTTCATGGCGACGAAAAGTGAGCATGCAGTGCGCTAACCGATAAAAATTATGACGTGAACACCGCCAATTCGTCGCGCTTAATTTACCTTTAGCTTACCATATCTGATAGGTGAACGCTGGACTACATGTGACCATTAGCCTACACCTTGCTTACGCCTTACCACTTACACTGATAGCACAGTGTAACAGAAGCAACCTTGACAAAGTATCCAAAGCAGAGTATCTAATCGATAATGGATATCAAAAATAGCCAATATCTATTATCGATTACCCATTCATTTCTATTGCGGGGTTAGTTTTATTTCGTATCTAACCGTACATACCACGTCATATCTAATCCGGCCTTTGCTGCGTACGCTCATCGGCGCGGTTGCGCTCATCAGCTTGGCCTGGTTGATCGCGACTACGCCGCTACTGCCGCTTGGGTTAACACTCACCGCGCTGACCGGCGTGTTTCTGCTCGTGCGTTGGCCCTGGTTGATCTGGCTGAGCATTGGCGCGCTCTTGCCGGTGACCAGTGGCATCAAATTCGGTGCGGCCAGCCTCACCGATCTGGCCCTCGCAGCGGCGATTGCGCTTTGGTTTATGGATGGCGTGCGGCGGCATACGTTGAGACTGCGCGGGTCGTGGGTTGTCACGATGCTGCTTATCTATATAACTTCACTTTATTTGTCACTCCTTAACGCCGTTAATTTGGGCGAAGCAGCCGCTGAAGTGGTAAAATGGATTGAATTTGCGCTTGTCTGCCTGATTGTACGCACTATGATTAGTGCAAAGCAGGCACGTTGGCTGGTGGCAGCACTTCTGCTTGGTGCTATAGGGCAGGGGATTCTAGGCCTTTACCAATTTATTTATCGCATCGGGCCAGACTGGTTTATTATTTTAGGGCGCTTTATGCGCGCTAGCGGCAGTTTCGGCCAGCCCAACCCGTATGGTGGTTATCTGGGGTTGTCTTTGCCGGTCGCCGTCAGTTTGGCCTTATGGGCCTGGCATAGCCTGCTGGATCAAGGTGGTAACCGCCGCAACCGTCTGCTTTGGGCACTTTTTTATACGGGAGCAACCGTCCTGACGGCGGGCGGGCTACTGGCCAGTTGGAGCCGAGGGGGTTGGTTGGGTGCGGTGGTCGGCGTTGGCCTGGTGATTGTGTTGCGGAGCCGAAAAGCAGCCATTGTCAGCGGAGTCGTGTTGCTAGGCTTATTGTGCGCCTTACTGCTCGGCAGCTTTCGACCCGATATGATTCCGGCGCCACTGGCCGACCGCGTCAGTGATCTACCCGCTTATTTTGGGCTTACCGATGTGATTAATCAGCCTGTAACGGATGAAAACTTTGCCGTTGTCGAACGGGTGGCACATTGGGTGGCCGCAGTACGGATGTGGGAAAGTGCGCCTTGGCTGGGCGTCGGTCCCGGCAACTATGCAACGGTTTATCCAGATGTGCGCCTGCTGCGTTGGCGAGAACCGCTCGGTCATGCCCACAATATCTATTTGAATGTGCTGGGTGAAGGCGGCTTGGTCGGTCTAAGTGCCTTTCTGCTGCTCTGGAGTGTCATTACAATGTGGGCTTGGCGCCGTTGGCGTTGGGCTGTCCAGCAAGGGGCCGGCTGGCATGCAGCGCTCGCAGTCGGTGTGCTCGGTGTGATTGGCCATTTGAGTATTCACAATTTTTTTGATAATTTATTCGTACAAGGAACCTATTTGCATGTAGCCTTGTGGCTAGCAGTTTTATCGATTAATTCCGTGCCACTTAATTTACACTCATCAGCCGAAAGCGTACAAACATAACATTTTACCCAACAGCAAAATATCGGTTTGCGCACTTCTCACAGATGAGCCTTGATTTGTGCTCATCAGCCGAAAGTATACAAATACGGCATTCTGCTCAATATCAAAACATCGGTTTGCGCACTTTTCACAGATGATCTCTGATTTTAATGACCCACTCAAACCCAAAACGGAGTAGACTTTTGAACCTTGTACAGACCCAATTCCCAGCGCACAGTGCGCGCCGTAAAGAAGCAAAACGCTTCGCCAAATTTGCGACGGTCGGCGCGGCCGGGTTTATTACCCATTTCACCTTGCTCAATCTCCTGATTCAGTTGGCACGCTTTCCGCATGCCTTCGCTAATCCTTTTGGCTTTGCGGCCGCGGTGTTACAGAATTTCACCCTCAACCGACGCTGGACTTACCCAGAAAGTCGCAGCCACAACGCATTAGGACAATTGGCGCGTTTTGTACTCGTCAGTGTGGTTGGGTTGGGCATCAACCAAATGATCTTTTTGACGGTCCACAATTGGTTGGAGCCAACTTGGGTTTCACTGATGGGCGAGCAAAAGCTGGGTGATTTGATCAGCTATAATTTTGCGCTGTTGGTCGCGGTGGGGATGGTAATGATCTGGAATTTTGGGGTCAACCGCCTTTGGACCTACCGGGGAATTTGAGCCGTTGCCCACATCTCGATCGATGCGCGTGGCAATCGATTATACGCCTGCCATTCGCCAACAGGCCGGAATTGGCCGGATTATTCGCGGGCAGGTCCAAAGCCTGATTGAGCAGAACCCTGGCTATGATTTGTGTCTCTTTGTCGCCGGCTCGGTTACAGAGGCCGATCGCCGGCAAGCCCCCCTCCCGCTACATGCTACACTATTGAGCGAGCGGACGATGGTCCGCCTGTGGCATCGTCTCAATCTACCATTGCCACGCGTCGAGTGGTTTACTGGGGGACCACTCGATCTCTTCCATGCCACCGATTTCGTGCTGGCGCCTAGCACGGCGCGCCGCAAACTCGTCACAGTCCACGATCTAGCCTTTCTCTTCTATCCAGAAGCCGCCATGCCTAGCTTGCAGCGCTATCTAAACGTTGTCGTCCCCCGCAGCGTTCACCGTGCCGACCATATTGTAGCCGATAGCTACCACACAGCCCGCGATCTACAGGAACAGTGGACGATTGACGCAGACAAGATCACAGTAGTACACGGCGCGGTTGATCACGCCCGGTTTCGCCCGATCACGGATGGCAAGGCCCTAACGGCGGTGCGTGAACGCTATCAAATTGGGACGACCCCTTTCATTCTTGGTCTGAGTAGCCTACAACCACGCAAAAATTTTATCCGCCTGATCGAAGCCTTTGCCTTGGCCCGCCAGGAATCCGCGCTGCCCCACCGATTGGTGATTGGCGGCAGCAAAGGTTGGCTCTACGATGCCATTTTCGCCAAGGTTCAGGCGCTTGGGTTAACTGAAAGTGTGCTCTTCCCCGGTTTTATCGCTGATAGCGATCTACCCGCTTTGTACAACGCCGCCGATTTGTTTGCCTACCCATCACTATACGAAGGATTCGGATTACCAGTACTTGAGGCCCAAGCCTGTGGAACACCAGTCCTTACGGCAGACAATTCCAGTTTGCCCGAAGCCGGTGGCGTGGCCGCGCTTTATGTCCAGGCAGAAGATGTGACCAGCATCGCAGCGGGTCTGCTCAGGTTGGCGCAGGATGGCGATCTCCGCCAACAATTGCGTAGCGCCGGTTTTGCCCATAGTGCGCAATTCACATGGCAACGCAGCGCCGAACAATTGCTGGGTGCATATGCGAAGGTTTTGCGTTAGGTAAGGAATAATTGGTAAGTTGGGGATACTCATTTACCAATTACTCCTTACCAATTACCAATCACCCAATCACCAATTTAAGAAAGCACAGAATTCTATGCGCGAAGTTACGCAACCATCAGCCCCGCGTACAATCTCTGAAACAGCGCTGACGTTAACCCAATTTATGCAGCCGGAGCATTCCAACAGTTTGGGCAATGTGCATGGTGGCGTCATCTTGAAGTTGTGCGACGAGTGTGGCGGGATCATTGCTAGCCGTCATGCACGGCGGCCGGCCGTGACGGTAACGGTCGATAGTGTCACCTTCCACCAGCCCGTGCTGCTAGGCCGATTGGTCTTTGTCCACGGGCGCATTACCTGGGTAGGACGCACCAGCATCGAAGTCGAACTCCGTGTCGAGGCCGAAAACTTATTAACAGGTGAGGTTACCCATACGAACAGTGCCTATTTCGTCTATGTTGCGCTGGACAGTGAGCGGCGGCCAACCCCAGTACCGGATTTACGGCTAGAGACAGACGACGAGCGCCTGCGCTTTGCCGCCGGCAAACAGCGCCAGGCCGCGCGTCTGGCCCGGCGGTAGATGTGATAGTAGCGGGGGGGGATTCGCACGCAAAGGCGCAGAGGGCGCAAAGAAAAACAATTATGGGACAGTGGTTGGGGCCACGCTGGCTCATCCCGCTCGGCGGCTTGCTGGCGCTGATTGGCTATTTTGGTCCGTGGGTTAATCATCGCGCCGCCGGGCTGGTTGTCACTGGATTGGATCTGGGCGAATATGTCAAGTTTTTGCCAGCCGTACGTGGTGGACAACTGATGCTTTGGCGCGAAGGGTTTTATTTGCCATTAGTAGCGGTGAGCCTAACCTTTAGCATGCATGCCTTCCGCAAGCCATTGCGTTACCCGTGGCCAATACGCGCCCTACTGCTCGCGCTGGCAATGGTAGCGGCGCTCAATCTCTTGCCGCCGGCCTGGACACCCGCCCTGTTGACCACGCCCGAATTTCAAATGCAGACAGCCGCGCTGGTAATTTGTTTGCTCGCCGCTGGATTTAGTCCATTCCTAGCCTTGATGCCGCAGCCACTTCCCAAAATCATCGTGATTGGCCTAAGCATCGGCGCGCTCTGGTTTCCGATAAGCGGTTTTCTACGCGTACTGCCCTTGATCAGTGCGCTCTACAACCATCCGTTGCAGCCAGGTTGGGGAATGTTTGGCTTGGGGTTGGGTTTGATCATCCTAATCGGGGCCACACTTCAATCGGGTTTGGACCAAGGTCACTGAAAAGCACCAACTGTCCACGAATTTCACGAAGACACACAAAGGTCAGCTTTTGCTTCATGAAATTCGTGGATCCTTTAAATTTTGGAAAAATCTAAGGCCAATATTTCTGCTGGAGCACTTATGCACCTAGCCGCCATAAACGATTTACGTCGCCCCCTGCTAGCCGAAATCGAATCGATCGCCCAGCAAGGCTTCGAGCAACTCGATCTCCTGATGGCGGCCCCTGGGGCGACACTGGAAAACACCGATTGGTCGGCTGTGCAGGCAACTCTGGCCAGCAACAAGCTAAAAGTGATTTGCCAAGCGCCCGCGTATTTGCCTATTGACAATCCGTCACCACCTGTGCGCCAGGCTGCGTTAGATGAGTTGCGCCGTTGTGTCGATGTCGCGCAGATATTGGGTGCGCGCGTCTGTACAACGCGCTTTCTCGGCTGGCCGGCCCACTTGTCTGAGGCGGCTGGCTACGAATATTATCGCCAGCTTTATACAGTTTTGATCCGCCACGGCGAGGAACGGGGCGTCCAGGTGGCACTAGAAAATAGTGCGCAGAATAGCCACCAATTGAAATATTTTCGCGAAATTTTCCATCGCTTGCCGGCCCTAAAGTTAGTCTACAATATTGGCCACGGCAATATTCAGACTGCGCAAAGCCTGACGCGTGACTATCTCTTTGCATTGGCCGACCGCCTCGTCCACGTCCGCCTGAGCGACAACAGTGGGCAAGGTAATGAGCGGCTGCCTTTTGGCGCACCGGCCAGTGGCGGCATTGATCTAGCACGCGAGTTGCGCACGCTGCGTAATTTCAATTACGACAGTGGGCTGACAATTGAGGTTGCAGGTGATCGGCGTTGGGTGTTGGCCAGCGCGCAACTCGTACGCGAGGCATGGCCAGAGGCAGGGTAGAAGAACAGAGACGTGAAGGAGTAGGTGAGGCAGTATGCGCTCTTTTGCCCCTACTCCCCCATACCTCTGCTCCATTACCCCACAATTTACGGATTGTTCGTCGTCACTGTCTTCGTGGCCGGTTGCGTTGCCGCCACCGCGGGCGGCTCGTCCTCACCAGTCGTGACTCCGGCGGGCAAAGCAGGGCAAGCAGCCGGATCTTGCTGGTTCGTCGCCGCCATCGCTGGCGCATCCCAGACGCCGTTGACAACGGCACGCACATGGTTAGGGTTAGCAATGCGCAGCACCGCGGCCCCTTGTGCCGTTGTAAAATTCTGTAAATCACTCAGGGTTAAGCCACCAGCACGTACGTTCCCTGGCTCCAGATCGATGCCAAAGCGCGCCAGGCCCACCATATCCAACAAGCTTAAATCGGTGGAGACGGTGGTTTGGAAAGCACTCCACAGCTCAGGAATTCTCGTTATCAGATTGGCATTCATGGCCTGGTCGCGCAGCGCCCAGAGAAATTGGCGTTGGCGACGGGCACGCCCAATGTCGCTTTCGCGCAAGCGCAAACGCACAAACCAAAAGGCCGAATTCCCATCGAGATGTACATCGCCAGCGGGCAGGGTAAAGTAGTCCCAAGCTTGGGTGTTATTATTGAACACTGGCTCGTAAAAAGGACAGTCGAGATGAATGGTCACGCCACCTACGGCATCGACAAGCGAGATAAAGCCATCCATCTGCATGCGCACCCAGTGATTCGTGGCGATGCCCAAAGTTTGGCTCAGCACTTCCGAAACCAGAGCCGGGCCACCACCATTGGGGGACCGTTGCTCGCCCAGGTAATCGACTTGGTTGATGCGGCCCCACCCATAGTTGGGAATCTGTACAAAGAGGTCGCGCGGGATGCTGAGCAAGGCAGCGTGGCCCTGTGCCCGGTCGATGCCGAGGACCATTACGGTATCTGTGCGCCAGTTAGCCGAGTCCGGTCGCCGATCCGTACCCAGGATCAGATAATTTTCGGTGTTGACCCAGCGTGAAGCGGGTCCTACAGCCGGTTCTTCTGGGAAGGCCGTTGCAGTTGGCAGAGGCGTTGGCGCGACAGTGGCAGTGGGCACTGGGGTTGCTTTGGCAGGCGGCGCAGCGACATGGGGAGAAATGGGCGGCGCTGGCGCCCCTTCCTCGGTGGCCGCCGGCTTGGGTGTGGCTGTACCAGCAGCCTGGACAGCGCTTGGTTGTACCGTAACCGCCGCGATTGCGGCTGGTTGCGTGACGAGATCAAAAATAAGTAATAACAATAATAAAGCAGAATAGCGCTGAATGCGTGTACGACTCATTGATACCTTCTCCTACAAACCATTAAGAATTGCGCTCATCCCCGAAAGTGCGACAACCAAGCTTTGCCAACCGGCAAAACCTTTGCTTGTCCACATTTCAGATGAGTCTAAGAATTTCTCACTGCGACCAGATAGGCAAATAAATCCGCACTGGCCGGGTAATACCAAGTATGATTAGACCAAAATTCGTCTAGATTAGATTGTCCACGCCGCGCATAACAGAGTGCTTGATGGACCATTTCCAATTTATCGGCATCACGCACCACGCGCGCTTCTGGGCTGGAGCCAGCAGCATAATCGGCCCAAAGTTGTTGGTACTGTTCGGCATTGGGCAACCCGCTTAACAAATGGGTTAACGCCTTGGCTTCGGCGTTATGTTTTACCGTGCGCCCCAATAGATCGGCGCTGCGCTTGGGCAAATCAGTCAAGATGCTTTCAGCCAGATCATGGACAAGCGCGGTGCTGATCACGCGCTCCAGCAATAATGGATCCGTCAGACCCTGATTGACCCAGTCCTGGTTAATCGTTTCGGCCAATTGCAACGCCAACAGAGCCACCGCAAACGAATGCTCGGCCACCGATTCAACCGGGTTGACGCCTGCCAACAGCCAACCAGTGCGCGGCAATAATTTCAGGTGATTCACTTGTTCGAGCAGAGAAAACAGGGAGTTAGGTGTGGTCATTCGTTTATTTAATTCGCTCAACATCCATTCGATTGAGCGTGTAGTAGTAATTGGTAAGTGGTAATTAGTGAGTGGAGAGTGAGTTGCACTTACCAATTATTACTTACCACTTACCATTCTAATCAACCAGCACCTTGCGCAGCAGACCAAGCGCCTGATTGCCAATCCGCTGCAAAGTGTACTCGTCCTGACCGCCAAAAGGACAATGGCTGGTAATAACTTCGGCCGGACCGGCTAAAGCCAGCCACGTTTCACCGCTGCGTTTGCCATAGACACCTTCATCAGCCTCGGCGGTGCCCAACAAGACAAGCGCATACGTAGCGCCGCTCTGCGGCAAAAGCGCCAGGGCGACCTCGGTGGCCAGTGCCGCGGTGTAAACGGTTGCCGTGTTCGGGGGTAGAAGCGGGGCCAGCGCGGTTGGCAATGAATCGCGACCGATCACCAAACTCATCACAAGCGGATCGAAATCGGGGACGGCGCTAGAGATGCGCTTCGCCAGCACGCCCTGTGTGTTGGTTTCAAGTAAGGCGAGCGTTGCACCAGCCGCCTGCCAGGGACGAATGACCACGGTTTCGTAGCTTTCACCCGGCGTAGTGCTATAAATCGTGTGGCCAATGCGGGCACGCACTTCGGCTTCCAGTTGATCAAGCATGGCTTCCGCTGCTTCAGCGCTTTCGGCGCGTGCCGTAATGCGCACGTCCACTTGGCCGGTGTGCGCCGCCAGCCCAATCGTAGGATTGACACCGTGCATCAATTCGCCCAGGGTACTGTCGATCAAGCTCTCGCCGATGCCCATCGTGCGCATCACCCGACGGCGGATAATGCCCGTGTTGCCGGCGCGTACACGCAAATAAGGCAAGATCGTATCGGTCATCATCTGCTTCATCTCGCGCGGTACACCGGGCATGGCGATAACAGTTGAATGCTCGGTTTCAACGATAAAGCCCGGCGCCGTCCCCACAGAATTCTCAACCAGGATGGCGCCTTGGGGAAAATAGACCTGAATCTTATTATTCTCGGTCATCTGAACGCCAAAGCGGTCGAAGCGCGCCTGCAGGGTCTGCAGTGCGCCTTCGTGCAAAAAGAGCGACCGTCGTGTGGCGTTGGCAATTGCCTGGCGCGTCACATCATCCACGGTGGGGCCGAGACCGCCGGAGACTAGAATTACATCGCTACGGCTCATGCCTAATTCTAATACCGTGCGGATGCGGGCTTCATTGTCACCAACGGTGGTTTTGAAGTAGAGATTAATCCCCGCTTCGCGCAATTGTTGGGCGATCCAAGTAGCGTTGGTATCGACGATTTCGCCCAACAGGATTTCGGTGCCGGTCGTAACGATTTCGGCCTTGAGACCAGAGGATGGTGTAGACATAGAGTTTAGATATTCGTGATTGGATGGTGGGAAGTAGGTGATTGCGAGATTAGAGATTGGAGATTCAATACCTAATCTCCACTCTCTAATCTCCACTCTCTAATCTCCAATGGATTGTTATACCATCAGGCTAATTTGGGCGCGTAACGATTTGATGCGGTCGGCGATTTCCTGGCGGTTGCTTTGGCGCATCTGGCCTTCCAACTCTTTGAGCGTTTCGACAAATTCACGGTTGAGCAGATTGCGATGCTCTTGAAGCAGTTGATTGAGCGCAGCCTTGTCCGGCGCAGTCAGGAGTTGGTTGAGCAATTGCATTTGGGGCGGCATGCTTTCTTGGACCACCGCCATTGCCTGTTCGTAGACCTTTTGTAAACGCCGAGCAGCGGCCAGCGAGTTGTTGCGCTGGGCAGCCTGGATATTGGCGGCCAAAACGCCCAGAAAGTTTTCATCGATGTACTCGGCAAACTCGCGCAGCTTGGCTTCGGGGTCGGTCGCCTGCAGCACTTCTTGCAAAATCTGCTGCACCTGTTGCGCCACTGCTTGTCGACTTTGGGTCTGCTGCTCTTGCATGCTGGTCATTAATTGACGCAATTCCTCTAAGCGCGCGCGTTCTTCTGGATCAGTGCTGCTCTCGATCTGCTGCGACACCAACATCAAGAATTGGTAGTCGAGCATTGGGGCCACCGACGCCAGCAAGCCGCCGACAATTTCGCGGCCTTCTTCCTCGCGCCAAGCTTCCAAAATTTTGGCCAGCAATTCCTCACGCGTTGTCTTGGCGTTCAAGGTGCCCAGAATCGCGCGCACTTTATCTTGGAGTTGCTTGATCTGTTGGCCGGCTGGTGTGCTCTCCAGCAATTGGGCGCGCAGACGTAACAGGCTATCGGCGCCTTGTTGACCTTGATTGGTTGCCATCATCAATAAGCGGTCAAGCAGGGCAAAGAAATCACGGTCGATCAAATCGGCGCTGCGCTGCAAAACTAATTCAACCGCCTTGCGGTCATCCGCCAACCCGGCCAAACGCTGCAAAAGTTCACTCTGATTGCGTTGGCGGCGCATCATCTCGGGCGTAATCCCTTCAAATTCCCACATTTGCTCCATAAAGCGCTGCCAGTCGTGGAATTGTTTGGGCTGAAGCATATAGCCCTTGCGCGCTTCGGTGGGCAGTTTGCGCATAAGGGTTTGGGTTAGATCACCAATCGCCTTCTGCTGCTGCATTTCTCCCCTGCCTGCCTGCGCCTGCCCGGGGACAAAGACCCCCAGAAACTGGTGTGCCGGTTCATGCACCAGCAAAAGCGTACCCAAAGGGCCGCCGACACCGCATGAAGGACAGGCAGCCACATTAACCTGACCACTGAGCAGAGGTCCCTTCAATTCGGGGTTGACACCCAGGTCGATGATATTGAAAACGGGCACGACATACGTGTGACCACATTTAGGGCAACGAATCTGCGCACCGGTGGGCGGAAAAAGCAGATCAATTTTGGGCTGGTCAGAGGCGCGTTCATCCGCCACGGCAGCCGTTTCAGGAGCAGCGGGCGGTGGCGCAACTGCCGCAGCGGCTGTAGGTTCGGGCACCGGGGCCTCTGGCGCTGGTTCTACTGTTTTTTCGCGCCGGCGCGAAAAGCCCTTGGGCAGTTCAATGCCACTGCCTTCATTGCCACCACCAGCAGCTGGTTTTCTATCCTGCCCAGGTAATAAAATTCCACTCATTTTATTTTCTCACAATTCTAACGGTCATGGACCGTAATCGATTCTATTAAGCCTAAAATATATCTGTTCATTGTAGCGCAAAAGTGCCTTGCCCCCAAAGCAACAAGATCGTAAGCAAACGATTAGAGAATAGCGGGGCATCTCCGCCAAAAACCCGGAACGCATCCACAATAAGGCAATGTGCGGTAAGACACGATTTTCTGTGCATAGGCAAACTATTCGATTCAGGTTTCAAGGAGTATAATTTTATTATCATCCTTACTCGCTGTTAACAATGCCCAAAGCTATGTGTCTGTAGCGTGCTGAAGTCCGATTAGTTTGACAAGGAGGATTGTATGGCTAAAACTATCAAAACCTGTACAGATCGCGAATTGCCCGTCAATAAGTTGATCGAGGCCATGGGAAAGGCGGTAGCAGAAAATCCCGCCAACGCGCCCTCGATTTCAACACGCAGTTTGTTGCCAGGTGTCATGCCGCCATCACCGCTCGCATTGGCCGCAGTGACAGGCAAATTGTGGCAACCAGGGCGAACTTTGCGCGTGCGTTTTCTAGATGGCGACCCCACGGTCCAGCAGAAATTGCAGCCATATGCCCACCTATGGAGCCAGTACGCCAACATCAAGTTTGTCTTTGGTACGGATCCGGACGCCGAAATTCGCATCTCCTTTGCCCAGCCTGGCTCCTGGTCCTACCTTGGCACCGATGCGTTGAGCATTGCAAAAAACGAGCCAACGATGAACTTTGGCTGGCTAAAGAAATCAACCGCCAATGATGAATATTCGCGCGTAGTAACTCACGAATTTGGTCATGCGCTAGCCTGCATCCACGAGCACCAGAATCCGGTTGCTGACATTCCCTGGGATAAGCCCAAGGTGTACCAGTATTATCAGGGGCCGCCCAACAATTGGAGCAAAGCGCAAGTCGATGTCAATTTGTTTGATCGCTACAGTGCGGAGATTACACAATTCTCGGCATTTGACCCAGCATCGATTATGCTCTATCCAATCCCCAACGATTTCACGATTGGCGACTTCGAGGTTGGTTGGAATGGTGCGTTAGCGGCCACGGACAAACAGTTTGTCGGCACACTCTATTCTTTTGCGCCCAAGTTGGAAAACGAACTGACGATTGGCGCGCCATCGATGGCAGCATCGATTGGGGCGTTTGGTGAAATTGATACCTATAACTTTGTGGTCAAGCAGGCGGGCAAGATTCGTGCCGAGACAGAAGGCAGCATCGACACAGTTATGAGTTTGTTTGGCCCCAACGACAATACCAAATTCATCGCCCAAGATGATGACAGTGGCGGACGCTTGCAGGCACGTATCGTGACTACGCTCAAACCGGGCGTATACACACTGCGCATTCGCCATTTTAGCAATAAAAAGACGGGCAGCTACAAGATTGGCGTCTATACAGCTTGAATCTAGTCAGTGAAGTAAGCTAAGCGGTTCAACCGGATCTCATGTGGTGGAGCCAGATAAGCTAGATTTTACGGGATTTCTGCTAGGTGTTGTATAAACAATATGCCGAATGCAACACCTAGCAGATTTTACATTCCCACCAAAACGCAAAGTTATGTAAACCATCCCCAAGAATGAACAAAATCAAAATCGTATATGAATCAACGGAAACCCCTGAGATTTTCGAGATCGTTCGTGCCGAATACGTAGATGGTTACCGGATTCATTTATGGTTCAATACGGGCAAAGAGCATATCGTCGATTTCAGCTCTTTCTTACTGCATGTTCAAAATCCGACATTAAAACAGTATCTTGCGCTAGACAAATTTAGACAATTCACAATAATGCATGGCAATTTAGATTGGAATGACTACGAGATGTCTTTTCCGATCGCGGACTTGTACGACGCCAAAATCCTCAAGTGGGCAGCAGAAACACAGTATCAGCCCGCTTAGATTCCAGAGCGTGCAACATTAGCAACCTAGTTCATGTCGCGCAACGTGCCGGGCACTTCACGTCGCTGCGGGTCGGGCGCACTAAGTTTACGCTCGCTTATGCGGCAAGTGCCCGGCACGTTAAACCTAATTTTCGGTTATCCCATGCCATCAAAAAAAGCGATCGCCGCTAAAAAACGCAACGCTATGCCCAAAATCTGCATCGACCTTTCATTGCCTGGCA
>Ga0163154_10006456_pt1 | contig 14338 bp, 10 predicted proteins | sample OliLakLV19MP9P1_FD_148649 | JGI IMG/M metagenome (GOLD analysis project Ga0163154, IMG submission 148649) | Freshwater microbial mat bacterial communities from Lake Vanda, McMurdo Dry Valleys, Antarctica - Oligotrophic Lake LV.19.MP9.P1 | ecosystem: Environmental > Aquatic > Freshwater > Lake >... | reverse complement strand
GTTTAAAGCACATTGTTTAGAAAGTGTTTGTAAACTAGCGTGTAGTTTTGCACTCGCCCCCCAACCCCCCAATTCTGGGGGGCTTTCGAGCCATTCTGGTTCAAAGTCCCCCAGAATTGGGGGATTTAGGGGGCGGATCGGGGCGCAATTTGTGTTTACAACCATTTTCTTAGGCGATGTGTGCCCCATTTGCCTAATGCAGGCTAAAGGGTGGGTGCGTTATTTTGATGCAAATCTCCTAAAAATTAAATCCCCAAATTCTTTGATAAGAACCTGGGGATCTTGGTAGAGGTTATGGTTTTGAGGTTAATCGTCTGCGCCTGGCTCAATGATGCGCTGGAATAGGTAACCTGTGCCTCGTGCGGTCAGAATCAGCTCTGGATTGCTGGGATCATCTTCCAGCTTGGCTCTCAGCCGTGAGATGTGGACATCGACGACGCGGGTGTCTACGTGGCGCTCTGGGGTGTAGCCCCACACTTCTTGCAAAATCTCCGATCGCGAAAACGATTCTCCAGAGCGGCTAATCAGCAGTTCTAGAAGGCTAAACTCCATGCCTGTCAGGCGAATCCGTTCATCGCCTTTATAGACTTGCCGCTTGTTGGTGTCAATGCGGAGGCTGGTGACGTGAATGACTCCAGAACTGGGGATGCCAGAACTGTTGGCTTTTTCCACTCGTCGCAGCACCGATCGAATTCGGGCTTCGAGTTCCTTGGGGGAAAATGGTTTGACCACGTAATCATCGGCACCGAGTTCTAAGCCAGTGATGCGATCGGCCACATCGCCTAACGCTGTCAGCATAATAATGGGAACATCGGATTCTTTCCGCAGTTCCTGGCACACGCCGTAACCATCCAACTTCGGCATCATGACATCCAGCACAACTAAGTCAGGGGCGGCGTTGCGGAATGTTTCTAAGGCTTCTTCACCATCAGCAGCCGTGACGACATCATAGCCAATCATGGAAAGACGGGTTTCCAAAATCCGCCGAATACTTGCTTCGTCATCAACAACTAGAATTTTTTCCTTGTGGTTTTCCAATGGGGTTATTACTCCTTAACAAACATTGCCAAGCAAACATTGTCAAATAAACTGTAAAGCAAGCCGAATCAATCGTTAATTTTTAATAGCTTATCATTAGAATAGTACTCTATTTAGTAGGTTTAAGAGGGCTAAAGCGCTTACCATTTCTGTATTTCAGGCTTTCTTAATCATTATTGTAGTTTTGCAACTATTTCCAGTTATTTAACAAGAATTAATCTAATGGCGAAGCCGCGTTCTATCTATGTCTGCAATCAATGTGGAGCGGAGTCATCTCAGTATTTTGGGAAGTGCCCCCTCTGTAGTAGTTGGAACACATTGGTGGAGCAAGCCGTTAAATCTGAATCTGCGGTGACTAATGGTGCAGGTTTGGTGGCAGGGGCGCGGTTGAGCCACAAAAAGCGATCGACTACGGCGGCTGCCCAACCCAAGGCTGCCCTGACATTAGCCCAGATTTCTGATCATCCCCAGGCGCGGCTTTCGTCTGGCTATGGGGAGCTAGACCGGGTACTGGGCGGTGGCATTGTGCCGGGTTCCTTGGTGCTGATTGGCGGTGATCCCGGCATTGGTAAATCGACTTTGTTACTGCAAGTGGCGAATCGGTTGGCTCAGGACTACCGAGTGTTGTATGTTTGTGCGGAGGAGTCGGGGCAACAGGTTAAGTTACGATCGCAGCGCCTGTTTGAAGGGATGCAAAGCCGGGATCAGGAATTGGGATCGGATGGGGCGAGTGCTAAATCTGAGAGTGCTGAATCTGAGGCAGAGCTATATCTGCTGCCAGAGACTGATTTGGAAACGATTATTGGAGAACTGGAATCACTGAGGCCGCAGATTGCGGTGATTGACAGTATCCAAGCGTTGTATTTTGCGGCGTTGAATTCCGCTCCGGGATCGGTGGCTCAGGTGCGGGAGTGTACCTCGGCGCTGATGCAGGTGGCGAAGCGGGCGCACATTTCACTATTTATTGTGGGACATGTGACGAAGGAGGGGGCGATCGCTGGGCCGAAGGTGCTGGAGCATTTGGTCGATACGGTACTTTACTTTGAGGGCGATCGGTTTGCGAGCCATCGGTTGTTGCGATCGGTGAAAAATCGCTTTGGGGCCACCCACGAGATTGGTGTGTTTGAAATGGTCGATCGTGGGTTGCAGGAAGTAACGAATCCGTCAGAGTTATTTTTGGGCAATCGTGAGGATGTGACTCCAGGAACGGCGACAATCGTGGCTTGCGAGGGAACGCGGCCAATTTTGGTAGAACTTCAGGCGTTGGTGAGTCCGACGAGCTACAGTTCGCCCCGCCGCTCTACGACAGGAATTGAGTACAATCGCCTGCTGCAAATTCTGGCTGTGTTGGAAAAACGGGTGGGAATTCCGCTGTCAAAACTGGATGCTTATGTGGCCTCGTCTGGGGGGCTGAATGTGGGAGAACCAGCGGCAGATTTGGGGGTGGCGATCGCTGTGGCGGCCAGTTTCCGCGATCGAGTCGTTGATCCCCGCACGGTGATCATTGGCGAAGTGGGGTTGGGAGGGCAGGTGCGATCGGTTTCCCAAATGGAACTGCGGCTGAAGGAAGCAGCCAAGCTGGGGTTCAAACGGGCGATCGTTCCTAAAGGACAAACCTTCCCGGCGGATTTGGGGTTGGAAATTATTCCGGTGTCGAAGGTGTTAGAAGCGATCGTGGCTGCCCTACCGGGGCAATCTCGCAATGCCATATCTTCCGATGAAATTCAGAGAATTGATGAGGAAGAATAGGTCGAGATGGAATTAGATCTCTGGTTTCAAAATTCTATGCGTAGGGGCGAAGCATTCGGTAAACAATCTTTCGACAGCTTCAGAAAACATTCGAGCGAATGCTTCGCCCTTCCGGGGATCAGGCAACCAACAAACCTATTTAAACATTTTTCGTAACTACTCAGCCTACCCTCACCCTAAATCCCTCTCCCTAGGGAGAGGGACTTCAATCCGGCTCCTCTTCTCCCTGGGGAGAAGGGGCTGGGGGCTGAGGGCGGCTCGACATTGAGTTAGCAGCCTGAGTAGTTACCATTTTTTAGGGATTTTTTCATCGCGTAATTGATGAAAGCTTCTCCTCGAAGAAAAACTTGTTGCTCTGTCAGCACTGAAAATCCTATGCGATCGAAAAAGGGTCTGGCAGTGATGCTGGCTTCAGTGAACAGGTCGTCTAACCCGAAGGCAATTGCTTTGGCTTCGATCGCTTGGTAAATTTGGCTGCCGACTCCACGGCCTTGGTAGTTTTTGTGGCAATAAAAGCAGCCAATGTGACCATGTAGTTCTAGTTCACCGAAGCCAAGAATGAGTCCATCTTCCTCGGCAACATAGGTGAATCGTTGGGAGCAAATCTTTTCCCAATTACGAAAGTGAATATTATCTGGGGCCCAGGCTTTGACTTGGTTCTCGGAATAATCACGACAATTGATTTCACGCACCGTGTCATGAAACAGTTGAGCTATTTGTTCTGCATCTGCTGACTGAAACCGCCGGATTTCCATTGCCCTAACTCTGAGTATAATTCTGCTCAAATGAAACACTATAGAGAAGGTATTAATTTATTCTCTGTATTTACCGCGCCTCTGTAGTTGAATCTTAAATTGTTTTCAGTGCAAGCTTTATCGCGCAAAGACTAGTTAGCTGGGTAACCCAATAACCTCACCTGTTCCTGTTACGATCTGTCCGATCGCATAGGCTGGAAAGCCCTCAGAAATAAACCACTCCAGGATTTCTGCTGTCTGTTCTGCGGCAACAATTAGCACAAAGCCAATACCCATATTAAATGTGTGAAACATGGCTTCAGAATTTACATTTCCAGCATCAGCTAACCATTGAAAAACAGGTGGGGTTTTCCACATATTTAGGTCGATTTTAACTGATTGTTCCTGACCTAAACAGCGGGGCAAATTCTCTGGTAAACCACCGCCAGTAATGTGGGACATGGCATGAATCTTGAACCCAGAGCGGAGTGCTTTTAAGATGGGTTTGACATAAATTTGGGTGGGAGTTAATAATATATCTCCTAAACATTCACCCGCCAACAAATCGGGCCGATCGCCCCACGTAAATCCCCGATCGCTGACAATTTTGCGAACTAAACTGAAGCCGTTGCTGTGTACGCCACTACTGGCAAGCCCGATCGCCCGATCGCCTATTTGTACTTGGGAGCCGTCCAGTAACTGACTTTTCTCCACAATTCCCACGCAAAAGCCAGCCAGATCGTACTCATTCGGTTGATAAAAGCCTGGCATTTCCGCCGTTTCGCCGCCTAGTAAGGCACAGCCTGCCATCTGGCAACCCTGGGTAATCCCTGTGATCACCTGAGCCAGTTGGTCAGAATTCAGGTGACCCGTAGCTAGATAGTCTAGAAAAAATAATGGTTCTGCTCCTGAGGTCAGCACATCGTTGACGCACATGGCGACGAGATCGATCCCCACAGTGTCATGGCGATCGAGCGTCTGAGCAAGTTTAAGTTTTGTGCCTACACCATCGGTTCCAGACACCAAAACTGGCTCTTTATAACCTCCTGGAAGCTGAAACAAGCCACTAAACCCGCCGAAGCGCCCTAATACTTCTGGGCGATAGGTGCCTTCGACAAGGCTACGAATTTGCTTGACAAATGCCCGACCTGCTTCAACATCTACACCTGCTTCTTGATAATCCACGATCGCTCTCCCACCCCTATTGCAGAATGTATTTTACCAAGACTAAGTAACATCGGACATTTTTGCGATAGCTAGCCCTCATCCCCCAAACCCTTCTCCCAGAACGGGAGAGGGGTTTGGGGGATTGAAGTCCCTCTCCCCTCTTGGGCTTGTCATTACCAACATCTATTAAAAAGCTTAGAGAGTGTCTGACAAATGCTCAAGACCTTGCACTTGCCCCCTTTTCATGGATGCCTGAAAGGCTTTAAGGCCGCAATTCTGGGGGACTTCGATCTCAGAACCCCCCAGAATTGGGGGGCAGGGGGGCGGTTCGGGCGACAATTTGGGACTTCTAAGAGGTTTAGAATTCACATTTTTGAAAAATCTTCGATTTCTCAAAAATGTTGGTAATGACAAGCCTCTTGGGAGAGGGATTTAGGGTGAGGGTCTTGGCTGTACAACAGGGTTTCCAGTACCTCCACAAAAACTGTCCGAAGTATTGAAGTAGATAAGGCTAAGTAAATAACGCACTGAGATGGTCGCTTAGCACGTCAATCTCCAGACTTCCATAGAGAATAAATTTATGAGAATAATCTGACCTTCGTAATATAAAGTTTAGATAAAGTATCTAAAATAACTTTTTCGCAAAAAGTGGCTTCAAATGTTCTGCCAGACAGCACTTGTTCTGTGAACTTCAGTGTAAATTTTTGATGAAGTTAGAGAACTTTTCCGTGCCATGCTGATCCCCACTCAAAATCTTCGTGATAGTCTGTTGCAGTTCGATCAATGAAAGCAAACACGGAATGAGTACGAGTTAATCTCAGCTTTTGATATCACTTGTCAAATTTGGCTCTTCCGTGCTTCTCACCCAGGATCTATGAGTCAACAAATCTTAAAAAGTCTGACTGCCACGCTGCTGATTACAGCCCTGAGCACAACTACTGCCAGTTATGCTAGTCCAGCAGAAACAGTCAAGCATAAACCGGAAGTAGAACTCTCACCTTCTGAGACCACTGCCCCCCCGATCGATGCACCCAGTTCTTACCTAGAAGCGGCTTCAGCGACTTCTAAATCTGAAACCTCCCCTTCCAAAACCTCCCCTCTCCAAGATTCTCAAAAGCCAGAGGTGGTGAAGTTAGGAGAGTATCAATCTCAGAGCAGCGTAGACCCTGATTCTACGATCGCCAAGGTTCAACCCCATTCTATTTCTGGACGTAGAGCTGCAACCTTGTACCTACGAAATATTCCTGTCCTAACGTTTCTCGGTTCTGTGCCTGCTGCTACAGGGGCGACTCAAACCAGAAAGCTTGCTACAACTACAAATCTGCTCTCACCTTCAGTCACTATTTCGTCTACCCAAGCCATTCGCTCTCAGGATATCACCGGAGATGCCTCAGAGCAATATCAGTCTGATCCAGTTTGGCGCGCCACGGCTGTGGCTTCCAGGCTCAACCAACTCAACCGCGAGGGGGTAGATGCCAACTCAATTACGGTCTCTTGGAATGCCCAACGGGAGCGTTACACGATTCAGGTGCAAAATCAAACGTTGGTTGAAATTGATCCGGTAACTTTTTTACCCGATACCACTCGTCAGGCTGAACAGGATGCCCTTCAAGTGGCAAATCGGTTGCGGCGGCTCCTCGGTGATGCGCCTCCCTTGAAGACGATCGTCGGCAAACCTAGTTCTACTCTGAATGCGGTTCTTGGCCCGGTGCTGTTTAGTCTTAGCGGTTGGGCCTCGTGGTACGGGCCGGGATTCCATGGCAATCCCAGTGCCAGTGGTGAACGCTATAACCAAAATGCGATGACGGCTGCCCACCGCAGTTTGCCTTTTGGAACGCGTGTGAAGGTAACGAATACGGACAATGGGCGATCGGTGATTGTCAGAATCAACGATCGAGGCCCCTATATCCATGGGCGAATCATCGATCTCTCCGCTGCCGCTGCCCAGGTTTTGGGACTCATTCAAAGTGGTGTAGCTCCTGTCCGGCTGGAGGTTTTGGGATCTCCAACTACAGCGTCTTTGGGAAATTAACCAGGTTTTGGGTGGTGATGCATTTGCCCCCAAACCCTTCACTCCTTCTATATAAGTGAGAAGCGGGAGCCAAGAAGCCTTGGTTCTCGCTTTTTAATTGAAAGAAAGTTTTGGCTTTAACGTGAGCATGGGGCGATATGTTGGACTCTAACCTTTACCTGTTGTGCCCTTTTGCTAAAGTTGCGATCGTGTAAGAGGGGAGGGAAGGTATTCTAGAAGCGGGTTCGATCGATCGCTGGGAGTAGTGTGGGACGATGAAAATTAAATTGTTAGATAATACGTCGCAAGATGGGGCCCGAATTGAGTCCTGGCCATTGGTCAATGTGGGCTTCTGTGTTTTGACATTTTTTGTGCTGACTTCCTTGCCGCTGGCTCCCCAGGCATTCAATATCAATGTGCCATTGCCGAGGAATAGTGCTTCACCATCGCGGCAAATGCTGATTGTGAGCATTGATATTGCGGGACAAACGTATATTGAGCAGCAGCCAGTGACCCGTGAGCAACTTTCGCAAACGTTAGTGGAGTTTAGGCAAACTCAGCCGGAAGGCTTGATTGTGCTTTATGCACCAAAGTTGGCGGTGTATAGCGATGTGGTGCAGGTTTTGGATTTGCTGCGATCGGTGGGGGGCGATCGGGTGGCCTTGGCGACGCTACCAGATACGACAACGCCTGGTATTCCCCCAAATCCAGGTTTCATTACCCCTGGAACTGCTAGCCCTCCTGCTCCTGGCTTTCCCACTAAAGCCAACCCCAATCTTGCTGACCCGCTGAATCCCTACGGCACCTCCGCATCACCACTGCCGATCGTGCCCAGTCCGTCTGTCCTTCCGAGTCCGTCTGGTCTTCCGAGTCAAGCCCCCGCTAATCAGCCTTACATTATTCCTGGTACGGCAACTCCTGCTCCTAGCCCTGCCAGTCCTGCTCCGGCCCCTAATTCTGCAACTCCAACGATAAGTCCTGCCCAGGTTAACCCAACGACCCCGTTTAATTCAGCGAGTCCTGGTATGTTTTCAGGAAGTGTACCTGCCACAACGCCTGCGCCAAGTCCATCACCCCAGAGTAGCCCATAGGCAAACGAAGTGCGGGGCGAGGCAGGGAAGACAGGGCAGATGGGGAAGACAGATCTCTGTCTCGGTTAGCGCAGACTTTATATCAATGTGTAGAGTGGGGAAGGAGGAATCTGATCTACATTGCTAGTTAGTTAATAACTTAAGCGTTTAGATCGGAGAGTTATCCTATGGATATTGTACAGATTTTGGTGACATGGCTGATTGTGGCTAGTAGTTTAGTGATTGTGGCGCAATTGCCGATCGGTGTGGAGATTGATGGGTATCGGAAAGCCATTATTTCTGGTGCTGTTTTTGGGCTTCTCAATGCGTTTTTGTTACCCGTTTTGAAACTGGTTTTTGCAATTCCCAACTTGCTGACATTGGGGTTGCTATCTTCTGTGTTTGCGTTTGTGTTAAATATCGCTATTTTTGCCATCGCCGCTTATTTAGTTCCTGGGTTTGAATTACGGAAGGGCATTTGGAGCGCAGTGTTAGGTGCGTTGGCGCTCAGTGTGGTCACGTCGTTGGCTAGTTCGTTTGTCTATGGTTTGACATAGTACGGTGGACGTTGTGAATTGCTGTGACCTTGCCCACTTGGGCAAGGTTTTTTGGCATCAGTGTCAGTGTGGCAGTGGGACTTAAATACCACTATTTTTGTGGTGCCAATCTGCTTGACTCAGACAATAAACGAAGCAATCATCATCACCGAACTGACGACGCTCGACAAATTGGAAGCCAAGGCGTTCATAGAAGCGATGGGCACGAGTATTGCTGGCTAGTGGATCAATCAGTACAGCGGTGACAAGTGGATCGGCAAAACATCGAGCTAGGGCAAGTTGCATGATTTGTGTCCCATAGCCTTTACCTAAATCGGATGCTTCTCCAATCCAAATATCAATGGCGCGGAGATTTGCTGGAGCATCACCCCAATAGTGACTCTCCTCACGGACTGGATCGATGATTTGGACAAATCCAAAGGGACGATCGGCGATTTCAGCAACTAATTGCTCTCGCCAATCGGGGGTGCGGTCAAGTTCTATTTCCCAGTGCCAGTCATCGTTGGGATCTGAGGCAATGACATGAGACTGATCATCCCAGTGTTGGAGCAGCGCGAGATCAGCGATCGTTGCAGGACGGAGGGTGATCATGACTATTTTGAGGCTAAGAAATGAGAATGGAATATTAACCAATAGTGATCTTACTCTCCAGTATGTTGGGATTCGATCGCCCCTTCTGCTTCGTTAACGAGCGATCGGAGTTGGTCTAACATCTCTGGCTTTGCCTGTTCCCAAAGCCCGCGCTGGTTCGCTTCTAGCAGACGTTCGGCCATATCACGTAATGCCCAAGGGTTGCTTTCATGCACAAAGTTTTGGACTTCTGGGTTGAAGAGATAGGCATTGGCGACTCCTTCATACATAAAATCCTCCACACATTGAGTTGTTGCATCATAGGCAAACAAATAATCCAGAGTGGCGGCCATTTCAAAAGCACCTTTATAACCGTGGCGCATGGCTCCCGCAATCCACTTGGGATTCACGACTCTGGAGCGGTAGACGCGGCTGATTTCTTCGCTCAGCTTGCGGACTTTGGGTTGGGACGGGCAGGAGTTATCGCCAAAGTAGATTTCTGGAGTATTGCCAGAGATGGAACGAACGGCGGCTGTTAAACCCCCTTGAAATTGGTAGTAGTCATCGGAGTCGAGTAGGTCATGTTCTCGGTTGTCTTGGTTTTGCAACACAATTTGTAGGGTATCAAGCCGCTGGGTGAAGGCTTCGGGAGCCGATCGGCCCTCGGTGTTGCGAGTGTAGGCATAGGCGCTCCAGTTGATGTAGGCGCGGGCGAGGTCAGCGTCGCTGTCCCAGTTTTGGGATTCGATCAGTCCTTGCAATCCGGCTCCATAGGCGCTGGGTTTGGAACCAAAAATCCGATAGCGCGATCGGGCTGTAGCTTGTTCTGGAGTTAATCCTGTGGTTTGCCAATGGAGAGTTTCCTGTTGGACTTGAGCAGCGAGGGGATTATCGGCTGCTGCTTCGTTGAGGTTGGCAACGCTATTGACAGCACTATCAAATAGGTCAATGAGATTGGGGAAGGCATCCCGGAAAAAGCCGGAAATCCGCAGGGTCACGTCTACGCGGGGACGACCCAAAATAGACAGGGGCAAAATCTCAAAGTCAACTACACGACGGGATACTCCATCCCACACGGGCTGTACACCTAGCAATGCCAATGCCTGGGCTAAGTCATCGCCGCCCGTTCGCATGGTTGAGGTGCCCCAGATGGATAATCCTAGAGTTTTGGGATATTCCCCATGCTCCTGGGTATAACGTTCCACAAGGGCTTCAGCCGCTTTGCGACCAATGTCCCAAGCGGTTTCGGTGGGAATGGCGCGAATATCAACAGAGTAGAAGTTGCGGCCAGTGGGCAAAACTTCGGGGCGGCCACGGGTGGGGGCACCGGACGCGCCGCTAGGGATGTAGTGTCCATCTAATCCTCGGAGTAGATTAAGCAGTTCTTGAGGTGTTTGTCGCAGGGCAGGCAGGAGCCGATCGCGCACCCAATGCAATTCTTGTTGGGTTTTTTGACCGATGTCATGGGGTTCTGTTCCTTGGACGATCGCGTCTATGAGTGATGCTGCATAGGTTTCGATGACTTCAACGGCATCTCCAATAATCCGACAGGATTGGAGTTGGGGAAGGGATGTTGCTTCCAGAGTATCGCCTAAATTAGCAGTCAATGGGTCTACATCCAGGTGCCAGTCGGCGGCAATGGCGCGGGTTAGACCCAGGCGGTTAGCGTTGGGGTTGCGGGCAATGGCCACGATTAAATCTCGGAGTTGTTGTCCAACGGGGCAGTGCCCAAAGATGTGTAATCCGTCTCGAATTTGGGCTTCTTTGAGTTCGCAGAGGTAGCCGTCGGCGGTGGTGAGGGCGGCAGCGATCCTGTCGTCTGATAGCTCCGTGGTGATGCCTAACTCTTTGTGGAGGTTTTCTTGGCGAATGAGCTGCACGAGCCGATCGCGGATGATACCAACACGGCTGGGGTCAAGGGTCTGGGCTTCGTAGTATTCATCAATCAGACCCTCTAACTGGTGTAAGCTGCCATAGAGTTCGGCGCGGGTCATGGGTGGGGTGAGGTGGTCGAGAATGACAGCTTGCGATCGGCGTTTTGCCTGGGAACCTTCCCCTGGATCATTGACAATGAAGGGGTAGAAGTGGGGCATGGCACCAAATACGGCTTCGGGATAACAATTTTCGGAGAGGGCGACACTTTTGCCGGGGAGCCATTCTAGGTTGCCGTGTTTGCCGACATGGACAACGGCGTTGGCGGCGAAGGTTTCGCGAATCCAATGGTAGAAGGCGAGATATGTGTGAGTGGGTGCTAAATCTGGGGCGTGGTAGTTGAGGGAGGGGTCACGATCGTAGCCCCGTGCGGGTTGAATGCCCACGAAGATGTTCCCAAACTGTAATCCGGCGATGGGAAACCCATCGACTTGCAGTCCAGCTATAGGAAATCCATTTACCTCTTCTGCGTCTCCCCACTGAGTTTGGATGCCAGTTTGGACAGCGATCGGGAGACTGGCGAACTGGGTATGATAGGCTTCCCAGGATAGGGATTGTCTGATGGGGCGCAGTCCGAGGCTTTCTGGATCGTTAGTCACCCCGGCGATCAGTTGCTGCATTAATCCATCACTGGTGCCAGGAAGTTCTCCAACGTTATACCCTGCTGTTTTGAGCGTTTTCAGAATTTCCAGGCAACTGGCGGGAGTATCTAATCCCACACCATTGGCTAGGCGGCCGTCTCGGTTGGGGTAGTTGGCGAGAATCAAGGCAACTTTACGATCGGCGATCGGGGTATGTCGCAACTTCACCCATTTTGCAGCGAGGTCAGCGACAAAGTTGATCCGGGATGGTTCGGGTACATACCCAACTACCTCGGTTTGGAGGTCGGAGTTTTGGGTTTGCACGGCTTTGAAGGACACGGCACGGGTGATAATTCTGCCATCAACTTCGGGCAAGGCAACGTTCATGGCCATGTCCCGTGGCGTTAATCCTTGGGTACTAGCTTCCCATGCCTCTTGAGTACCGCCGCTGAATATGACTTGGAATATAGGGACATCCAGGGTTTCCCAGAGGTCAACTTGGGGCGTATCGGTTTCCAGGCTGGCCAGGGAAAAGCTGGTGGTATTGAGGATGATGTCTACTCCTGCGCGGCAGTAGCGGATTAATTCTGTCTGCACATCAGGTTCTTTGAGGGAGGAGACAAAGAGGGGGACAGGTGTTAGGTTCCGTGCGGTGAGGGCATGGCAAAGGGCATCGATCGCCGCTATATTCCCTGATAGATAGTGTGCGCGATAGAAGATAATCCCTACACCAGATTGAATGGGCTGGCTGTAATCGAGTCGGTGTGGATTATAGATACCCACCCGTGGCACTGACTGGGGTGGCTGGTAGGGTATAGTATAATCCAAAAATTGGGTGGCAATATATTTCAGCAGGTTGTGATAGTTCTCCACTCCGGCTTCGATGAAGTATTGCCACACCTGATTGACGGCGGATAGGGCGGCTGTGGAATGGCTGATCAGGGTTGGGTCGGGGCGTTCGTCACCGGGAAGGACAATGAGGGTGGCACCTGTGGCGGCGATCGTTTCCTGAACGACTTCTAGTCCATAACTCCAATAGGATTGTCCCCCAATTAAGCGCACAATGACGACTTTGGCTGTGGCTAACACATCTTCGGCGTAAGTGTCGATCGTCAATTGTTGCTGGAGTTGGAGCAAGTTGACGACCCGGACTGCGGGAAAGTCGGCGGGGAGTTGAGTAACGGCGGTGGCTAGGGTTTGAATGTCGGTGTCTGCAGCGGTGATGATGACGATCGGGGCGGGTTGCTGCTCGATGAAAATGACACCGTCCGCAGACGGGTTCCAGCCTCCTGGTATAGTGGCAAGACGATGCATTGGTGTTACGGGGATAGAACGGGCAATGGCTATCATTATTGCAGGTGAACGCAGCGGCGTGGGGAAAACGACTGTGACGCTGGCGCTGCTGGCGGCGCTACGGCAACGCCACTATACGGTGCAGTCTTTTAAGGTAGGCCCGGATTATATCGATCCGATGTTCCATGGGTATGTCACGGAGCGCCCCTGCCGCAATCTAGACCCGGTGCTGACCTCTGAAACCTATGTGCAGCAATGTTTTGCTCGCCATAGTCAGGGCGCTCAGTGTGCAGTGGTTGAGGGTGTGATGGGATTATTCGATGGGGCTTCGGGGCGAGATGATACGGCCAGTACGGCCCATGTGGCCCGCTTGCTGGGAGCGCCAGTGGTGCTGATTCTCAATTGCAGTAGCACGTCACGATCGATCGCCGCCATTGCCCATGGCTATCGCACCTTTGATCCCCGCATTCATGTGGCTGGTGTCATTCTCAATCGGGTGGGGAGCGATCGGCACCTAGAGTTGCTCACCCAGGCATTGGAGCCGCTCAATCTGCCAATTCTAGGCGTGTTACGTCGCCAGGATGATATTGCAATTCCCGATCGCCACCTGGGTTTGGTGCCCGCGACTGAGTTGGGGAATTTGTCGATGATTCTCGATCGTTTGGCAAAATTGGGGGAAACCTGTTTCGATTGGGCGCAGTTACTGCCATTGCTAGAGCCTGGGGTTGAACGTTGGGAGTTGCAGGAAGCAGAAGCAACCCACTCAAAACCCAAAACCCAAAACCCAAAACTCAAAACTCGACTAGCCGTGGCTCAGGATGCGGCGTTTAGTTTTTACTATGCTGATAATCTGGATTTATTGCAGGCGTTGGGGGCGGAGTTGGTGCCGTGGAGTCCGATGCACGATCGCCTGCCCGAAGGTGTGCAGGGTTTATATTTTGGGGGTGGCTTTCCAGAGGTGTTTGCGGGGGCGTTGGCAGAGAACATAGCAGCGCGGCGATCGGTGCAAGCAGCCATTCACGCAGGGATGCCGACCTATGCGGAATGTGGTGGATTAATGTATCTATGTGAGCAAATTGTGGATTTTGCCAACATACCTTATCCAATGGTGGGGATTTTGCCAACGTCAGCGGTGATGGGGGAGCGGTTGACCTTGGGCTATCGGCAAGGGACGGCGTTGCAGTCGAGTCCGTTGGTGGAGGTGGGCGATCGGGTCTGGGGGCATGAGTTTCATCGATCGGCGTTGACCCAGGGGCCCGATCGGCCGCTCCTGTCCCTCCAAGGGTATGATTCCCATCTCACGTTTGCCCCAGAGGGTTGGCAGCGGTATCAAGTTCATGCGTCCTATACCCATCTACATTTCGGGGCGCAATTCCATGTTGCTAAACGCTTTTTGCAACACTGTCAGGCTTGGCATGAGGGCACACTCCTGACACTTAATGGCATTGCTGCTGGGATACGAAATACAGGGTGACCATTGGACTCAGCGATCGAGGGGGCTGCAAACTCCCCGCCCCCTCGATTCAACACATGGGTATAGATCATAGTTGTTTTGACATCCCTATGTCCCAGCAACTCTTGAATCGTGCGAATATCATACCCACTCTCCAACAGATGCGTGGCAAAGCTGTGACGG
>Ga0163154_10006455_pt1 | contig 14338 bp, 18 predicted proteins | sample OliLakLV19MP9P1_FD_148649 | JGI IMG/M metagenome (GOLD analysis project Ga0163154, IMG submission 148649) | Freshwater microbial mat bacterial communities from Lake Vanda, McMurdo Dry Valleys, Antarctica - Oligotrophic Lake LV.19.MP9.P1 | ecosystem: Environmental > Aquatic > Freshwater > Lake >... | reverse complement strand
CAAGATCACACGACAGCCACGACAAGATCACACGACAGCCACGACGGCGCTCTAAGGTAGAACCTCCCAGAGAACCTCCCATAGAACCCCCCCCAGCCCCCACGGGGGGAGAACAGCGGGGGGGGGGATGTGAGCACACCAGCAGCCAGCCGCACCGAGACTCCGCCCTCGCGATCCTCGACGCCTACCCGCCGACGAAGAACGACGTGTACGACCGCGATGTCGAAGCGATTGCCAAGGCGATCGAACACGAGCAGTCGACGCCGGAGCGGTTCACGTGGGAAGAGATCCAGGCCGCTGCGGCCGCGGTTCGGAAGGCGGCTCCCGCGAGCCCGATGTACTTGCGAAACTGGGCCAAGAGCCGTGGGTACTTCGCCGCGGCGCTCCAGGCCAGGGCGGTGGCAGAAGCCGCGGCCATGGCCCAGGTGCAACGCGGCGCCATGGCCGGCCGCGACAAGGCGGACCGAGCAGCCGCGGACCGCGAGCGTGAGCGAGTCGATGGGGTGATCAGCTCGTTGACGGCTGAGGAGATCGAGCGATTCCGGTTGATGGCCATCGACCAGTCGACCCCGTTCCAGCGGCGGCTCCTGGAGGTCGCGGATATGGCCAAGTCGCGCTTGCTGCGACTCGCGATCGTGGACCTCGCTGACGCGTGGCGACACGAGACAGAACAGCGAGGTGCGGCATGACCGCGATCAATCACAACCGCCGCTGCGTCCGATGCCGCGAGCGAGTGGCGCGGTTGGACAACACGTGCTTCGGCTGCGGTCACGTGGTCTGCGCTGAGTGCGTCGAGGAGGGCGACCACTGGCTCGACGGGCGGCACGACACGACACGCATGCCATTCGAGGAACGACGAAACGCGCGGTTGCAATGGTCGCATCAGGTGGCACCATGACTCCGTCCTGCGTCTCGCCATGCGGCACCGTGAAGCACGAGCAGATGATGATTGGCGGCACGCCATGACCGCGCCAGCCCCGCTCCGCATCATCGTCGGCGATTGCCGCGAGGTTCTGCGCTCGCTCGACGCCGAGTCTGTGCAGTGCTGCGTCACGTCGCCGCCGTATTGGAAGCTGCGCGACTACGGGACCGCAACGTGGGAAGGTGGCGACGAAGCGTGCAACCATTCCCCGGAACAGCGGGGCGGTCGTTTCGCGTCCCCGGTATCGAGAAAACAAGCGACCAACGCAGGAAGCGGAACCCCAAGTGCTAAAGACTGCCCGTGCGGTGCGGTCCGAGTTGACTCCCAGATCGGGCTGGAATCCACGCCAGAGCAGTACGTCGCTGGAATGGTCGATGTGTTCCGCGAGGTGCGCCGCGTGCTGCGAAACGACGGCACGCTCTGGTTGAACCTCGGGGATTCATACGCCTCCGCTGGTGGCGCGCGAGGCGGTGACCGCGAGCCACGTCGGCCGCCAATTACACGCAAGGCGAAGGATCTGGTCGGCATTCCGTGGCTTGTCGCGTTCGCCCTGCAGGCCGACGGATGGTGGCTGCGACAGGACATCATCTGGCACAAGCCGAGCCCGATGCCGGAGTCAGTGACGGACCGATGCACGAAGGGACACGAGTACGTCTTTCTGTTTGCAAAGTCGAATCGGTACTACTTCGACGCAAAGGCGATCTCCGAAAAGGCTGTCACTCCAGACACGGCTGCGTGCAATCAGTGGGGACGGCCAGAGGACACACCACCGGGTCAGCGTCCCAACAAGAGGCCCGGACGAAGGGTAAACCCGATCGGCGGCAAAAAGTACAACGACAGTACCAACCCACAACACCGGACCAAGAGCAACGACGATTACACGTCGAACGGCCGACGCAACCGCCGCTCCGTTTGGACTATCGCCTCGCAACCGTGCAACGAGGCGCACTTTGCCACGATGCCGCCCAAGCTGGCGAGGCTCTGCATTCTCGCCGGATGCCCTACGGGCGGGACCGTGATCGACCCGTTCAGTGGCGCTGGGACGACGGGACTCGTCGCATCGAATCTCAACCGCAAGTACGTCGGAATCGAACTGAACCCTGGGTATGCGGCAATGTCGCTGCGACGGATTCAGGAGTCGGCTCCGCTTTTCATCGGACCACAAACACCAACGATGAACAATGACAACAACCACGCCCACTGTGGCTGACCTGCTCGCGATCGACCCCTCCTCGACCTGCACCGGCTACGCCATATGGCGAGACGGTCACATCGCGGAGATCGGTCGCATCACACCCGGACGCACACGCGACCACTACCTCGACCGCGTCGAAGCAATCACAGGGGAGGTCGCGGCCCTGCTCGTCGAGTGTGCGCCGCAGCACGCTGTCCTCGAGGTGCCCAGTGGACTACGCGGAAAGGGATCTGAGCGAGGAGCCACCGGCCATCTCGCGATCTACGGAGTAGCAGTCGGCGCCGTGCTGCAGACCCTCCGGGCGAGGCCAGATGTGTGCGTTACGTGCGTCGATGAACGCACCTGGACGCGTGGTCGGCCACAGCGGCAACGGGTCGCTCTGGCGGTCGCGACGTCCCCCACATACGACCCGAGGCAGGATCCAGGCGCGGACGTCGCCGACGCGATCGGCCTGGGGCTGTGGTGGCTCGCCCACCAGGCAGTCGGGGACACGTCAAGGTGAACGGATTCAACATCATGCACCAACGCCTCCACCCAAACGACCAGGTAGTGGTTGATTTTTTCCTCCGCTTCAAGCGAGAAAACGGGACCGCGCCGACACAGGCGGAGATCATGCAAGCCACCAACCGGCGCTCTCGGGCGGGCATCTCGCACGTCCTCAACCGACTCGCTGCTGCGGGAGTGCTGGAGCACTTCCCATCGCGGCAGCCCGCGTATGTGCTCAATAGGCAAAGATGGGAGGAAGTGGGTTTGTCGCAACCACCAAGCACAAAATATGGCGAATGCCCGGCATGATGCCGGGACGGAGCTGCCAAGTACTGCACTCACGGAACCTCAACCGCGCACGGAGGCGCCTCATGCTCACACTGGTCGTCACACTTGCAATCGCCGTGTCTGCCACGGATTTGAGCACAAGGTCGCCGGACATTGGGGACCAGTTTCCGCCCCTGTCTATTGTCGCGCAACACCTCGGGGAAGAGGCGTGGTGGGTCATGCTGGAGTCAGACCACGGCGAGAAAGTCCGCGTCGAGGGCGACTGGTCGGACCGTGGCCGCGACCTGTACGCGGGCACCATCGCCGAGGGCGCGACTCGCGCCCAAACCGACCCCAACAGCCCGATCAACCAGTGCCGGCAAGCGGCAATCGACACGTGCGGGCAGGGGTCAGTCTGCTGGGTGCGGGTGACCGTGATCGGCGGGGGGACGTGTGAGTTCGCGTGCGCAATCCCCGGCCAGACATGTCCGCCAATGCCTCGGATTCTCGGTCTTCCCAGCGGCCCGGTGGTGTCGCCCGGCAAGGGCGGCGGCTGAGATGACACCAACGCACGCAGCGGAGCCGAAGGCAAGCGCCGCGCTGGCGTGGATCAGCACGATCGGCGGCGGAGCGGTGCTCGCCACGGTCGTGAGTGCCGCAGTGTGGATGACCAGCGTGCATCGGCAGCTCGGTTCCATCGACACGACTCTCCGATATTTCATGGAGTCGATGAACGAGCGGAAGATCCAGCACGAATCGCTGCTGAGATCGACCGGCGAGTATCGCCAGGCCAACGATCGCCGCGTTGGCGAGGTCGAATCCCGCGTGTCGATCCTCGAGGACCGATCACTCTTCCGGCCGCGTGAGGACAGTCGATGAACCGCCACCTGATTGCCTACATCCGGTCCGGCAAGACGACCGCATTCGGCGCTGTGGCGCTGGCAATCGGCGTCGAGCAGGCGTTGAGCGACTCCCCCAATTGGGGCATGGTCGCGGTCATGCTGATCGTTGCCGGCATCGGGTTCTTGTCGCGCGACGCCGACGTTTCGTCGCAGCAGTCCGGCATCCGATCTGAGCCACCCAAGGAGCCAACGCCATGAAGGTCCTTGCGGTTCTTGTGCTCGTTTTCGCCGCGGGCTGCGCGTCGTCGAAGGCGTCGCCGACGCAAGAGTGGGCTGCGGCACAGGACGTGGTGACCGTCACCCGACAGACCATTCTCGACATGCACGAATGGAAAGCGGTCACCGACGAGCAACTCATCGCCATCGACCCCATTGTCCGCACCGCTCAGTCCTCGCTGGACGTGGCTGCGGCGTCCCTGCCTGACGGCGGACCAGCATTCGACCAGGCGATGACGACACTCTGGATCGCGCTGGCCGAGCTGGCGACACAGGACAGAGCACGCATTGAGGCCGCAGGCGCGCGGTCTAGGAGTCTCACGTGGACCCGATGACAATCGCAGGCCTCGTGTTTGCTGGCATCAAGTTGGCGGAATCGCTGGCAGCGAGCGGTCGCCGCATCGAGCGGCCTGAAGACATCACGCCGGCAGAGATCGAGCAGATCATGATCGCGGCGGCGGTCAGCGTGGGCGCGTGGGATGAACGCGTGGCCCAGGCGAGACACAATGAGGATGACACACCATGACCGCAGTAGTCGTCACATCAGACGCGGTGCTGCTTGACGCTGCAACCGCGGCTCCCAGCAACATGCCGCGGCCGCTGGCTGGCGAGGACTTCAACACAGGCGGTCTGGTCGTAGGTCTCGGCCCCGACGGCCGCGCCTTCTCGAGCGACTGCCGCGCAATCGGTGTGGTGACAACTGTGCTCGGCATCACCCTTCACCCCGCGCAAGAAGGATGCCCAGTATCAGTCGCGACCTCAGGCGATGTCACGCTGTCTGCCGGTGATGTCATGGTCGTCGGCGATGTGTACTTCGGAGGCCGCGGCCTCACGGCCGGAAATCTGGTCCCGGACGCAGACCTCGGCTCAGGGGACCTCTCGCAGGTGGTTGGAATCGCCGTCACCACGCGCAAGATCAGAGTGCGACCTTGGAACACCGACATTGCGAGGACGGCGTGAGTCGCTTCACCTCACGCACCAGCACGGTGGCGCAACACGCGTCGATCACTCTTGGAATCGACGTCCAGGGAATCGCCGCTGCCACAGCTGCCGCAACGACTCTTGCCGAGCCGCGGGTGCTGTCGTTATTGCAGCAGTCCATCAACCGCGAGGGCCAGTCAGAGGCTGGCCGCTCGGCCCGTGAGATTCGCGATGCGCTGCCGGTCAAGCTGAAGTACATCCGCGCCCGCATCAAGTGGCGCAACGCCGACAAGACGGGGCAGGTCGGTCGCCTCCGTTTCCTCGGGCTTGGCCGAATGAAGGGCTCAGGCTTCATCCGTCCGAGACACATGCGGCCGGAATACTCCGTCACCGCACCAGCTCGGACCGATCGAGGGCAGTTCGCGCGCTCCGGTGGACTGACCAGCGCGGGCAAGATCAGGAGTGGTCGGGGCGTCACCTTCGGCGTCGGCGGTTTGCTGCCCGGGTCACAAAGACAAAGCGTGCCTCGCAGCTTCGTGGCGTCGATTGAGGCCGGACCCACCTTCATCCCGCCGTGGGCCCGCGGATTCAAAGCACCTAAATCGCACGTCTTTCAGAGGGCCGGAAGGACACCGTTGCCGATCACAAAAGTCGAGGGCGTCACCGTGGGCGCCGTCGCCAGCCGCATCAACCAACCAGACAGGGCCGCAGCACGACTCACCGAGCGGGCTCAGGCCGCGTTCATCGCGCGGCTCGAGCGTGAGATGAAAGCGAAGGCATCGAAGACATGAACACCGCCGCCGAGCCGACAGCAGGCCGAAGTTCGTGGGTCCCTCCTAGCCGATCCCTTTGCATGCGGTGCGTGGAGTCGCACAATTCTCACACACGCACCACGATTGCAAGCGTGTCGTCGTCCTGACCCATGCAGCAGCCGTTTCTAACGCTTGCCCAGGCAAGCACAGCCTGCGGTCTTGGAGAGCGGCAATTCCAGCGGTACACCCGCGAGTGCGACGACGCCCTCGTGCAGATCGGGCCGCGCGGACAACGGACTGGGTACTCCCCGGAAGTCGTCGCCGATGTCTGGAGGTCGCGGATCGCTCGGGAGCAGTCGAAGTGGCTCGACGCGTCCAGGCTCGACGACTGGGAGGAGCGGCACGTCAGGGCCAAGGCGCTGCAGGCGGAGCTGGCCCTCGCGGAGTCGCAGGGCCATCTGGTGCGGGCGGACCGGGTCAGGACGGCGCTGAACCACATCGGCGGCGTGCTGGCAAACGGCATGGAGCGGATGACCAACGAGGTCGGCCCGCACGCAGCGGAGATCCTGGCGGAGATCCTCGAAGAGACCGAGCGAACAATTGAGACCCACCACACCGATCACGCCACAGATGGGGACCTCACCGGGGACCTGGGCGAGAGCGATGCTGCGCCGCGCGATGAAGCCGGCGATCTACCGCCCGATGCCCCAGTGGGCCGAGGAGGAGTTCGTGCTGCCGGCGTCGACGCCGGTCTACGGCGCGGCGAAGTACCGTCTGGAAAGACAGCCAGCACACCGGCTGCTCCTCGAGGCGATCGCGCACAGCGGATACCGCGAGTTCGTGGTGATCGGGCCGAGCCAGTCGGGAAAGACGACCGTGGCGTTCGCGATCCCGCTGCTATGGCATTTGTTCGAGCGCGGTCAAACGGTGGTCGCGGGGGTGCCGGATCTGGCGTTGGTCAACGATCTGTGGCGAGACCGGATCCTGCCAGCAATCGAAGCGACCCGATACCGGGAATTCCTGCCGTCAAGCGGCGAGGGCACACGCGGAGGATCGGTTGAGAGCCGAGTCGACTTCCTCAACGGCGCCGTGCTGCGATTCATGACGGCGGGTTCAAACGACAAGGGGCGCGCGTCCTTCACCGCGGCAGCGCTGGTTGTCACCGAGGCCGAGGGCTTCGAGTTTTCCTCTGCCAAAAGCCGTGAGGCGAACAAATTGGCGCAGCTGAAGGCCCGTCTCCGCGCGTCTCACGCGCTGGGCCGCAGCTACATCGAGTGCACCGTCACGACTGAGGAAGGTCTCGCGTGGCAGGAGTACCAGGCCGGAACCGCAAGCCGCATCGCGATCCCATGCCCCGCGTGCCAGCAACTCGTCTGTCCCGAGCGCGAGCACCTCGTGGGATGGCAGGATGCAGAGGACGAGGTCTCCGCGATCGAGTCCGGCGCGATCGCCTGCCCGGGCTGCGGAGTGATCTGGACCGAGGCCCAGCGGATCGCCGCCAACCGCGCCGGTGTCCTGATCCACGCCGGTCAGGAGATCGACGAGAGCGGCAACATTGCCGGCACGCCGAAGAGGACGACGACCCTTGGGTTCCGCTGGAACGCGGCCAACAACTGCCTGGTGCCAGTCGCCGAAGCAGCCCGTGAGGAGTGGCTTGCCGCGCGGCACCCAAACCGGGAAAACGAGGAGCGGAAGCTTTGCCAGTTCGTGTGGTGCCGTGCGTTCAAGCCGGAGAATCAGGGCGAGTCCGACATGCGGGCGACCGACATTCTCGCCCGCGTGTCATCTGAGCCGCGTGGAATCATCCCCTCATGGGCGACGGTGCTCACCGCCGGGATCGACCTGGGCAAGTGGCTCGCCCACTGGACCGTGATGGCCTGCTCTCCTGCCGGCCGCACCCACATCGTCGACTTTGGGCAGATCGAAATTCCCTCGAACGCCATGACCATCGAGGCGGCACTGATGCTCGGCATGCGAGAGTTCGGCGATCTCTGCGCCGCCGGCTGGGCAACCGACACCAGCGGCAAGCGTCGCAGTCCTGCGCTCTCATTCATCGACTCCGGATCGTGGCCTGACGCCGTGTACCAGTTCGCGACCGAGCAGGGCCCGATGTTTCGCGCCGCGAAAGGCGTGGGTGTGGGGCAGTACGACAGCGGCAGCGGCGGCACCTCGGGCCGCGGCTACCACGCGCCGAAGACGACAGGCGCAGTGGTCGTCCAGATCGGCGACGGGTGGCATTTGGCGAAACTCAAGGCCAGTGGAGTCCTGCTGGTCGAGGTGAACGTCGACCAGTGGAAGGGATGGGTGCACGATCGCATCCGTACTCCACCAGGCCAGGAGGGCTCCCTGTCACTCTTCGCCGGCGAGCAACGGCAACTCATGCCGTTTGCCCGGCACCTCACGGCAGAATCTCGAATCGAGGAGTTCAATCCTCGGAAAGGAATGGTGGTGCGATGGGAAGCCCGCTCGAAAGCGAATCACTGGGGCGATGCGACGATGCTGGCAGCCGTCGCGGCAGGCGCGCTCGGAGTCCGGGTCACACCACGGAGCCAGGGCGCGCAGGTGGTGGCGCGGAAGAGCCATCAAGGGCGTCCCGCATCCCAGCCACGGAAGAAGGTGAGCGGCGGCTGGCAGCGCCGGTAGCGGAGCCCCCGACCGTGCTGAGATACATGGGCCCGATCCGTCGGCCGCCGTGCCCGCGGTGTCACGCGCCACAGACAGTCGGCTACTCGACCAAGGGGCGCACTCGCTACTACCGCTGCGACGCTTGCAACCACCGATTCAAATGCCTTCGAGTGCGGTGAGCGGCACCGTGTGAAAATGCAAGTCGTTACCCGCAGCGGGTAACGAGGTCATTGATTCACATCACGGTCACGGCACGATCGCAATGTGCCAGTCCCCACGGACCAAGAGATCCTCGACGGCCTTCGAACGGCGTTCCACGCCATCGTCCTTGGCGAGGCGCAGTCCTACTCCGTGAACGGCCGGACCTACACGTCCCACAACATCTCCACGCTGGAGACCGCCATCTCCGCCTATGAGCGCCGCGTCAGCTCCGGCACTCGCCGGATGTTCTCAGGTGGCACCTTCCGGGGTGCGCGCTGATGGCCCAGCGGAAGGCCAAGCCCGTCACGCTCACGCTCGCAGCCCAAGTGAAGCGAGCGCAGCAGCAACTGCTCCTCGAGGAGACGCAGCTCCGCCGCGACGCCCTGAAGATGCGGCGCGTCGCGCTGTCGACCTACCGCAGCGCCGAAAAGAACCGCACCAACAGGGACTGGCGAACCAAGCCGTCGAGTGCTGACAGCGCGATCCTGCCAGACCTCTCGACTCTGGTCGAGCGGGCCCGAGCAGCCACCCGCGACGACTGCCTCGGCGCGTCGATCAAGCGAGCATTCGTGCGCAACGTCGTCGGCAAGGGGATCGGCTGCTACCCGGCGACCCTGGCAATCGGCGGCAGCGAGCTGTACGACACACAGGTCGGCCGAGCGTTCTGGGATTGGTCGTCGCGGCGCGAGCTCTGCGACATGGAGCGCCGCCGCTCCTTCGCGCAGGTGCAGCGCTGGGCGGTGGGCGAGATGATCGAAGCCGGTGACGCCTTCGTCGTCATGTCGGAGGTGACTCAGCCCGACTGGTCCAAGCGACTTGTGCTCCAGCTCGTCGAGAGCGAGCAGCTCGATCGCTACAGGATCACCCACCACGACGACGACATCACCCGCGACGTTCGTGGCGGCGTCGAGGTCGACCAGTATGGGGCCGCGGTCGCCTACTGGATTCACCCGCAGAATCCCCACGACTTCCGGGGCCGGCAGAGTGGCTTGCGCGTCACCGGCAACGACAGCGTCCGGATCATGGCGGACCGCGTTTGCCATGTCGCGGACCCAGAGCGTGCCCGCCAGACCCGCGGCGTGACCCGCTTCGCGCCGTCCCTCGGGCGATTGCGCAACCTCGACGACTACGACTTTGCCCAGGTCCTCGCCGCGAAGGCAGAGGCTTGTATCGGCATGGTCATCAAGAGCCCGACAACGACCCCGAACCTCCTTGGGATGGCTCAGCCGGTCGATGAGGACGGCGGCGCAACTCGCAAGGACACCGACGGGAACGACGAGCTGGCCATGCAGCCGCTCATGGTGGCGCGGCTCAACGAGGGAGAGGATATCACCGCCTTCACGCCGACCCGCCCGGGCGGCATGTACGAGCCCTTCCAGCGCACGCAGGCTCGCGTGATCGCCGCAGGCACCGGGATCTCATACGAGCAGGTGATGCGCGACTTCTCGCAGGGCACCTACTCGAGCCAGAGACAGGGCATGCTCGAGGACCAGCGCGAGTACGAGCCGCTCCAGCAGCTCGTCATCGACTGTCTCTGCCGGCCGGTCTACGAGGCGTGGCTGAAGATCCAGGCGTGGAACTTCGCGCTGCCAATCAGCGCTGCGAACCTGCTCGACCGGTGGTCGGTCTGGTCCTACGCGGACTGGCGACCAGATGGCTGGGCGTGGATCGATCCAAAGAACGAGGCCGACGCCACCACGCTCGAGCTCGATGCCGGCCTGACCACGAGGGCCCGCGTGCTTGCACGACGCGGAGAGGACTACCGCGAGATCGCACGAGAGCGAGCCGCGGAGATCCAGTTCGAGCGATCCCTCGGCCTGCCCGGAACGATGCCATGAACACAGCAATCCACATCAACGCCGGAATCCCATCAGTGCACGCGATCCGATTGCGAGCATGTAGCGGCGCCGCTGACCTCCAGGTCGATCGTGCCGCTGGGGTGATCCGCAACGTGGCCGTCCTCACGGCCGGATTGACCAAGACCAGTGGCGGCGGCACCCCGCCATTCATGGTTGATGCGGTTGCGCTGCAGCAGATTGCAGACGCGATCAACAATCCAATGTCCCCCGTCCGCTCCCGCGTGACCCACGTTGAACTGACAGGCGAGGACGAACTCGACCGCGTCGTTGGCGCGTGGTCGAACGCTCGCATCGTCGGCGACCGTGTCGTCGCCGACTTCACGCTCGGCGCGTATGCAGCGCACTCCCCCACCGGAAATCTGCGGGAGTTCATCCTCGGGTTGGCGGAGGATGCCTCCGCCTGGGCGGGTGTCTCGATCTACTCGCCTGATGCCACGCTCGCCCAGGCAGACGTCGAGTCTGGTCGCGTCCTGCGGATCGGGACGCTTCGCGCAGTCGACTGGGTCGGCGAGCCTGCTGGCAACCCCGAGGGGATGCTCAGCGCCGCCACCACCACCACAGAACACCCGGGTGCCGCGTTGGCGCCCTCGACCGGGGCAGCAATGCCCCAAGGAGTTGTCATGTTCACTTCTGAGCAGATCTCATATCTGCGGACAATCGGGCTCCCCGAGGGCGCGTCCGACGAGGCAGTCAATGCATTCGTCGCCACGCTCACTCCGGAGCAGACTGCGGCGCTCAGCGCCGCCACCACCACCATCGACAGCGGCGCCGCTGCTGCGCCCGTGTCGGCATCCGCCGCCCCGGCAGGTGGCACCACCATCTCGTTGGCCGGGCTCACTGAGCTCAACGAGATCGCGCAGCTGGCCGGTCTCGGCGGCGACTTCGCGACCGAGATGGCCATCACCGGGAAGACCGTCGCGCAAGCACGCCAGATCGCGCTCGCGCGCAAGCGAGCCACCGGCGCGACCCGCGACCCGATCGCACTCGGCTCCACCGCCGGAACTCGGGTCAACGTCGGTCGCAACGAGAAGGGCGCTGCCCTCACCCAGGCTGTCAGTGACGCTCTGCTGCTCCGGGCCCGAGGCGGGCACACCCTGCATCGGTTCACCGACGCCGAGAACGTCTCGCTTGGCGGCCAGATCGTGCTCAGCGCAGACGGTCGCCCAGAGACCCGGCCGGCCCACGAGCTGGCCAGCCGCTTCAGCGGTCGCGGGATGGTCGAGATGGGCCGTGAATACCTCGTGCAGCTCGGATGCCACAAGGCCGCCACGCTCTCGCGCAATGAAGTGGCCAGCGTGCTGCTCAACCGGAGCAAGTTCCGCCGCTTCACCGAACTTCACGGTGTGGCTCTGTCACACGCCACCGGCGACTTCCCGCTTATTTTGGCGGACGCAATGGGGAAGTCGATTCGCGCGGCCTACGCGACCGCTCCGCGGACCTGGGATCGGTGGGCCCGTCGCGCCACGGCTCCAGATTTCAAGTCGATCAGTCGTGTGCAGCTCGGTGAGGCCCCCACCCTCGAAAGCATGGAGCCGGGCGAGGAGTACAAGTACGGCACCGTGAGCGAATCAAGCGAGACCTACCGCTTGGCAAAGTACGGCAAGGGGTTGTCATTCACTCGCGAAATGCTCATCAATGACGACCTCGGTGCGTTCGACCGCATTCCGACGGCGATGGGTCGCGCTGGTGTCAGGCTCGAGGAGACCGTCGCCTACGCCATCCTGACCGCCAACGCCGCGATGTCGGACACGGTGAACCTGTTCGCGACTGGACACGCCAACCTCACCACCGGCGTCCCGAGCGTCACCGCTCTTGGCGCCATGCGTGCGGCACTGCGGAAGCAGACTCCACTGGGCGGCGATTCGTCCAATCCGCTGGATCTCGATCTCGCGGTCATCGTCTGTCCTGCGGCACTGGAGACCGGGCTTCGGCAGCTTGTCGCCAGTGACGTCGACCCGGGCAAGAGCAACGCGACCATCAACCCCTTCAAGGGCCTCGAGGTCGTGTCGAGCGCTCGTCTGGATGCGACGAGTGCGGTCGTCTACTACGGGTTCGCGTCGTACAACGACATGGACACCGTGGAGCTGTCGTTCCTCGAAGGCGAAGAGGGGCTGGTCGTCGAAGAGGAAGAGGACTTTGACACCGACACCGTGAAGGTCAAGGCCCGACACCACGTCGCCGCCAAGGCCATCGATCACCGCGGCATGGTCCGTTCTTCCGGCGCCTAAGCACTACAGCAGATGCGTGGGCGGGCGCCGCGAGGCGCGCCGCCCAACACTGATTCACCGACTACAACCGAAAGGATTCGCAGATGAACGATTACCGACACGAGGGCCAGCGCATCAATCGCGTTGTCCCCACCGGCGGAGCCACCGGCGGGGACGTCTATGCCCTCGCCACTGGAGCCACGGGCTTCATTGGTGTCTGGCTGGACACCTACGCCGCCTCCGCTACTGGCGTCCTCCTCATCGAGGGCGTGTTTGAATTGCCGAAGGCGACTGGCGCCAGCACCGACTTTGCCGTCGGCCAGCTGGTGTACTGGGACGACGCAAGCAACCAGATCGAGCACACCGCGACCGGCAACGTTCGCGCGGGGCGGTGCGTTGAATTGACGACCACCTCGGCGACGACCTGCCTGGTCAAGATCAACCTTCCCTGATTCACTCTCCTCCACGGACCGAGGCGCGGACACGCACCTCGGTCCGTTTGCATGCTTGTCTCCCTCCTGAGCTGCGGTCCTTCGCTCTGCGCGTTCGATGACGCGCGGCGCGGTGATCTCGTCATCGGAGTCAACGGCGCGGCATGTCGGCACGCCTGCGACTGGTGGAGTATCGGCGACGACCAAACCATCCTGCGGCACTCACTTGACGCCGATGAACCAGTCGTCGGACGTCCGCACGTCTCGACCATGTCCCCATCAATGCACCGGATCAAAGAGAGCTATCCGGCGGTGCACGCAAATCGGGACTGGATCACATGGGAGCAGCTCCGCGACTCGGTCAGCGCTCCCCAGAGCGGCTGGGATCAGTGGTCCGCCCCTGCGGCCCTGGTCCTCGCCGTGCACCTCGGCGCGACCACGATCGCAGTCTTCGGCGTCGACATGATCGGCTCCGCCGACTTCGCCGGCCGGGACCACAAGCGGTTCAACGAGCATCGATGGGTCCGTGAGCGAAGGTCATGGGACAGTGCCTTGACGCTGTGCGGCGCCGCCGGCGTGACCGTGCATCGGTCACCTCTGTCGGAGGAGGTGGCGACATGAGCGCAATCGCCGTCGTCGTCGCGCGTGCAGGAAGCAGCCGGGTGCCACGGAAGGCACTGCGGACGTTTGCGGGCACGACGCTGGTGGGCTGGGCCGTGGAGCGTCTCCTTGATTCAGAGGCGTTCAGGGAGGTCTACGTCGGATCAGACGGGGACGAGATCCTGGCCGAGGCTGAGCGGCACGGTGCGATCGCGGTCAAGCGCGACGACTACCACTGTGATGAAACCAGGTGCTCGGCGAACGAGATGATCGGCGACATGATGGGTCGTCTCTCCGACGTCAGTCTGTCGGAGACGGTGTGCTGGGCGCACCCAACAAACCCACTGGTCCTGCCATCCACCTACGCCCGGGCCGTCGAGGTCTTCGAGAGTGACGAGACCGACGCAGACTCCCTGGTCTCGGTGGGCCCGGTGCAGCGACACGCATGGTTCCGCGGCCGGCCGCTCAATCACGATCCACGCAGCCCACGGCACCAGCTTGCGGGCGAGCTCGAACCACTCAAGTTTCAGGACGGCGCGATCTTCATCCAGACCAGAATGGCGATGGCGCAGAACTGTTACTTCCACGGAACGACTCCACTGCTCTTTGAAATCGATTCGACGGAGGGCTTCGACATCGACACCGAAGCGGATCTGCGGATGGCCGCCTTCCTGCTCGCTGAGAGGGAGGCCGCATGTCATTCTCGCTGACCGCCCACAACACCACTTACCTATACCACTTCGGGGAGGCAGTG
>Ga0163154_10006453_pt1 | contig 14343 bp, 9 predicted proteins | sample OliLakLV19MP9P1_FD_148649 | JGI IMG/M metagenome (GOLD analysis project Ga0163154, IMG submission 148649) | Freshwater microbial mat bacterial communities from Lake Vanda, McMurdo Dry Valleys, Antarctica - Oligotrophic Lake LV.19.MP9.P1 | ecosystem: Environmental > Aquatic > Freshwater > Lake >... | reverse complement strand
ATCCCCACGGCTCGTAGAACGACGGGAAGACGGTCAGGTCGAGCGCGCGCAGCACGGCTTCGTAGGGCATTCCGAAGAGACCGTCGCCTTCGGCCAAGTAGATCGGCACGTGGATCACGAACACGCGGGAGCCGGCCGCGTTCGCGAGCCCGAGCTCGAGGCAGCGGCGCGCGATCGGGTCGTGCTCGACGTCGAACAGGTTGTGCGTCGCGATCCCGATCGGACCCTGCGCCTCGGACGCCGGACGGTTCGAACGCTCGTGCAAATCGCCGCGAATGCCGGAGTTCCCGGCCGGAACGAGCGCGATGAGCACGACCCGTTTGCCCGGTCGCTTCGTGATCAGAGCAGCGGAATCGAGCAGGATGTCGAGCCCCTTGTTGTGGAACTCGTAGCGTCCGGACGTGCCGACGAGGACGGCATCGGACACGTCGGCGCCGACCATGCGACCGGCGAGCTCGACGAGCTTCGCGCGCGCTTCGTCGCGCGTGGTCTTGCCGGCCAACTCGTCGACGACGGCCAGGTCGATGCCGTTCGGCAAGATTGGATCCGCGCGTCGACCGAGCAGCACTTCGGCCTCGTCGCGCGTGACACCACTCACCGTCGTGAACGCATCGGCCTCGCGCGCGCACACGACCTCCATCGAGTGCTTCGCCACGACGCCGAAGATGCGTGAAGCCTCGCTCGGCGTCCGAGCCCCCAGTCCATCGACCGGTGCCTTTCCCGTGGAAGCGATGGAACGGCCGAGGATCGTCGCGTGCGTCGTGAAGATCGTCCCGACGGAGGGGTCGTGTTTTTGTAGCCACAGCCCGCCCGCGCCCGTCATCCACTCGTGGAACTGAGCGACGGCGCGACGGCCGCGCGGCGCAACGCGCTCTTCGCACCAAGCCTGGATGACCTGACCCGCGGCCCAACCGAAGAGGACGGGCTCGACGTAGTCCCATTGCCCTTCGATCGAGTCGACTTGGAATCCGTCCCACAGCTCGCGCAGGATCGCGTCCTTCTGCGCATAGGCACCGGAGAACTCGACGAGCAACGTGCGCGGTCGTCCCGGGATCTTCCAGCGACCGACGCGCACGGGGATGCCCATCGCGCGACAGCGTTCGCAGAACGCATCGTCGGGTTCCTCCTCGAACGCATTCGAGGGGTGACCGCCGGTCAAGAGCCACGGTCCGATCGCGACGTAGTCGTCGCCCAGTCGCTCGACGAGCGCCTTGGCCTTCGTCGAGACCACGGTGTGGATCCCGCCGACCTTGTTGCAGACCTCGAAGCTGACTTCGAACAGGGTCAAGGGAGACGTCATGTTGCTTCGTGCGTGGGAGAGGTGGTCGAAGCGGCTCCGATCGCGGCCGCCGCGCGTTTGGCGCGGCGCCCGAAGTCATCGACGACGTTCATGAACGCGATGAACGCATCGTGCGGAGTCGCATACGGGCTGAAGTACTTGTGCACGTCTCCGTCGGAGAACCACTTGGTGCACATGTAATAGAGGTGGTCGGAGGTCGAGAGCTTGCGCCAGGTTTCGCGCGGAGCGGTGTCGCCGGCGGCCGTCAGGGCGCGCACGGCGGGCAGCAGGGCGAACAGCGCTTCGTTCGCCGCACGCTGCATCGGGTTGCCGAGCCAGGCCGTGACGTCGCGCTCGGCATCGGCCCAGGAAACCGGCCGCGGGATCGACATCTCGATCGTCGGTTCACGCTCCGCTGCGACCTCGCCCGGCGTTCGAAAACGGAACCGCTCGTGGGCGAGGATCGCGGCCGGCATCCCTTCGAAGAAACGGAAGATGCCCGTCTCCTCCCACTGGTGCTCGCCGAACGTCTCGTAATCCATGAACAGGTTCACGCAGGCGTGATCGGCCGGCGCTTCGTGAATCCACTTCGCGAAGCGCTCGGCGGAGAGCGGCCACTCTTCCCACGTTCGGTTGCTGAAGCGGAAAGCGATGTCGTCCGAGCGCAAGTAGTCGCGCAGAAGGAGCCTCATCGCCGGTGTGCCGCGCGGCCAATACAGGTGGTGCGCGCTGCGCCAACCGAGCAGGTGGTCGGCGCCCTCGCCGAGCATCGCAGTGAAACCGAGCTCGTGAGCGACCGCAGCAATGCGCTCGTCGATGACGAGCTCGGTGTTCCTGAACGTCACCGGGCGACGACCGAACAAGTGCTCGACGCGATCGGCCTGCGCACGGACTTGATCGCGGAACTCGTCGAGATCGCTGAGGGCGCACAGCGAGTGGTGAGAGGTCTCGCCGAGGATCTCGACGCACCCCGTGCGGGCCAGATCCTGGAAGCTCGCGAGCGCCTCGGGCGCCCAGCGTTCCATCTGCTCCAACGCCGTCCCCGAGATCGAGTACGCGACGCGGAACGCGCCGTCGTGGGACTCGATGAGCCGCCGCACGAGCTTGTTCATCGGCACGTAGCAGCGTTCCGCGACGCGGCGCACGATGCGCTCGTTCTCCCCGTCGTCGAAATACGCCTCGCTCGTGCCGATGTCGAAAAACGTGTAGCGCCGCAGCCGAAACGGCTGGTGGACCTGGAAGTAGACGACGACGTCGGTCACGGGACACCTGCGAGTGACGTGTACGCGTCCTTCAACTTCGCGGCCGGCGCATCCCACCGCATCGCCAAGGCTTCGACTTTGCCCTCGTCCTGCAGCGTGCGCGAGAGCTCGGGGTAAGCGAGCACGGCCAGGATCTTCTCGGCGATGCCCTGCACGTCCCAGTAGTCGACCTTGAGCGCGCTGCGCAGCACTTCGGACACGCCGCTTTGCCGCGAGACGATGACGGGCACATCGAGAGCCATCGCTTCGAGCGGCGCGATGCCGAAGGGCTCCGAAACCGAGGGCATGACGTACACGTCGGCCATCGCGTACATGCGTTCGACGTCCGCGCCGGCGAGGAAGCCCGTGAAGTGCGTATTGCGCGCCAGACCGAGCTTCGCCGCGAGCTCGATGGTCGAGCCCAAGCGGTCACCCGAGCCGGCCACCACGAACTTGACGTCGGGGCGCACGCGCGCGACGCGCACGGCCGCTTCCAAGAAGTACTCGGGGCCTTTTTGTGCAGTGATTCGGCCGAGAAATAGCACGATCGGCTCGTCGAGAGGCTTCACGGCATGGACTTGCTCACGCCGCTCGCGCTGCGTCAAAGCGTTGTGCACGACACGCAGTTTCGAATCGTCGACGCGGTAGTGCCTCTTCAGGATGCCCTTCGTGTAGTGACTGACGCACACGACGAGGTCCGCTTCGTCGAGCCCGAGCTGTTCGATGCCGCGCACGCGTTCGTTGGGACGATCGCCGCTCCGGTCGTGCTCGAGCGCGTGGACGTGGAAGACGAGCTTCTTCCCGCTCGCACGCTTCGCCGCGACACCGGCCGGCACGGCCATCCAATCGTGCGCGTGGATGACGTCGAACGACTCACGGCGCGCGAGCGATTCGACGGCGAGCGCATAGCGCGCGACCTCGCCGAAGAGATCGCCGCCGTACGAGCCGGAGAAATCGAGCAAACGCTTGGTGACGTGGTCGGGAACGGGCACGTCGGCCTCCTCGATCCACATCCGCACGGACTGATGAGCCGGCGCGGTCGGACTCGCGACGGTCGGACTCGCGACGGTCGGACTCGCGGCGGTCGGCTTCGTGACGGTCGGCTTCGTGACGGTCGGACTCGCGGCGGTCGAGCTCACGGCGGTCGAGCTCACGGCGGTCGAGCTCACGGCGGTCGAGCTCACGACGGTCGCCGTGGTCGAGTTCGCCGTGCCGACGTCGGAACTCGAACTGGGACTCGATCTCGCGTTCGAAGCCGGCGGGTGGACGAAAACGCGCGGGCCCGCGGCGAGACCGTCGATTGCCGCTCGGACCTCGCCCGAGCCCTGCCGCATCGCGCCGGCCGACCAGGTGGGTCCGCCGGATGCGCGCGCCGCCGTCCTACGCTCCAGGCGCGCCGCGGCGAGGAGCCTCTCGCGATAACCGCGCGCATCGAGATACGGCGAGAGCAAGCTGTCGATCGCGCGCGTTTCGACGCGTCGGACCTCGTCCCGGCCGAAGTGGACGACCTCGGTCGCGCCGACGTCGAACTCCGGGTCGGCGGACGACATCGGCTCGGTGGAACCACCTTCTGCGAGGTCGACCTCGACCTCGATCGACTCATCGCGGTCCACGATCTCCGCGTGCAAGCGACGCACCCGCCGCGGCGCGAGAGGCGTGCGCTCCTCGACCGGGATCTGATTCGCGCCGAGGACGCGCGCGCGACCCGCGTCCTCGTCGCCACGTGCTCGAGGAATGACGAAGAGGACGTCGACGTCGGCACGCGAGAGCGCTTGGACGATCCCGTGACACGCCGTTCCGAGCCCGCCCGAGATGTGCGGCGGAAACTCCCAACCGAGCATGAGGACCCTCACTGCGGCTCCCGCGAGAGTCGGCCGAGCTTCGGGGGTCGCGGGAGATCGAGGGGCGTCGGTTCGAGCACGGCGGGCGAAGAGTGTACGGGCCCGACGCGGCGCGCGGAAACGCGAGCGCGGCCACGCGAGTTCACACGCAGCACGAGCCCCCGGCACGGCCGGGTCTGTCGCGACGCCGTGGGATCGGACCGTGGTCGGCAGCGCGTTCTCGAGCCGATCGCGAGCCCCGCGCGGCGCTCCTCTACCGGGCTCGGGTCACGCGCCGAGTCGAACACGGACGTACGCGATCGAGCGCGATACTCGAGCGCGTAGAACATCACGCCCTGCGGTGACTTGATTCCGCAGAAGCGACCGATCCCAGGGGTATCCTGGAGGGGCACGGAGATCGTCGCTCCGAGAATCGTCGGCCGTCATCGAGGCCGCATCCGCGCTCTTCACCGCGAAATACACGGCCCAATGCGGCGGGATCGACCCCATCGCAAGCGTGCGCTCCATCGCGCCGGCGACGTACTCCTCTCCGACTTGGAACGCCGTGTATTTCAGGCGCATCCGGCTTTCGTGTGGGTCAGCCCCTCCGTGCCGGCCCGCCGACCCCGCGTTCCCGGACCTCGACTCGGGCGCCGGGGAGCCCTGTGGATCCAGGGCGTCCACGCGCGGTGTGCGGATCCACGACCGGCGTGGGGCGCGCACTCACACCGGGCGCAGCGGTGGGCGCAGCGGTAGGCACGTCGGCGCGCGCAGCGGTGGGCGCAGCGGTGGGCGCAGCGGTAGGCACGTCGGCGCGCGCAGCGGTGGGCGCAGCGGTGGGCGCAGCGGTGGGCGCAGCGGTGGGCGCAGCGGTGGGCGCAGCGGTGGGCGCAGCGGTGGGCGCAGCGGTGGGCGCAGCGGCGCGCGCGTCGGCGCGCGCCGCCGTCGGATCACACCCTGCATCCCGCTCATGCCCCGCACGTGGATCCGGCCGCGGTGCCTCGCTCGTCGCAATGCGTCCGCCCTTCAGCCATCCGAACAGGAGTAGCCACGAACTCGCTTCGGGCAGCGCACGATCTTTCCGCGGCGTCCGATCCATCCACCCGCTGAACCACGGGCCCGACGAATGCGCATCGATCCCGAAGATGCGCGCGCCGTGCTTGCGCGCGTTCTGCAACACGTAGACGAGCGCGTTGCGCACCTCGCGCGGCGTCTCGAGGACACGCGCGTGGTAGCGATCGCCGAGGACGCGACCCGTGCGTTCCCACGAGCGATTCAGCGCCTTCGCGACGCGCACGAGCAGCCCTTTCATGCCGCGCGCCAGCGCGATCTCGTCCCGTGCCTCGGCGACGAAGTGCAGGTGGTTCGACTGGATCGAGTACTCGATGAGCCGGAAGCCGAATCGGTCCGCGCCCGCGGCGAACGTCGCGCGCAAGAGCGCGAGCGTGCTTTCGCGCCGCAGGTTGGGCAGTCCCGCGAGGAGCCTCGTCGTGACGAGGACCGGCGTGTGCCGCGTCACACGCGCTCGCGTGTCGTGCGGAACGAGGGCGCGGTCGCCCTTCGGCTTGCGGCCCGCGCCGGCTCGCCTGCCGCCGCGACGGAACAGGTCGAGTTGTCGAACTGATTGCGACTGCGACGGCGTGCGTGACTGCGACGGCATGTGTGACTGCGACGGCATGTGTGACGGCGACTGAGACTGCATGAGCGAGTGCGAGTGCTCCATCGACTCCCTCCTTCCGATAGAACGCGCGGCGAATGCTCAGGTCGTCGAAAATCACGAGAAAACAAACATAAATCGAAGACTGTCCCCAGCGCTGGATTCGAGTGGGCGGACATTCGACGCACGGTGCGCCACACGTTGCGGCCCGACCGGCATGCTCGAGTGCGAGGAGTCGAGGTCGGAGGGCTCGGCTCGAGCACCCGCGAGACCGCTCGATGATTCCGCACACATTCCGTGAGAGTGTCCGGTGAGGTCGGCGTGGGTTCGTCCGACGAGCAACGTTCGTTCGATGGCTGCCCGCGTCGATCGCGAGGACGAGCTGGGTCTGGTGCAGCATCCTCCGCGTCCGCCTCGCACCCGCACTCGCACCCGCACTCGCACTGGGCCTCGGCCGTCGCACCGTCAGATCGTCGGACCGACGGACCGACGGACCGACGGAAACATGTCGACACCAGTTCGTCTCGAGCGAGCGACCGAGGACGCTGCAACCGACCTCGAGAGGTTCGGTGTCTGTCGCACAGTTGAATCGCGCCGATGATTCCGCGCACATGCGCCCCACGTATTGCCCCGCGGCCGAACGCGGGCAGGACGGGCGTTCGGAACACCTGGATCCCTGCTCACGGAGACTTGCAGCTGCTCACGGAGACTTCGAGCCGCTCACCGAGACTTGCAGCTGTTCACGGAGACTTCCAGCCTTTCGCGCAGATGTGCGGCCGCTCACGGAGATTTCGAGCTGCTCACGGAGATGTGCAGCCGCTCACCGAGATTTCGAGCTTCTCAAGGAGACTTCGAGCCGCTCACCGAGACTTGCAGCTGTTCACGGAGATTTCGAGCTTCTCACGGAGATGTGCAGCCGCTCACCGAGATTTCGAGCTTCTCAAGGAGACTTCGAGCCGCTCACCGAGACTTGCAGCTGTTCACGGAGACTTGCAGCCTTTCACGGAGATGTGCAGCCGCTCAAGGAAACTTCGAGCTGCTCACCCGGACTTCGCAGGCGCCTCGAGCACTTCTGGCTGTAGGCGCTCCCCCTGCCGGTCCTCCTCCGTCCATCCCGGGTCTCGACTCGAGCGTCGGATCGCAGTGCAGCCCACGAAGCCAGACTGACTCCGAAGATCGCAGGCGCTGCAGGCGTCGTGAGCTCGACCCAGCGCGGACGCGTACTCGAGGGGGGTCGAACTTCGGTGGCGAGCACCCGCGCCGCTGCTGACTGCCCACACGACTTTCCGAAGCCCCGTGTTTCACGTCTCCCATCGGTTTGTGCTCGGGCGTCCAGCCGAACAGCGCGACGTAGAATTTCGAGGCGCGCTCGAGATCGCTGGTCGACGTCTCGAACTACGCGGTGCGCCGTGATCGCGGCCGTCGACTTGCTCGGCTTTCTAGCAGGATTTCGCGGCGCTTCGGGTCACACGCTTCGCGACGAGCGGTCGCGAGATGTCGCGCAGCACGTCCTTCCCCACCCAGCGCTCGGTGGAATCTTCGGACTGCGCGAGCCGAGCCGCCATCTCGATCGAGGCGGCGTGCAGCGCGGGACTGCGCGCACCGATGCCGCGCAGCGCCCGACTCACGGCCTTCTTCACGAAGTGGGCGCTCGTCGCTCGCGGCGCGCTCGACGAGCGGCAGCACTCTCAGGAACGGAGCGTCGAGTGACTTCTTGTCGTGGAACGCGAGGCTCGCGAGCAGCGCGAACGAGGCGCGCTTCTGGTGCTCACCTTTCTCCCGGCTCCACGCCGCGACCTTCTTCCAAGCGTGCGCCGAGCGAACAGACAGGTGGAAACACAGTATGTCGCAGATCCCCCAGTCGAAATCGCGCATCCAGCGGTCCATTTCGGCCGCGGTGAGGCGCTCGGCGTCACCGAGGAACGCGCGCGCCATCCGCGCCTCGTACCAACCCGTCTTCCAGAGTTCGAGCGCGAGTTCGTGATCCGTGCCGTAAGGCTTCGCGATCCCGCGGATCACGCCGACGCCGACGCCGAACGCCTTGGGCGCGGTGATGCCGTAGCGCGCCAGCATCTCCTCGCGGACTTTCTTCGCGCCCTTCTTCTCGAGTGCCGCGACTACGGCCCGCACGTCCTTCGCGCATGAGCTCATCGCAGCGTTTCGAGCAGCGCCTCGAGCCGCGCGAAGCCCTGATCCATCCCGTCCTTCATGCCCGTCTTCAGCGCGGCGTCACGCGCGTCCTTCGACGGATAGGTGACGGTCAGCGTAATCGTCGTTCGACCGGCCTTCTACGCGAGCACGAGCGTGTTCACCGTCTCCGGCCACTCGGGTCCCCACCGTTCCGTCCAGACCAACCGCGTCGGCGGGACGACCTCGCGGAACCTTCCGCTCATCGCCATCTCGCCGCCGTCGCTGTTCCGCCACACATAGCGCCACGGCCCGCCGACGCAGAGGTGGATCTCGCACACGGGCATCGACCAACCGGGCGGACCGAGCAGCCACTCTGGAACGTGCTGCGGATTCGTCCACGCGGCGAAGACCAGCTTGCGCGGTGCGGCGACGACGCGCGTGATCACGATCTCGCGATCCGTCGGCGTCGTGTACTGCGCGACGCCGAGTTCAGGCCCGAGGTTCATCCGTCGTCTCCTTCGTGTCGATGCGGTGCAGGTAGCCGTCGAGCCGAGCGAGGCGCGCGTTCCAGAAGCGCTGGAATTCGTTCGTCCACTTCGCCGCCTCCGCGAGCGGCGCAGCGTTCAACGTGCGCGGCCGCCACTGCGCCTCGCGACCGCGCCGCACGAGCCCGGCGCGTTCGAGCACGCGCAGGTGCTTCGAGATCGCCGGCCCGCTCATCTCGAAGGGCAGGCCGAGTTCCTTCACGGTCGCCGGGCCGCGCGTGAGCCGCTCGAGGATCGCGCGACGCGTCGGGTCGGCGAGCGCCGCGAATGTGGCGCTCAGGGGGTCGGGCGGTGGGCGATCGGGGTTGGCGCGGACCATGGGTCACCGGTTCGTTATCTAACCACTTGGTTCTCTAAACGACCCTCCGCGGGCTATCCAGGGCCATTTTCCGGCCTTTTCGGGGTACTGACCCAGTTGGCTGTCCGTCCGTTTCCAAATGTCCCGAGGCGAGCACTGACGGAACGCTGAAAAGGGACCCGGCGGCACGCTGAGAAGGGACCCCCGCTCACCCTCAAAGCCCGCGCCGACGAGACGGACAGCCAACTGGGTCAGTCTCTCGCTGGTCGTCAGCCCTAGCCATCGAGAAGCGCGTAGGCCCGGAGCACCTCGCCCGTGCTCCAGGCCTGCGCGAAGCACCCGCCCGGCGTGTGCGGCGCGTCGCCGTCGAACACCTCGGACACGTGGAGCAAGCCCGCCTCCGTGAGGTGCGGCTCGAGCCCGTCGAGCACGCCGCGCAAATACGCGCGATCGGCGGGTTCGTCCCCCACTCCGCGCAACCACGCCTCGACGAAGTTCCCGAGCAGCCACGGCCACGCCGTGCCTTGGTGGTACGCGCGATCGCGCTCGTGTTCGTTGCCTGCGTAGCGACCGAGGTACGCGCGATCGCGCGGATCGAGCGTGCGCAAGCCGCGTGGGACGAGCAGCACTCCGGCCGCGGATTGCGCGACGCCGGCGCGTTGTTCACGCGATAGCGGGCTCCACTCGAGCGCCGCCGCGATGACCTGGTTCGGACGCAGCGCGCGATCGACTTCCTCTCTGCGCCACACGTCGGCGAGGCGTTCTTCCTTGGGCATCCAGAATCGGTCGAGGAACGCGCGACCCGCTCGTTCGCGATGTGCACGCCAGGCGCGCACATCGTTCGGACGTCCGGCGGCGTCGGAGAGGTGCTCGACGTACGCGAGCAGGAAATACCACAAGGCCTCGATCTCGACGGGCGCGCCGTGGCGCGGAGTGACGGGGACCGACAGGATGCGCGCGTCCATCCACGTCGCGTTCAACGTCGCACCGCCGGCGACGAGCAAACCGTCTTCGTCGCCGCGGACGCCGAGACCGGTTCCGTCGCGGTAGCACGTTGCGATCTCGAGAAGCGCGGGCAGGAATCGTCGCACGATCTCGCGTGTCGGAGCGCCCGCGCGCTCGTGCAAGCGCACCGCGCGCGCGAACCACAGGCTCGCGTCGACGGAGTCGTAGTGGCTCATCCCCGGTGTCGCTGCGAAGACGTTCGGGAGCAAACCGTTCCGGAGGAACGGGACTTGGCCCGCGAGCGCGTCGCCGAGTTCGGCGTTGCGATTGCGAGCGGCCAACAACCCGGGCAGCGCGATGTTCGTGTCGCGCCCCCATTCGAGGAACCACGGCCAGCCGGCGATTACGCCTGCGCGGCCGGATTCCGCGCGGTACAGGAACGCGTCCGCCGTCAGTTCGAGCGCGCCGCGCACGCCCGGTCGTGCGGACTCGAGCGTCGCGCGTCGGCGACGGGCCTCGCGCTCGAAGCGTCCGCGTGGATCCGCGAGCGGCGCGCCGAGGTTCGCCTGCACGACCACGTCGGTGCCGTCGGTGAGCTCGATCTCGAAAAACCCGGGGCTGAACTGGTCCTCGTGACCGTCGTACCCGCGCTGGAGATCGACCGCGTATTCGAGGCCGCGGTACCACGCCGCATCCGTCGTCCACGCCGCTTCGTCCGAGGCGAGGATCGAGATGCGCGGCAACTCCGCGTACGGCCGACAGGCGATCCCGTCGCCGCGGTTCTGCTCGAAACGCTCGACGCGTCCGTCGAGCGCCATGTTCTCGACGCCGAGCGCATCCGCCTCGCGGAACGGGAGCAACGGCCGCAGTCGCAGTTTCACAGCCGTGCCGGCGCCGCTGACGCGCCAGCGCACGAGCACGCACGCTTCACCCGCGGGCACGAGCACCTCGCGCTCGATGCGCACCCCGCCCCAGAGCCAAGTCCAGCGCGGGAACGGCACGAGCTCGAACGACTCGAGCGCTTGATGCCCATGCGGCGCCCACACGCCGCGATAGCGCGCCATCGAGAGCGGCAACTCGATCCCTTGCACGACGAGCGTCTCGTCGTAGCGCGAGAGCCATGCGTAACGCTTCGCGCTGCCCGGCCGCGGCGTGAGCAACAACGCGTGATAGCGCCGCGTCGGACAGAGGAGGACCGTCGAACTCGCCGCGCCTCCCTGACCGTCCGTTTCGATCCACTCCTGCGTCAGCGAAGTTTCGAGTCGAAGCAGGGCATCACGGTCGAGCGCGAGGATCGGTTGGGGCATCGCGCTTCGAATCGTACCGCCGCGCGGGCACCAGCCCGGCCGACTCGATCGCTCGCCTTCGAGTCGGCGTCTACAACTGCCAGAAGATCTCGACGCCGTTCGACAGGTTGAACACGGAGCTCGTGCAGAACGCCGCCGAATTGCGGTACCACAACTGGTAGAGGCGCGTCCCGCCGAGGGGCGGCACCTGACCGAGCGTATGGATCGGCGTGGTCGTCCCCCCGCCCAGACCCGGAGTTCCGCCGTATCCGATCGCGGCTGTGCCGGCGACGACGGGATAGGTCGCGAGGCGCACGATCGTGCCGCCCGCGCAGCGCAAACCGTCGCCGAAGCTCGTGCCCGCGCCGCCGTTCTCGCGCACGGTTCCTTGGAAGAAGAGGGCCGAAGTCGCCGGCGGGAGCCCCGTCGCGACCAGCGTCACCTGATCCGCGAGGACGCTCGCCCGTCCGAAGGCACGCAGCAGCCCTCCACCGGTCATCGTGCTGTTCGCGCAGCCGGCCGAGCCGAGGCCCGAGTTCGCGCACGGACACGTCGTCGCCAAGCCGGCGCAGAAGACCGGGTAGTTCTCCGAACCCAGGTCCCGGACGAACACGTCGACGCGCAAGTTCGTGTCGGCGGGGACGAGGTCCGTCGACTCGCTGTGGAAGGCGATCTGCGCGCCCTCGGCACTGATCGAGGCGGCGAAGGAGTCGTCGTTCGAACTCGTCGACGCGCCGCGACTCATGAGCTTCGTCGTCGCGAGCGTGCGATCGCGCAAGAAGATGTCGCTCTGCATGTCCGTGTCGAGCGGATCGAGATTCGTCGCGAAGCTCTGGAACGCGACGTAGCGGCCGTCGTCGGAGATCGCCGGGTCGTACGAGTTCTGGTTCGCCGCACCTCCGGACGAGGTCACGGACGAACGAAACGTCTGCGATGTCGAGAGGTCGTGCACGAAGATGTCGTACGAGGCTCCGAACTCGCCGGGCGCCAAGTTGGGCGCGCTCGAGGCGTAGGCGACCCAGCGTCCGTCCCGCGAGATCGAGCTGTTGATGAACGCCGCGCCCGTGCCCTGCGCGCCGGAGGAACTCACGGTGACCAAGCGAGTGAGCCCGAGGAGCATGTCACGCACGAAGGCGTCGGTGTTGCCGTTCGTGTCGGGCGTCACGAGGTTCGCGACGTTGCTCACGAATGCGACGTAGCGACCGTCGCCGGAAACGCCTCCGTTCCAGGAGAATCCGACTCCCGAACTCCCAGTCAGATTCACGCTGACGAGCACGGTGCCGGCCGTCATGTCGCGACGGAAGACTTGGTAGTTCGTCGAGCCGGCCGGAACGAGATTCGACGGCGAGCCTTCGAACGTCACGTAGCGACCGTCCGAAGAAACGCGCGGCCGGTGGCAATCGCCGTTCGACGCCCCGCCTATCGCGGACACCGTGACCGTGCGCGTGGTGCGCAGGATGCGATCGCGCACGAAGATGTCCTTCGAGCTGCCCGACGCTACGTCGGTCGTGATGTCGTTGGCCTCGCTCGCGAAAGCGACGAAACGCCCGTCGTAGGAGATGTTCGGCTCCAGGCTCTCGGCCGAAGCCTGTCCGCCGAGAGACGAGACGCTCACGCGGTCCACGAGTCCGGTCCACCGGTCGCGCACGAAGACGTCGCTCACGCCGTTCGTGTCCCCGGCGATGAGGTTCGTGGCCGCGCTACGGAAAGCGACGTAGCGACCGTCGCCCGAGATCGAGACCAGATCGGAATCGCCCGAGGCTTGGCCCGCCGAATCGGAGAGGGACGCGCGCTCGGTCACGACTTGCGCGAACGCGATCGATCCGAGGCTTCCAAGGGCCGTGAGGGCGAGGCATCCTCCGAGCAGCCGTCGGACCCGACTCGGAGTGGCGCGCACGGAGCTGCGCGCAGAACGCGCGGTCGAGTCAACGATGTGAATGTGTCGCCTCAAGATCTGTCTCCACCGCACTGGAACCCGGGTCAGAGGACCGTAAGTCCGCAGGTCGGTTCCCGCAAGGTGGCGCGAATCTGAGACTTCCGTGGGATCGCGCCACGCCCGGGATCGGGTTCGCTGGCGCCAATTCCCCGTTGTGGGAAACGGGGGTCGATAGCCTTGGTCCGCGCGCGGGGCTGTCCGCACGTGTCCACCTCTCCGCTCGCCTTGACGCCCGCTATCCGAGCCGTGTCGCCGTCGCGTCCACCGAGGAAGTCGGCGCGGTTCGCCCGAGGAAGAATCCGTCGAGGCCCTGACCCTGATAACGCGGCATGAGCAGGATCCCGCTCCACGGCGCGCGGATCTCGCGGGCGAGGCCGTTCCCCTCTTGCGAGCTGAATTGGTGCGCGAGGAGCTGTCCGGCTTGGACGGTTTGGAAGTTGTGGAATCCCGGGAGCATCGCGAACTCCTCCCCGGGCTCGAGTCGGTGGACGTAGCCGATCTCGATCGCAGGAGGCAAGCCGGCGGCGGCGGACGACAGGCGCAGCGTGTGTCGTTCGAGGCCCCCGGGGACATCGGGCTCGCGAACGACGCCGGCACCGGCGAGCGTCCGCCAGACGGCCGACTCGTGGTGATCGACGGTCGATGCGGCGTCGTTCTGGCCGCCTTCGAGCACGACCGCGGCGTGCCCGAGCGCGCCGACGTACTCGATCAAGGTCCCGGCGATCAGGGGCTCGAGGCCGAACAGAGTCGGCACGCAGAGGCGCAGGGCCGCCGTGCGACTCTCGGTCGGACCGGGGACGATCGTGAACGGGGGTCCGTCGCCGGAGGTCGAATGCAGATCGAGGTGCGTCACGCCGCTCTCGGCCGAATCGAGTTCGGCGTCGAGGAGTTCGAGGAGTTCGCGCTGTTCCGCGCGCTCGATCGTGTCGCGTCGCGGATCTCCGTGCCGCAACTCGTCGACGCGAGCGGGCGACCACAAACGGTTCATGTCCTCGTCCACGTAACGGACGTTGCGCGCGAGCCCGGCGCGGTTCCCGACGTACGCGGCAACGCGACCGGTGAGCGGGACGAGACCGCGCTCGAGCTCGGCGAAAACGCGACGCATCGCGTGCAGTCCCGCCGGCTCGTTGCCGTGGATGCCGACGGTGACGAGGACGAGCGGTCCACCGCGTTCACCGGCCGACGCCGTGCCGAGAACGCGTGCGA
>Ga0163154_10006452_pt1 | contig 14344 bp, 10 predicted proteins | sample OliLakLV19MP9P1_FD_148649 | JGI IMG/M metagenome (GOLD analysis project Ga0163154, IMG submission 148649) | Freshwater microbial mat bacterial communities from Lake Vanda, McMurdo Dry Valleys, Antarctica - Oligotrophic Lake LV.19.MP9.P1 | ecosystem: Environmental > Aquatic > Freshwater > Lake >... | reverse complement strand
TACTACCGCGGCCTGGACCACGACAAGGAATCCGCCACCCGCTCGGTGGGCAACGATAACAATGGTTTCTCGGTGAGGTGTTTGAAAGATGGGTAGGGGGGGAGCTTGGTGCTTTATAGTTTAATCCACGTAATTTGTGAATCGCTATACCGTACATAAAACTGATCTGGTGAAGGATTAATGAAGTATTCGCTTAGCTCGGAACTTTTCTTGCCACAATATACTTCATAGTCTTTTTCAGTAACTTTGTTTTTAGGAAAATTGGTTATTTCCTTAATGTAAAACTCGTTTTCAACAATTCGAGTCTCGCTCCGTTCGCCGAAACTGTAAGAGATTCGATTGCTAAAAGTTAGGGGAGTGGAATCCTTGGTAAAGGAGACAGGTTTGATCTCCTTTGAGCCAGGATATCTTGTAATGTCACAATGACGAAATGGAATGCTATTAACACTATGCTCACTAAAATCTTTTGTTGTTTTGGGGGGAATGCACACTTTGACTTCTTCAACAAAGGATACTGAATAACTCGATCCATTTGATGTGCTTGCGGAAACGGCTGCTCCCTGTCCATTACTTCGAAATAATCCCCATGGATTATTAAACCCTGAAACTCCTACTGAACTAGAGTTCATTGCAGCGGCAGTTACTCCTCGACTCGAAGTAGAAGAATAAATTCTATTTTTATAATAATTATATGAGACACCATTTAGAACAAAAAAACACTCATCTTTATTAATAAAGATATTATTATCAGTTTTATTGTATACGGAAAATCCAATGTCTCCTCCGTCAGCCCAAAGGTTGTAAGCTATGGTACAGTTACCATCTTCATATTTAATTAACGATCCTGAATGAGTGAGGTTCTCTGATGATTCAGTTTTATAAACTTGATAAAAGTATGAAGTTGACGAACATGAATATAAAATCAATGACAATAAAGCAATGGTAGCATAAGCATTAGTTTTCATTTAGATGGGATTTTTTTTGTAATTTGAAATGAACTGTTTGTAGCAAGCCGTTCATTAATTTAAACGAAAGGTAGATGGTCTAATTATTCAATCGGTTTGTGGAGCTTACTATTCAGTGCTGGGTTAAATCAAATCAAATTAATTCAGTATGAAATTATACAATTTCTTCTTATCATCTAAAGTTAAAGTCATCGAATCATCTGTGACGTAAATCACACGCATTTTTAAATTTTCAAACCCTTGAATTGTTGTGGTCATGTAAACAAAGGCTCCCTCTGTTGTTGGGTATGAATAGGATATCACCCCCGAGCCTCCCACAAGAGCAGGTTCGACAATATTGTTACCTTGGGATACGGTTGTAACGTGCTTTAGCTGAGAATGCTCTTCCAGAAACTTAGTGACCTCTCCTAGACTAACGGTAGATTCTGCATAGGCAACACCTGACATAAATGCTTCTGCAGTCGTCCCAGAGTTACCATAAAATCTATTTCCTTCCACGTCCTCATCGGTAATGTAGACGATGTTTGCCCCTTTCATGGCAGCCTCAATTTTAAGTTTCTTATAAGCTCTATCTTTAACTCTGTTTACATTGGATATGGTGGACGCTCCACGTGATTTACTGGTTACTTCGTCAAGTCGTATGAGTCCTTTAATCTCATGCTCTAATTGAGTTATTGAAACACTTTCCCAGTCTTCCCATGAACGGACGGGTGGGAAATTAGAAAACCGCGTGAATTCCTGGATTCTCCCTGAACTGAATCTAATCTTTTTAACAAGGCTTTTATTTATTGAGTTTACTACAGTTTCGTTTGGGTAAGTATATCGTATACTTTCCTCAGAAATTTCCGTTACAGAAGCTACAATACATTCTTTGGTCGTGAATATTGAATCTTGGGCAGCCAATGGAAGTTGGGAACCCAGTAAAAATGCTATCGTGAGAAGTAAGGTATTTTTCATAGTAAAAAAGTTTGTTATAAATAACTATTATTTTTGTTATTGCGATTATACAATATTGGTTTTAAGAAAGTGTAATTTAGTAATTTGACCTCGCTAAAATACCAAATTTAGGGCATCTCTCAAAACTACCTATTTTTATCAGGAAAATTTTGTTTTGTTAGGATAAACTAAGACTGACATGAAGAGGCACATTCGAGGACTTTTTGATGAACAGTACCGGATGGATAAGGTCAGCAATCAGCGCGACCCTTTGGATCGTTTACAGCGTCACATCAATTTCGAGTTGGTTCGCCAGCCCCTAGAGGAGCATCTTCAAAATCGCAAAGAACGTAGGTCATAGTCTTATGCCCTGCGTTACTTCTTTTTGCCCTTCGGGCAAGCCAGATGCTGCCCTCAGACTCGCATTACCCGGTAGTTGATAATGTTTAACGGTGAGTTTATGTTGGTTTGCTCCCCTTTGAATCGGACAATTTGAATATGAGGTCAAAAGTTGAAGGTGAATGATAATATATTTTAATATCTATATGCAACAGAAGATGGTCATTAGGCCGGTAGTTCAGAACGCAGGGCATATCCACTGTGGCAACCCCACCTGTGACAGTTACTTCTTTTTCAGATCTCAATTTGAGGGCAATCGCTAGGGTGTATGGGTATGCCAGATGTTTGGACTTGTAGTTATTAAATAAATTATTAAAATTTACTAATAAGAGACTTATCTAAGTAAGTGAACAACTCCTTGTTTTTGGATTGTCTCGCCTCTTAGTTTATATCTCGCAATGTAGTAATAGCCACCTGTATCCTGCTTCTTACCGCGGTAGGTTCCGTCCCATCCGGGGAATGGATCGCTATCAGAGTATAATAGTTCACCCCATTTGTTGAAAACCTGAAAGTCAAGGAATTCAACGATGATGGTATGAACAATTGGTCTAAAGAAATCGTTGCGTCCATCATTGTTAGGTGTGAAACCATTTGGAATTGTTACAAATACATCAGCACTGCTTAAAACGATGCTTTCATCACAATATATGTCTAAACATCCAGCGGCACTTCTCATAAATAAACAGAATTCACGAACACCTTCATCGCGATACAAGAAGATGTGGTCATAGTCCCAAACAGTATCACCGTTTATTGTCCAGAACCATTCAACGAATGGTTCACTTGCGGATGATTGATTAAGTATTGTGTCGTATATGTTTAGTGGCAGAGTGTCAGGTAATTCGAAGAATGCTCGGATATCTCCTTGGACAACCTGTACTTCGTGTGTGGTATCAACCATACAACCATAGCCTGAAACATTCAGGTAGATATCATAGTTTCCAAGCTCGGTAAACGTGTAGCTAATAGTTGGTTCAACAGTAGAAAATGGAGGTTCACCATTATCTAAATCCCAGCTGAATAGTTCTGCGTTTGTCGATCCGGACGCATCAAAGAGGATTGTCTGACCTAAACAAATTGTATCAACCGCGTCAATCAGTGCAGTAGGTCGTTCAAGTACGGTAACCATTTGTGTTACCGTAGAGTCACAGCCATTGACTCCTACAAGGGTCAGACTTACTTCGTAAGAACCTGGTTCCTGGAAATCGTAAGTTGGTTCAAAATCACCAGATGCATTCCCATCACCAAAGTCCCAAAAGATTGTTTCTATAGAATCATTAGGAGTGACACCTGTATATTCAAACGTTGTAGTGGCATATTCACATACAAGCTCGTACCCAAAATCAGGCTGAGGCTTCTCCCTTACTGGAAAATTGTACGTAGCAGTGTCGAAACATCCATTCAATCCCTCGACATATTGTGCTATTGCAAGGCCGGCACCGTAAATTGGAAAGAAGAGTATTGAATCACCAGGAACATAGGGTAATCCATAGACAGACCAGCTTCGGTAGTCTACTTGCCCTGGAGAAATGTCGATCAATGTAACTGTCTCGAATTCACACGGTGCTTTTGGTGCCCAACTAAAATCAGCTATCGGAGTGGGATTCACTACTAATGAATGCGTTATTGTATCGAAACATCCATCGTTGTTTGTTACTTGAAGCGTAACCGGATAAATGCCTGCATCGGGGAAAATTAGGCTTGGATTGGGACCACTCGATGGTGGAAGCGGCGGATTTTGCCACAACCAGTTGACCAAAAAGTCATCGGCTTCTCCCGCTATGGAGGTGTCGGCTAGTGTGATGGCTTGACCGGAGCAAGCAGTATCAAACTCAAATCCTGCAATTGGATTAGCGTGAATGAGGACAGTTTGTTTGGCTGTATCCGAGCATGCGGATGAACTGCGTATTGCTGTAATCGTATATAATCCGGGCAATGGGAAATCTAGGAGTACCGAAGGAGCTGCCACACTAAAGGAGTCATCTAAGTACCAAGAATAAAAGCCAACGGAAACAGATGCTGGAAAAAATGACAGACTACTTCCCGCACATGCAAAAGTGTCAGGGAGGGTTACGAATTCAGCTTCAGGAACAGGATAAATTTCAGGTTTAATGGTATCTCTTCCAATGCAGCCAGTTAGAGGATCACTTACTTCCAGGATAACAGTATTAGTACCAATTAGCGTAACCAACAGAGTTGCGGTATCAGTGAATGCAACGGGTGTGCCGTTTAATCTCCATAAGTATTGTAAACTGGACGATGGTGTTTCTGCTGAAAAAAAGAAGGGTCTTGGGCCACAGGAGCTAGAGTCCTCAGCCAAAATTGTAGCCAATGGAGGACCATAAACTGAAATGTATTGTTCTGCAGAGTCAATGCAATCTCCTAGTGAGGTGTTCAATGTAACCAAATAGGTCCCTGCAGTGTCAAACAAGTGGCTCGCAAGCGGCGTACTAGATGTTCCTCCGTCTCCAAAGTCCCATACATATGAAGCACCGGGGACTACCACTATTGTAAATTCTGTTGTTTCATTGGTACAGCTTGGATTAGGTAAAAATGTGAAAGCTGGATCTGGGGTGGTTCCAATGAACACTTGAAGACTGTCTAGGACTGAGCACCCGGAGAGCGGCTCGGTTACAGCGAGAGTAAATAGGTTGTTGCCTGGCTCCGTAACGGAGACAAGTTGGGTAGGTCCAATGAGGGTGGTAGCATCTGGGAGCGTCCATGTATACTGCCAAAGGGAAGATGTAGAATCTGGCTCAAGTACAAGGTCTATAACGTCACATCCAGCAGTATCTTGAGGCAGAATGCTCGAAACGGGGTATGGGGTAACTAGTACTATGGAAGTTGCTGAGTCAGCGCATGCGCCTAACGATGCATTTAGCTTTATGGTATAGGTTCCAGGTGCAGCATACATATGGCTGGTAGGCGATAATGTACTGGTACTTCCATCACCAAATTGCCAGATATAAGTGACCCCAAGAGTTGGAGTTAATAGTGTAAATACTATAGGTGTTCCCTGGCATGCATTTGAGTCATCTGGATTGAATGCAGGGTTTGGTGTTGTACCGATGAAAACATTCAGGCTATCGGAAACACTGCATCCTGAGAGGGGTTCGGAAACACTTAACGTAAATAGGTTATCCCCAGGTTCGAGCACAGTTAATGTGTGGACCGGTCCAGTTAAGGTACTGGCGTCAGGCAATGTCCAGATGTAATTCCAAATTGCGGTGGTGGAATCAGGCTCAACGGTGATCGTTAATGCATCGCATCCAGCAGTATCAGGAGGAAGTATACTCGCTAGAGGGTAGGGGGTAATTTGAACAATAGCAGCGGCAGAGTCAATGCATGCTCCAAGTCCAGCGTTTAATTCAACCGTATAGCTGCCCGGTGCGGCATACAAATGAGAAACTGGTGCTATTGTACTCGTGGTTCCATCCCCAAACTGCCAGAAGTAGGTTGCGCCAGTGGATAAACTAGTTGGCGTGAAGACTATTGGGGTACCTTGACAAGCATTGGAGTCGTCGGGGGTAAAGGCAGGGTTTGGTGTGGTCCCAATAAATACGTTGATGCTGTCAGTTACCCCGCAACCTGAAATGGGCTCTACGACATTCAAAAAAATAATATTATTTCCAGGTATATTAACTGTAATAGCATGGAGAGGCCCACTCAGGGTACTTGCGTCAGGTAAGGTCCATATGTAACTCCAAGTTATTGATGTTGAATCTGGCTCAACAGTTATATTGACGGCATCGCAACCTGCTGTATCTAAAGGTAATATATTAGCTACGGGGTATGGAGTAATCTGTACAACGGCAGATGCAGAGTCTGCGCATGTACCTAAGCCAGCAGTGAGTGTAACATAATATATACCTGGAGCGGCATACAAATGGGTGGCTGGTGCGACTGTACTTGTGGTTCCATCCCCAAATTCCCAAAAGTAGCCTGCGCCAGCAGATAAACTTGTTGGTGTAAAAACTACAGGCGTCCCCTGACATGCATTAGAGTCATCGGGCGTAAATGCAGGGTTTGGAGTTGTTCCGATGAAGACGTTAAGGGTATCTGTTATTCCACATCCGGATAAAGGTTCCATAACATTTAGCGTAATCAGGTTATTTCCTGGCTCCACGACATTGATCACATGTGTTGGACCCAATAGTATAGTTGCATCGGGCAGAATCCATGAATATAGCCATGCTGTAGAATTGGAATCTGGTTCCAAGGAAATGGCAATGTCGTCACAACCGGTGGTATCTAGGGCGGTAATACTGACCTGCGGATAAGCAGTGACGTTTATATCGACTGAAGAAGAATCAGAACATCCAGCCAAAACTTGGTAAGCGGTAATAGTATAGTTTCCTGGTATTGCATAGCTATGGGAAGCAGGGCTGCCGGATCCAATTACTCCATCACCAAAATCCCAGTTAACTGGTAATCCAGGAGAGGTAAGGGTAGCCAAAATCACTTGATCTACACAACTTTGTACATCGGAAACTGTAAAGGCGACAGAAGGAAGAGGCTGAACTGTTACGAGAACCGAATCAGAGGATTGGCAGCCTGTTACATTGTCCAATACAGTAAGAAGCAAAGGCCAAGTGCCCACTCCTAATGTCGCAGAATGGCTCGGTCCGGAATAGACAGAACCGGCTAATTCCCAAGAGTATTGAAGACCTGGTAAAACTGTAGCGGGAAAAAATGCGATGTCTAAACTCCCACACGCGCTGGTATCATCGATACCTATAAGCGCAATTGGATTTGCAGAAACATCGACAATCTGAGTTAAAGTATCTGCACAATAACCGGTTCCTGCAGTAAGTGTAACGAGTTGAGGTCCTGTGCAATCAAAAACGACGCCACTTGGATTTTCATCTAGTGAAATTGTAGGTGTAGAACAACTGCCGAAATTCCATGCGAAGTTTGACGTTCCAATAGAACTATTTAGAAAATCAACAATTCCAGATTCGCAAAATGGGGCAAGTGGAAAAAATGATGCGGTTGGCAGTTCTTCTATTACTAAAGTCGTAAAATCTGTTCGTGTCAGGCATGTTCCCGCTGTGGTAAGCGCTACAAAATAGGTTCCAGCAGATCCGTATGATAAGGTGTGTGCTCCTGATCCAATTGCAGTTAATGGTACTCCACCAGGGAATGTCCAAGTGTAACTAATGGAGGAATATTCGCTGCACGCATCAATCGTAATCGGTTCCCCAATGCAATAGGTTGTTGCAGGTACACAGATATCACTGGCTAAAGAAGGTAGAAGAGTTACAAAGTAGGCAGTTGATTCAGTCCCACATGAATTATTGGCGGAGATTTCAATTGTAAATACCTCCGGAACCGTTAGCCCCGGAGTAATAGTCAGCGGAATAGGAAAAGGGAAGCCAGTAATAGGCAATGGATAAACTGTTCCGTTAACGGTGACCTGATAACTAGTGCCTGGGCTATTCAGTGAGGTGTTTAAATCCAACATAGCCGAGTAGGGCGAGCAAACAGTCGTATCTGCAAAAGTTGTTAGCTCCAAAATTGCGGGGGACTCGATGACATTAGATAGTGAGCTCACATTATCGGAGCATGCACCATCGGTTGTTAATACAACAGTGGCTAACCCTGCACTGGAATACGAAATATTATGAGGTCCAGGACCAGCAGCAGTGGATGGCATTGCTCCTGGTCCAAAATCCCATATGTAAGAAAGTGATGGATATGATGCACAAGCCACAACCGAAAAGAGAGAACCCTCGCACGCTGTTACACTAGGGGAACAGATTTCGTCCGTCAAATTCGGTAAGACAGTAACCGTATAGGTTTCTGTGTATGTGCCACATTCATTCTGGGCAGTAACCACAATAGTGTTGATAACAGGAGTAGAGCCTAGCCCAGGAGCAGTAAATGTTTGTGAAAATGGAAAGGTTGCTCCGGTTGCCAAGACACCGTTTACCGTCACGATGTAATCTGTGAGAGGACTATTGAGGGCAGTGTTCACATCGATAGAGATAGCTAGTGGCGAACATCCAGTGGTATCAGAAAACGCGTCGAGGTTGATTGTTGGGATATTTTCAACAAAAATGGAGACGGTACTTGTTTGTGTGTCGCAAACCCCAAATGTTGTTAGAACCACGTTATAGGTACCTCCAATGTTGAAGGTTACGCTATGAGGTCCTGGACCTGTAGCGGTTGCAGGCATGGCACCTGTCCCAAAATTCCACGAGTAGACAAGCTCACTGTAGCTGTTACAAGCTTGAAAAACAGTGGGATCGCCTTCACAAGCTATAGCTGGAGGAGTGCAAATGGCATCGATTAGGTTTGGAAGTACAGTAATTGGAAAATCTTCCCAGACTGAGTCACACTGGTTGGCTGCGGCAACAGTAATCAAGTGCACCTCAGGAGTAGTAGCTGCGGCTGGGAGCACAAAAGTTGTATCGAAGGGAAAGATTGTTGGATCTAAGACAACTCCGTCGACGATTATGTAGTAATTCGTGGCCGAACTATTCATGGAAGAATCTATGTCAATGGAGATATCCATCGGGGAGCATCCAGGCAAGTCAGCTAAAAACTCAACATCCAGAATGGGTATGGTATCTATCGTGATATTGATCGCATCACTTTCAATACCACAATTCAAGTCATCAATAGTCATAGTGACGGTGTAATTACCAGGGCTCGTGTAGGTATGACTCGGAGGTACTAAGGAGCCGTTAACTACAATTGGTGGCGATCCATCACCAAAATCCCAAGTGACGATAAATAGAGGACTTGTAATGGACCCTGCAGTACTTAGTCCAGAGCCAGCACTTAGCAGGTAAGGGGCACATCCAAATGTTGGACCGTTAAGAACAGCTTCTAGTTGATAAATACTTATAAGTTCATCTCCATTTGCATTAACGCCACATCTATTATATGCAAATAATTGTGGGAAGTAACCAATTGACGTTGCTGGTGCAGTTGTGTAGGTGTGGCATACGGAAGTTTCTTCACCAGGAAAACTAAAGGTTGGACTTGTTGTTCCATCATCCCAATCAATGAACATGTAGTCTGCGTACCCGCTGATATTTGCACATACCTCATGGGGTAGACAACCTTGGTTGTCCTCTGGTAAAACAATAATTATAGGCTGAGGTAAGCCAAAATCAATCCTTATCTCCATGGAATCAGTACATCCAAGGATCGTACTCCGAACAACTAGTTGAATGGGATAAGATCCTTGTGTTGTAAAGGTCTTAGGAAATGGTGCTGGACTAGTAAAGAAGTCGGTAGTTCCATCTCTATAGTCCCATTCATATACTATTGATGGCCCGGTACTTGAACCGGAGGCATTTAGTGTTACGGTAAGAGGGGCTGTTTCTGATGCAGGTGGGCAGTACGTACTATCATTAAAAAGAGCCGGAGGGGTACCAGAAGCTACTGCGGTAAATTCAGCCACCACGGGACACTGGCCATATAAGCTATTGAGTATTAGGATGCCTAATATACAGAGAGATAGGAGATGTTTCATTTTTTAAAATACGGGACAGTCCATTGTTGATTTAGAACGAGTACTCAAAAACAAGAGCAAAAAAGCTTCGAATGTAACCGGACTCGGACTTGCACCACTAATTCCACCAACAGATTGATTTACATTAAAACCGAAGTAAACATTTCGATAATCCATGCCTACATGGTAAGATGCGCTTTCTCCAATTCGATGCGAGAAGCCGGTATAGGCCACCGCATCCCGAAGTGGAGTGCCAATATTTGTTCCGTATTGAATGATTCTTGCGGTTCCTTGGGCTTGCTGTACGTACAACGCATTAGGTAAAATAATAAGGTATGAAGCAGCATCCCACTTTGCAGAAACATGACCCGTATACCTTCGACTTAACCTGCTCTGCTCGCCTAAGAAGGAGTAAAGCGGGGCATTGAGATGAAAAAATCCTAAGCCGCTGCGTATTCTAAGTTTGGAACGGCCGGGAATTCTTCCTTCGCCCAGGAAACTTCCCTCCCAAGCAATCCCTGCACTAACATCTATTGCGTGCCCTGTCGGATCGAATGTCTCCTGTGTAGGAGTACCGGGTATATAGCCATCAGGGCCAACCATATCTTCAAAGACCAATCCTGATATATCTAATTTTCTTTGATTCAAGGCTGTTTGAAGACCAATGGATAAGGAGTGATTTGCTGTAAGTGCCTGCTGGTAGGCTACAGTACCTGAGAAATTTGTTAATGACAACGTTCTCTCAACGGTGTAGTCGTTGGTTAGTGAAAGACCTAACCCTAGTCGGCTTCGATTTAAGCTACCCCTGGACGATCCACCAGCTTGTGGGAGTTTGTTCTCTAAAAGCCCAAAATCCATAAAGGCACCTACCGTGCTGAATGCAGTGCTTCCCCCAAACCATTGATCCTGACTCAACCATTGTTGACGCATGAATATCCCCATGCGCGTATCTAAGGGACCGCCAGTACAGAGCGCAGGGTTAATCAGCGTAGGAGTTGCATAATGCTGGGTAGGCAAAACATCTTGAGCCTCAATTGATTTTGAGCAAGTTATGTAAACAAAAAAAACAATAACGGAAGTGTAGAAGTATCGACTCATTCCAATTCCAGATTTACTAGGGGTACAATGTAGGATATTTTAATTCAACTTCTTAGTAATCACTAATAATGTTCTTAGTAAAACACATTATAATATAATTTCATAAAAATATCATAATTCATTTACCGGAGTAAACGCCGTTTTAAAACTTGGGTATGCCTTGATTCTGGGGTTTTAAGAGTACAATATACTCGGCAAAGTGTATCATAAATTAAAGTATTCAATTAATTAGCTTAGTCGATATATAAGCAACCCTAGTGCAAATTCAGCTTAGCCAGTAACGCCTAGGTTGCCTTGGAAGCCGTGAAGAATCACAAGACCTTCGCCCTACTGGGTCAGCAGCATGAGTTCAATCCGATCACGATTGCCAAAGGAGGGCGGAGCGGGTGAAACGGGTCTGCACGGTTTTGAACAAGTGGGTGCTACCGAAGCCTAGGACAGTTCCATTGCGTTGGATCAACTCTTTGCCCAACTCGGTCTGTGGCAGGTAGAGGACGACTTTCTAAAAAAAGTCCGGCGAGATCCGGAATTTGCGTCAGCGAACTGAGGTGATCGAGACCCAGACCCAATGGCTATCCATAGGGCAGCAATGCACTTTGCCGAGCACGCATGCTTGGCTGGGTTATCCTAAATACTTGATTTGTAAGGCTTTATTAAAAATTGCATTTCACCTGACCTACTCAGAGGCGGCAAATCCCATGAACCAAAGCAGGATGCATGGAGGTTAACTAAGCTGGATGTTTAAGCCAAAAGCATATTAAATTCTAATAGTATTTTGAAGAGTTACCATATTACCTTATTTTAGAAGTCTTGCGATAAGCCTGATAAACGCTAAGCTTGCAATGAAACAGCATTATCTAGCTACAGGAATGATGGTCGCGATGAATATTGCGATGCTACCATCTGCTCTCCAAGCTCAACCGTGTGATCCATCCGTTGCCCCTACGGGCTTGAGTTCTACCTACACCCCTGGTGTAGGTGCTCAGCTTCAATGGAATGCAGTACCATCGAGTGTAGGGGTGCAGATCAAAGCTACCTCACCATCTGGAGCCAATTTAACCAGACGGCTCATTGGCGGTGCTTTAAATCAATACTTAGTGCCACATGCTGTGTTGTCCGCTGGTGTCTACACTTGGCAAGTTCAAGCAGCATGCAGTACCACGCCACCCTATGCGATAACTCCCATTAGTGCCGTGGCCAACTTCACGGTAGGCAGTGGGAGTTCCTGCCCTGCTACCGTCACGGACATAGACGGCAATGTGTACTTAACGATACCCATCGGAAGTCAGTGCTGGACGGCGGAAAATTTGAAGATGGAGCGCTATCGCAATGGGGATGCAATTCCGACGGGGTTAAGCGACGGCGCCTGGAGTTCAACTACCAGCGGCGCCTTTGCAGTCTATAACAACGTAACAGCCAACAAAGCTACTTACGGCTTGTTGTACAATTGGTATGCAGTGAATGATTCACGCGGTTTGTGTCCAACGGGCTGGCACGAGCCGACGGATGGGTAGTGGACGGAAATGATTACTGTTCTTGATGCCTCCACGTGTGGTTCTTGTACTGGAGCTCAAAGCACTATTGCCGGAGGTTCCATGAAGACTACGGGTACGCTCTCCGCCAGCACAGGACTTTGGCTGAGCCCAAATACGGCTGCCACGAACAGCAGCGGTTTTTCCGGTCTTCCCGGTGGCTATCGGAGCAGCGCTGGTAACTTCCTCTTTCAAGGGTTCAGCGGCTACTGGTGGAGTTCGAGCGAGAGTTCTTCTTCCGATGCCTGGTTCCGAATTCTTGACTACAATAACAGCAATGTTTTCCGCTTTGCCAACGCCAAGCATTACGGTAACTCGGTCCGCTGTCTTCGGGATTAATGCAACAGTCTAACAAACCTGTGTCACAGGTTAATATATAAAATTATTTTAATTATCCGAAAATTAAGCAACCCCAGCGCATATTCAGCGCAGCCATCAAGCCCAATGTTGCCTTGGATGCCGTGAAGAATCACAAGATCTTCGCCTGACGGGGCCAGCAGCATAAGGTCAAGCCGTTCACCTCGAAGATGAAGGTTTCCGGATTAATAAGGATTCACTGGATTGCATGGTCCAGCAGACTTTTGGCTAACCTTACTTCTTGCAGAAAAGAGGAACAGAAAAGAGGAACTGAAAAGAGGAACTGAAAAGAGGAACAGAAAAGAGGAACAGAAACGAGGAACAGAAACGAGGAAAGCATACTTGGCAGGTGGCCGAGTGTAGCCCAATCACCCTCCAAAATGCCCATAATGCCCTCATATTGGCGACAGCGGGGTTAGATGTTCGTTTTTCCCATGTCCTATTTTATCGTCTAACGCCTTCACAGAAGCTTCCGCATTGTCCGCTAAGACGGCAAGTTTCGCTCTTTTCGGCCTTGCAAACCCTATTTTTGCCCCATGGAACCTGCCGCCACCCAGCCATTTTTGGCAGACACTGAATCCATTGGTTGTTGTTTTTGCCAAAGCAAGCAGAGCAGCGTTCATGTTCGCGAAGGGCAGTGGACCATCGTGCGGTGCAGCAACTGCGGGTTTTGTTACACGAATCCCCGCCCAACGATGGCGTCCCTTCCCCGGTATTACGAGGAAAGCTATTTCAACGACGAGCGGCACCGGTTGAAGTTTTACAACCCGGATGGCAGCATCCGCATGGAGTCCGGCGAGGGCTACCAGAACCGGATCGAGGATGTGGAGGGCAGGGTCAGCGGCAGAGGTAAACTTCTGGAACTGGGCTGCGCGCGCGGCTTCTTTTTGCAGACTCTCCAAGATCGGGGCTGGGAAGTAGAGGGTGTTGAAATTTCGGCGGATGCCATAGCCATCGGCCGTCAACATTTAGGATTGACCATTCATCACGGCACTTTAGAAGATTTTCCCGGGCAGGGTCCGTACGATGTTATTTGCATGTACCAGACCCTGGAGCATGTGCCCGATCCGCATTTTGTCATGACGCGCAGCCGCGAATTGCTGCGCAACGGTGGTGTGTTTGTGGCGGAGGTCCCCAACTTGACTTCGTTTGACATGCGCGGCAACCCGGAGCGCCGCCGCCTGAGCCACGACCTGCCGCGACACCTCAACCATTTTACGCCTCAGGTGCTAATCCGGGAATTGGAGCGCGCAGGTTTCCGCGACGTGCAGCTGAGCCTCTTTTACCCGCAGTTTTTGGTCAACATACTCAACGGCCGCAACGGCGGGGGAATGGCCCCGTCTCCACAGGCAACGGCATCGTCAACAGCTACTAGTGCGCCTTCTGCCACCGGCAAGGCACTAACCGCCGCCCGGGCAACGGCAGCCCTTGCCCCGCTGGCAAAACCCGCTTCGGGTTGGAAACAGCAAGCGATGAATGGCATAAGCCGTGTTTTTCCCGGCTGGCGAATGACCGTAAGTGGCGTAAGGGGTTAGGAATCCGGTTCAAGCGATTTGTCCCGATCAACGGCATAATTCCGCTTCTTCCAGCGC
>Ga0163154_10006449_pt1 | contig 14348 bp, 9 predicted proteins | sample OliLakLV19MP9P1_FD_148649 | JGI IMG/M metagenome (GOLD analysis project Ga0163154, IMG submission 148649) | Freshwater microbial mat bacterial communities from Lake Vanda, McMurdo Dry Valleys, Antarctica - Oligotrophic Lake LV.19.MP9.P1 | ecosystem: Environmental > Aquatic > Freshwater > Lake >... | reverse complement strand
CTGCCGACCGGCGGCGGCAAGAGCCTCTGTTATCAGGCGCCTGCGCTGGTGCGGGATGGGTTGACGCTCGTCGTCAGCCCGTTGATCGCGCTGATGAAGGACCAGATCGACTCGCTCCTGTCGAACGGCGTGCGGGCGGCGATGTTGTCCAGCGCGCTGGAAGGCGACGAGCGCAACGCCGTGCTGAACGCGCTCGACCGGCGCGACCTCGACCTCTTGTACGTGTCGCCCGAACGGCTCGTGATGGACGGGTTCCTGGAGCGGCTCGAGCGCGCGGGCCTCGCGGCGGTCGCCGTCGACGAGGCGCACTGCATCAGTCACTGGGGCCACGACTTCCGGCCCGAGTATCGCCAGCTCGGGCTCCTGCGCAAGCGCCGCCCCGACCTGCCGATCATCGCGCTGACCGCGACGGCGACGCCGCGAGTGCGCGAGGACATCGAGCGCGAGCTCGCGCTCGTCGCGCCCGAGCGCCTCGTCGGCGACTTCGACCGACCGAACCTCGTCTACCGCGTCCTGCCACGCCTCGACCTCCTGGCGCAGACGATGGAGGTCGTCAAGCGCCACCCCGGCGAGGCCGGCATCGTGTACTGCATCCGCCGCCGCGACACCGAGAAGCTGGCGTCGGACCTTGCGCGCAAGGGCGTCCGCGCGCTGCCGTACCACGCGGGCCTCGGCCCGGCCGAGCGCGAGCGGGTCCAGGACGCGTTCCTGAACGAAGGCATCGAGGTCGTCGTCGCGACAGTCGCGTTCGGCATGGGCATCGATCGCCCCGACGTGCGCTTCGTCATCCACGCGGCGCTGCCAAAGGGCATCGAGCAGTACTCGCAGGAGACCGGCCGCGCGGGCCGCGACGGGCTGCCTGCGGAGTGCGTGATGCTGTACTCGGGCGCCGACTACCATGGCTGGCGCGGCCTGATGGAGCGCAGCGCGAACGAGGCCTCGCAGCAGGGCGCGACGACCGCGCTCGAGGAGCTGCAGGGCGCGCTCGATCGCCTGTCCGAGCTCTGGGGTTACGCGTGCGGCGCGAAATGCCGACACGAGGTGCTCGTCGTGCATTTCGGCGGCACATACCTCGGCAAAGGCAAACCGTGCGCCGCGTGCGACGTGTGCCTCGGCGAGCTCGACCTCGTCAGCGACTCCGGTACGATCGCGAAGATGGTCTTGTCGTGTGTCGTGCGTTGCGGTCAGCGCTACGGGGCCACGCACGTCGGGGACGTCCTGCGCGGCGCGGACACGCAGAAGATCCGCGAGAAGGGCCATGACAAGCTCTCGACGTTCGGCCTCTTGAAGCTGCGCAAGGCCAGCGAGGTGCGCTCGTGGATCGATCAGCTCGTCGCGCAAGGGCTGCTCGGCGTCGCGGATGGGAGCTACCCGACGCTCTTCCTGACCCAAGCGGGGGTCCTTGCGATGAAGGGCGAGCGCGAGGTGACCCTCTTGCGCCCGAAGTCGCCCGAGCGCGACCTCTCGCGTTCGAAGCCGAAGCGCGCGGCCGTCTCCGCCGCCGCGGCCGAGGGGGTGGACGAAGAGCTCTTCGAGAAGCTGCGCAGGCTGCGCCGCGAGCTCAGCCAAGCCCGCGGCGTGCCCCCCTACATCATCTTCGGCGACGCGACCTTGGCCGCGATCGCAGCGGCGAAGCCGCGCGACGCGCGCGAGCTCCTGGCGCTCAAGGGCGTCGGCGAGAAGAAGGCCGCGGACGTCGGGCCCGCGTTCCTGGCCGTGGTGGCGGCCCACGGCGCAGGCCCGAACGGTGATCCTCACACGAGCCGAGGCACGCTCGACGGCGCGTGACAGACTCGACGTGACAGACTGGAGGGGACGCAGTCGCCGGCGCCGCGACGGGCAACTTCGCGGACGGCTACACGGTCATCTTCCTCTGACACTCGCGTCAGCGCGCCGCGCATCGGCTGCGCCCCTCCGTCAGCAGATCTGGAAAGCGTTTCCCGACGCCGCGCGCGCGACTGACTCCCGTTGGCGCACGCGCATCGCGCCGAGATTTCGCCTCCAGCGGCGCAGGTGGCGCGCGTCGATGGGTCCGGGTGAGGGGGTAGTTGAAGTTGAAGAATTGGTTGTTTCTGGGGGCCGCCCTGTCCGCGGTCGTGTTGTCCGTCCCGGCCTCGAGCGCAGCGAGCGGTGAGGACTCCGTTGCCCTTGTCGAGGGGCGCGCGGCGCCGCGTGCTGCCGCGCTCCTCGTGCGGTGGCGTAGCCAGCGCTTCGCGCCCGACGCGGCCCCTGCCGCGTTGGCGGCGCCGACGCGCGCGACGATCGCGGCGCTCGGGCCGCTCGCCGAGGAACTCGTGTATCGGCTCGACGTCAGCAAGTGCGGGCGCATCGTCTGCGTCACCGACGCTGCGGAGAGCAGCGTGCACGGCGCGGAGACCGTGCTGCGCAACTCGCTGGAGCGCTTCGACGCGCTCTTCCCCGGCGCAGGCCCGGGCCGCGTCGTGGTGCTGGCGCGCACGCGCAACGCCGACGACGCGGAGGCCTTCGTCGCGCTGGCTGCGACCACGGAGCAAGACGCCGTGACTACCCTGGACGGCGCGCCGTTCCGCATCGCGGCGTGGCCTGTGGAAGAAGGCGCAACAGGGCGCCGGGGCGCCGAGGCGCGGCTCGTCGCCGCTACGACGCGCGCGCTCCTCGCCGACCGCTACGGGGCCCTGCCCGCGTGGTTCACGCGCGGCCTCGCGCTGCACGTGGAGGATCTCGTCACGGGGCGCTTCGCCAGCGTCGATCCCGACGCGACAGCGCGGCTCTGGCGCGCCGCGCTGAAGCGCAGGTTCAGCGCCGACGACGCGCACCTCGACCTCGCCGCGCTCGGCGTGCGCCCAGAAGCCCTCCTGTGGCAGGGTGAGGGCAAACGTTCCTCCGCCGACGACGAGCAGGCGCTGCAGGAGGGCTGGGCGCTCGTCGCAGCGCTCGCGGCTCAACCCGGCGCCGCGGGTCTGGGGCCGATCGCGATCGGGCTCTCGCGCAAGTCCATGTCCGCGGCCGAGGGGCGCACGGGCCAGGACCCGCACGCCGAGGCCGACGCGACGAGCCAGGAGCACATCCTCGAGGACCATCGCGGCCCCGGGATCCTCGCGCGCGTCGAGGCGAGCCTCGCGCAGGGCCGGGAGAAGCTCGACGCGCCTGTGAAGAAGCGTTGAGCGCCCGCTGCGCCGGCGCCACTGCGGACAAATCGCCCTACGGCGTGCTCCCCCCGCGGCGGCGCTATGGGCCTCCCTAGGAGCGGCGCGCGCCACGGGCACGCCTCGACCGGCAAAAAGGTACTGACACGGCAATCTGCGATCGGGACAATGCACGGTGTGCGACCGATCACGCTCGAAGTCAACGGAGACGCCCACGCGACGGCGGCGCCCGACCATTGGACCCTGCTGGAGGTCCTGCGCTACAAGCTCGGGTTGACGGGCTCGAAACAGGGCTGTGACAAGGGCGACTGCGGCGCCTGCACGGTGCTGGTCGACGGCCAGCCACGGCTCGCGTGCCTCATGCTCGCGCGGCACGCCGTCGGGCACATCGTCACCACGATCGAGGGCCTGCGCCCGGCCCACATCGCCGCGGGCGGCTCGGGCGCGGACCCGATCCAGGACGCGTTCGACCGCTGCGGTGCGCTGCAATGTGGCTTCTGCCAGCCCGGCATGATGCTCTCCGCGCGCGCGCTGCTCGCGCGCACGCCGGAGCCGTCGCGCCACGAGATCCAGGCGGCGCTCTCGGGCAACCTGTGCCGCTGCACCGGCTACACGCAGATCCTGCAGGCCGTCGAGACCGCGATCGCCGAGTCACTCGGGGCCGAGGGGCCGAGCGCAGCGTGGCAGCGCGGGCCGGTGCCGCCCGTCCACCCTACAGGTGAGGTGGGTGATGGCCGCCCGTGACCAACACGGCGTCGGCGCACCGTTCGGCGAGTTCCACGTCGTCGGCAAGCCGCAGCGCAAGGTCGACGGCCTCGCCAAGGCGACCGGCACGGCGCTCTACACGGACGACATCGTGCTGCCGGGGATGCTGCACGCGAAGACGCTGCGCAGCCCCCATCCACACGCGCGCATCGTCTCGATCGACACCACGCGCGCGCGAGCGTTGCCGGGTGTGCACGCGGTGATCACGGGGCAAGACATGCCGATCAAGTACGGCGTCATCCCGTGGACGCCGGACGAGAACGCGCTCGCCGTCGACAAGGTGCGCTTCATCGGCGATGAGGTCGCGGCGGTCGCGGCGGTCGACGAGGACACGGCGAACGCTGCGCTGGACCTCATCGACGTCGTGTACGAGGTGTTGCCAGCGTACTTCGACCCGCGTCAGTCGCTCGAGCAGGGCCAGGCGGCGCCGATCCATGCCGGCAAAAAAGGCGACAACGTGTCCAAGCACGTAAGCCTCGACTTCGGTGACGTCGATGCGGCGCTCGCGGCGGCGGACGTTGTGCTGGAGGGCGAGTACCGCTTCCACGGCTCGACCCACGGCGCGATCGAGCCGCACTGCGCGGTCGCGCGTTACGACGCGGACGGGCTGTTGACACTCTGGTCGGCGACGCAGATCACACACTACGTGCACCGCGCGCTGTCCAGCGTGCTGGAGCTCGCGCCCGAGCGCATCCGCGTGGTGCAGCCGTGTCTGGGCGGCGCGTTTGGCGGCAAGTCCGACCCGTTCAGCCTGGAGTTCTGCGTCGCGAAGCTCGCGATGGTCACCGGGCGGCCGGTGAAGATGCTCTGGACGCGCGAGGAGGTCTTCTATGCGCACCGCGGCCGCCACCCGATGCAGATGCGCTACAAAACGGGCGCGATGCGCGACGGGCGCATCACCGCGGTCGACGCCAAGATCCTGATCGACGGCGGCTCGTACAGCTCGTTCGGGCTCGTCACGACGTACTACTCCGGGCAGCTCCTCACGGGGCCTTATGCGTTCCCGAGCTATCGCTTCGACTCGACGCGAGTGTTCACGAACAAGCCGCCGTGTGGGCCAAAACGTGGCCACGGCTCGGTGCAACCACGATTCGCGTTCGAGGTGCAGCTCGACGAGCTCGCGGCGCAGCTTTCGATCGACCCCATCGAGCTACGGCGCATCAACTTCCTGGGCGAGCACACGCAGACCGTCAACGGCCAGCGCATCACCTCGAACGGCTTCATGCAGTGCCTCGACCTCGTCGAGCGCGCGTCGGGCTGGAAGGAGCGTTACGGGAAGCTCCCGCGCGGGCGCGGTCTCGGTGTCGCGGGCTCGATGTACATCTCGGGCACGAATTATCCGATCTACCCGAACGACATGCCGCAGGCAGGGATCCAGCTCAAAGCGGATCGCTCGGGCCTCGTGACGGTGTTCACGGGTGGCAATGACATCGGTCAGGGCTCCAGCACGATCGTCGCGGCGATCGTCGCCGAAGAGCTCGGGATGGACGTGCGCAACGTGCGTGTCGTCGCTGCGGACACGGACCTGTGCCCGGTCGACCTGGGCGCGTACTCCAGCCGCGTGACCTTCATGGTCGGAAACGCGACGATCGACGCGGCGCGCAAGCTGCGCGGCAAGGTCGTGACCGCGGTCGCCGAGAAGTGGGCGGTCGACGAGCGCCGTGTGCGCCTGATGGGCGGCAAGGCGTTCGACCTCGACGACCCCGCGCGTGTGCTCTCGACGCGCGAGGCGTTCCAGCTCGCGGAGGTGCGCTTCGACACGCTCGGCGCGACGGGCTCGTACAACACCCCCACCCTCGGCGGCGACTATCGCGGCGGCACGATCGGCGCGTCGCCGGCGTACTCGTTCACCGCGCACGTCGTCGAGGTCGACGTCGACGAGGAGACCGGCCGCGTGACCGTGCACAAGGTGTGGTGCGCGCACGACTGCGGGCGCGCATTGAACCCGACGCTGGTCGCGGGGCAGATCGAGGGCTCGTGTTACATGGGCATCGCAGAGGCGCTGCTCGAGGAGCACGATGTCAATCGTTTCGGCCTGCACGCGGGGCCTTCCCTGCTCGACTACCGCATGCCGACCGCGCTCGACACACCGGAGATCGAGGCGTTCATCGTCGAGAGCCTCGACCCCGAGGGCCCGTACGGCGCAAAAGAAGCTGGCGAGGGCCCTTTGCACTCGTCCATCCCCGCGCTCGGAAACGCCATCTACGACGCCGTGGGCATTCGCCTGCGCGAGCTGCCGTTCACGCCGGGCAAGGTGCTGCGCGCGTTGCGGGAGCAACGCGCGGCACGGCCGAATGCGGCAACGACAGCCGCGGGCACGGCGTCGCAGCGAGTTGCGCACGATCGCCGGAGGGACGGCTGATGCTGCGGCTCCCCAAGTTCCAGCTCTGCGAGCCGACGGAGCTCGGCGAGGCGCTCGCGCTCCTGGCCGAGCACGGCGAAGACGCGCTGGTGATCGCGGGTGGGACCGACCTCGTGCCGAACATGAAACACAGGTTGTTCGAGCCCAAAGTGCTCGTGTCGCTCGCGCGCATCACGGCGTTGCAGGGTGTGCGGGCGATGCCCGACGGCTCGCTGGCACTCGGCCCGATGACTTCGCTCGCGACCGTCGCGTCGGACTCGGACGTGCAAGAGCGCGCGCCGGCGCTGGCGCAGGCCGCGTCGCTCGTTGCGGGCCCGCAATTGCGCTCGATGGGCACCGTCGGCGGCAACGTGATGCTCGACACGCGCTGCCAGTGGTACAACCAGACACACTTCTGGCGGCAATCGCTCGGTTACTGCCTGAAGAAGGACGGCACCGTCTGCCACGTCGTCGCGGGTGGCAAGAAGTGCGTGGCGGCGGCCTCGAACGACACGGCGCCGGCGTTGATGACGCTCGGCGCGCGGCTCGTGTTCGAGAGCGCGCGCGGTGTGCGCGACATCGCGATCGACGACCTGTGGAAGGCCGACGGCATCCAAAACAAGCACGTCGAACCCGGTGAGGTACTGACCCGGGTGCTGATCCCCCGCCAGTCCGACGGTCACCGCGGCGCATACGGGAAGCTGCGCGACCGCGGCTCGATCGACTTCCCGCTGTTTGGCTGCGCAGTAAGACTCGACCTCGCGACGGACGAGACGGTGTTGGACGCGGCGGTCGCGGCGGTCGCCCTCGTCGCACGCCCGATCTTCGTGAAACGGGCCGAAGAGCTGCTGCGCGACACGCGTGTCGGCACGCCGGAGTTCGACGCGGCGGTGACCGCCGTCGGGGACGAGGCCTACCGCCAGTGCAAGCCGATGGACAACGTCCCGGGCGACGCGGAGTATCGCCGCGAGATGGTGCCGGTTTATGTGCGCCGCACGCTACACGCGGCAGCGCGGGGCGAGGGCCCGGTCCACCACGTCTGAGGCGAGCAGACGGCCGGAATGCACCCGCTCACGAGTCAGCAGATGAGCGCCGTCGTGTTCGAGTGGCACTATGCCGGGACCTCGGAGCGCGAGACTCGCGTCGAGCTTGCGGAGGTCCCGCGCGTAGCCTTCTCGGCCCCGTGTCACGGGATCGGCACGCCGTCGCGACACGCCGCGGGGTTCGACGTTATCCTGGCGGGCACCATGAGCAAGCGCGACGCCGAGCTGGACACCCAAGTGGCCATCCAAGACCTGAACGCGATCCTGGAAATGGAGCTCGCGGGAGTCTGCCGCTATCTGCATTACTCCCTGATGATCTTCGGCCACGGCAGGATCCCGATCATCAAGTGGATGCGAGATCAAGCCACCGAGGGCATGGACCACGCGGCGCTGGCCGGCGAGCACGTCACCACCTTGGGCGGGCACCCGTCACTCAAGATCGGCAAGCTCACAGAGTCCCACAAACATGACACCGAGCAGATCCTGCGCGAGGCGCTGGAACACGAGCACGCGACGCTGGACCATTACTACAGCTTGCTGACGCATGTCGAAGGCCGCAGCGTGTGGTTGGAGGAGTTCGCGCGCGACCAGATCCGGCTCGAGGAAGGGCACATCGCCGAAGTCGAGAAGATGCTGCGGCGGCCGGGCGACCTGAGCCCGGCGCGCTGAGTCCGAGGTCGGTCACTGCAACCGGGGCATGGCGAAGCGCGCGCGCGCGCCCTCGGCGTGCAGCGCGGCGACGGCCTGCGCGGGGTCGACGTCATGCTCGGGATCGAACGCCTCGGCCAGGATCCCGCCCGCGACGAAGAGCGCGTCGAGGCCCTCGCGATTCGCGCCCAGGATGTCCGTCGCGGGTCCGTCGCCGATCACGAGGACGCGCGCACGATCGACCGGAGCGCCGCAGAGGGGCGCGAGCGTCTCGAAGGCGAGCGCGTAGATCGGCGCGTGGGGCTTGCCCGAGAGCACGACGCGCCCACCCAGTGCCGCGTAGTCGCGCGCGAGGGCCCCCGCGCACCAGTACAGCGCCTCGCCGTGCCGCACGACGATATCGGGGTTCGCGCAGACGAGCTCCAGGTCGCGCGCCCGCGCGCGGGCGAAGCGCTCGGCGTAGTCCCCGAGCTGGCCGTGGAAGAAGTCGTCGAGGCCCGTCACGAGGAGGAACGCCGCGCGGTCGAGGTCCGTGAACGCGAGCCCGAGGCCCGCCCAGAGCACCGCGTCCTCCGCGGTGCCGATGAGGTGCACGGGCCCCGGGCGGCGCGCAGCGAGCGCCGCGCGTGTCGCGTCGCCAGACGTGACGACCGCGTCCCATGCGTCACGCGGTACGCCGAGCCGATCCAATTGTGGCGGGATGGACCCACGCGGCTTGGGCACGTTGCTGAGGAGCACGACGCGCCCGCCGCTCGCGCGGAAGCGTTGCAGCGCGGCGACCGCGGGCGGGAAGGCGTGGACCCCGTTGTGCACGACCCCCCAGATGTCGCACAGCACTGCGTCGTAGCGCTCGCGCAAGACGTCGAATCGCGATACGAGTTGCAGCGTGCCCCCACCACCCGCGGGCGGCAGGCCTTCGATTGAGCGCTGGCCCATACTGGAGCGCCGCGTCACGCGTACGTCGGGTACGTCGGCACGTAGACCTGCGCGCGTATGAAGGCCTCGAGGTCCTCCGGGCGCGGCACGCTGGCGAGGCCCAGCTCGAACGCGTGCTCCGCGATGGCGACGGCGATGCGCACCGAGACCTCGCGGATCCTCGCCAGCGGCGGATACAGCGAGCCCTGGTCGAGGTCGCGCTGGCTCACTTCTGCAGCAAGGGTCCGCGCCGCGATGGCGAACATCTCGTCGGGCACACGTCGCGCGCCAACCGCGACCACTCCGAGGCCGACACCCGGGAAGATGTACGCGTTGTTGCCCTGGCCCGGAACGAAGTCCCGGCCCTCGTAGCGGAACGTCGGGAATGGGCTGCCGCTGGCGAAGATCGCGCGACCTTGGCTCCACGTGTAGGCCTGTTCCGCGGTGCATTCGGCCTTGCTGGTCGGGTTCGACAGCGCGAACAGGACCGGGTACTGGTTGAACGAGCTCATGGCCTCGACGATCGGCCGTGTGATCGTCTGAGGCTGCCCGGACACACCGATCAAGCCAGTCGGCCGCAGCGCCATCACTGCGCCGTAGAGGTCTCTGAGCGGACCGTGCGCGTGCGCGAAACGCCGCTTGTGGGGATTGAGGTCGGTCCGTTCGGCTGTGACGAGCCCCTTGGAGTCCCAGAACCAGCACTGCCGGCGCGCGTCGGCCTCGCTCACCCCCTCGTTCACCAGCGCCATCGTCATGAGCTCGGCGATGCCGAGGCCCGCTTCACCCGCGCCGAGGAACAGGAGGCGCTGCTCAGCCAGCGGCTTGCCCGTGATCCGCAGCGCCGAGAAGATGCCCGCGACCGCGACCGCGGCCGTGCCCTGGATATCGTCGTTGAAGCAGCAGAGCTCGTCGCGATAACGCTCGAGGAGCGTGAAGGCGACGTGGTTCGAGAAATCCTCGAACTGCAGCAAGACGCGCGGGAACACCTCGCGCACAGCTGTGATGAATTCGTGCAGGAAGTCCTCGTACTCCTGCGCCGAGATGCGCGGTCGCTGCAGGCCGATGTAGAGCGGATCGTCGCGCATCGCAGCGTTGCCGCAGCCGACGTCGAGCGTGATCGGCAAGCACTGGTTCGGGTGCACGCCCGCGCAGACCGTGTAGAGCGTCAGCTTGCCGACCGGGATGCCCATCCCGTGCGCGCCGAGGTCGCCCAGCCCAAGGACGCGGCTGCCGTCAGTGACGACGATGACGCGAATGTCCTGTACCGGCCAACTCTGCAGCACCGCCTTGATCTGCCCTCTGTCTTCGGCGCTGACGAACAGCCCACGTGAGCGCTGGAAGATATAGCCGTAACGCTCGCACGCCTCGCCTACGGTCGGCGTGTAGACGATCGGCATCAGCTCGGTGAGGTGGTCGAGCAGCAGCTTGTAGAAGAGGGTCTGATTGCGCTCGACGAGCCCTGCGAGGGCGACGAAGCGCTCGAGGTCCGACGACTTGCGACGGAGGCTCTCGATGTTGCGCTCCACCTGCGCGGCCTCGCTGAAGACGCGCGGCGGGAGCAGTCCGCGCAGGCCGAGCAGGTCGCGCTCGGCGCGGGTGAAGGCCGTCCCTTTGTTCAAGCGCGGGTCGTGGAGCAGGTCCATGCCGCGGCGCTGCGGCAGCGCGGATCGGGGACCGGTCGTCGAGTCGCTCATGGTCATGCGTAGCGCGAGTGCGGGCGGGGGGCGAGTAGTGAACCAGAACCGCCGGGCCTCTGCACGCTGCCCCGCCGCGCGCCCGTGCGGGGCGCTCGGACGCAGCGCAGCAACTCGACGATGAGTAGGGCCCCCTACCGCGCTCGCGGGAGAGGGCCCTATTCTCTCGTGTTCGTCGGCCGCTCGCGCGGCCGCCCGATCACTGGAACGTCACGCTCACTGCGTTTGTCAGGTTCGACGTCGGCGGCATGCCGATGTCGCGGTACCAGTACTGGTAATGCCAGGTCTCGCACGGCGCGACGGACACCGGGCCCGTCGATTGCGGCTGCATGGTGAGGTCACCCACCACGCTCGTCGTGCCCGTTGCGCCCGAGTTCACGACCACACCGCCGACGCCACGACCGACGTTGCCGCCGAGGCACAACGTTCCGGTGCCGCCGCCTGCCATCGGGACGTTGTCCTGCGTGAGGCTCGCGAGGTAGTAGCCGAACGAGTTCAGCGGGAGGCTCGACGCATGGAGGCTGAAGCCGTTCAGCTCGACGATCGTACTGCCGCTGGCCGCGAGCACGCCGGGCACTCCCGTCGAGTTGACGACGGCCGGGTCGCAGTAGCTGGTGCCGATCGTGTTGTCACCGTGGTCGTACCAATGCCGGATCTCGCCCTCGGAGATGGAGCGCCGGTAGAACCGGAAGTCGTCCATCTTGTAGCCAACGCCCAGCGAGCCAGTGCTGATGTTGTAGCGCATGACCGTCATGTTGCCCGTGCCGACGATGTTCACACCCACGTTAGCGGTCGTCGAGACGAGCGCCCCGTCAAGGTAACCCCGGACGACACCGGCCACCGAGTCGTAGCACCACACGACGTGCACGGGGCGCAGCTCGCCGCCACCGGGAATCGTGCACAAGTTCGCAGGCGCACGCAGCGAGATCCCTGCGGTGCCGGCGACCCCGCCGACGAAGCAACGCATGCCACCAGCGGTGCTGTTGCCGAAGGCGTACTGGAGCGTGCCGAGCGCGAGCGGCGAGCCCGTGCGATCGAGGAACATACCCACCGACCAATCGCCCGTGCCGAGGTCAGTCGTCCAGCCGGTATCGATCTGGCACGTCGCGCCCGTCGCGAGGGACACGGCCGCGGGGCTGGCGCTACCTGCGCTCAACTCGCCCGCGCCGAGGAAGCCGACGCCGACGTCGACGATTCCATCTCCGACCGGCCCCGTCGCGGTGTTCGTCGCGTCACCGCTGTCGAACGTGTAGTGGATGATCTCCGGCGCCGGATACCTCGGCCCGATGGCCACGTTGTCGAAGGCCAGCGTGTTGCCGGTGAGCCCGCCCCCGGAGAACATCCGGAAGCCCGTTGGCGTCGCAGAGCCGGCTGTACCGCCCAACATGTAACGACCGGCGATCGGCTGCGTCGCGGTGGCACCCGTCGCGAGGTCGGTGACGCGCGCGCACAGGATCCGGTTGGTGACGAGGTCGATGTCCGTCTCCCAGCGGTACCAACCACCGACTGCCAGGTTCTGGAAGGCCGGCGCCGCCACAGCCTCCTGGACTTGGACACCCGCGGCGTCGAAGTAGATGTAGTTCATGCCCCAGGCGGTCGCCGTGTTGATGTCCACCCACGTCGCGAGCGAAATGAAGCTCTGGCTGCCCGGGAACGGCTGCATCGACACGCTGCCGAGGTTCTGGCTCGCGGGCAGCGTCCCGATGAAGCTCGCGTTGATGTCGAACCCGATGGTCGACTTCCCAGGCGAGTAGGTGAAGTTGCGCTGCGCGCGCCCGAAGGTGCCGGCGCCCGGCCCGGTCACGGTGACGAACTGGTTGCCGCCGGTGGGGTTCGGCGCGATGCCGAGGGTGTTCCCGGCATAGGTGAAGGCCAGAAAGTCGACGCTCGCCGTCCCCACCGGGATGTAGTAGCCGTCCTGACCGGTGAGGACGGTGCCCGCCGGGGATCCGTTGACACCCTCGAAGCCGGTGGAATATTGCGCGTTCGCGACGGAGGCGAGCAGAGTGCAAGCAGCGGAGGCTGCGAGCATGCGCGGGACGAAGGACATGGCATGGGTGCGCGCGTGAGGCGCGATAGCAGAGGAGACCCGACGCCCTCCGCCCAGCAGGGGCGGGGGACGTGGCGACCGCAGAGTACGGCCGACTGTCGCAGCCTACTCCTGGTGACGGTTTCCCACCAGAGCGCAATCTCGGTTCAGCGCTCAGGTCAACATCGAGGGAGCCGTCAACGCTTCGTCAGCGTGCCGAGCCCAAGCTCCGCGAGGCGCTGCAGCCAGCCCGGCTGGGCGTCTCCAATCGAGATGCAGTGGATCTCGACCTCCCGGAAGAGGTTCATGCGGCGCACGTCCTCGAGGAGGCGACTCCAGTCGGCGTAGGGGCCGAGATAGTTGAGTCGGGCCGTACGGGGCGCCTTCTCCCCGCTCTCGCGGTCCGCGACGGTCTCGAAGTCGCCGTAGTCCGCGTCCTCGACCGAGTAGTCATCGGCCGTCGGGTCGCCGTCGCTCAGCACGAAGATCGTGTCGCAGCCTTCCTTGAAGCCGGTTAGCTCGACGTGCTCGAACTCCTCGATGACGCCGCGCTCGCGCACGCGGAACGCGAGGCGCACGCCGCTGTGCAGGTTGGTGTCCCCCGCGAGGACACCGTGGGGCTTGCCCGCTTGCGGACCACCGATACGGATCCCGTCGAGCGCGGTGATCGCCTTCTTCACGTTGCCGGGCGTCGCCTTGACCATGCCCGTGATCCCGTCCAGGAGTTCGGCCTTCGAACCGAAGGTCACGACGGTGAACGATTGCTCCTCGCCGAGGCGTTGTAGCGAGATCTTCAAGTGCTCGCGCGCCAGGTCGAAGCGTGTCTTCACGAGGTGCCACGGGATGTCGTCCTCCGTCGGGAGCGCGCCCTTCTCGCGCTTGGGCTTCGGACCGCTGCGCGGGCCACCCGGTTGCTTCTCGAGGCCCTCGAGCGGCGCCAACATCGAGTCCGAGAGGTCGATGACGTAGGCGATGCGCTCACCCGACGCCTCGACGCCGAAGAACTTCGGCTTGACGTAGTTGATCTCGCGGCCCTGCTGCTTCGCGTCCTTCGCCTTCTTCTCGGCGACCTCCGCCGATAGCAGTCCGCGCCAATAGGCCGATTCCAACGCGACCTTGTCCGCTGCGAGGGCCTTCGCAAGGTGCCGCGCCACGACGAGGCGCGCGGTGCGCGGGACGGTCTCGTCATCGAGCGTCGCGACGAGCGAGAGCGCCATGCGCTGCCACTTCGAGTCGGTGCGGTTCCTGACGTTGACGGACTTCAGCACCGCGGTCGAGAGCGCGCCGAGCAACACCGCCTTTTCGGCGGGCTTCTTCGGCAGCGCTGCCGCCAGCTCGGACACGATCTGCTGCAAATCCGTCGAGAGCGCGGCTGCAGGCAACGCTGCCAGCGCCTCGACCGCCGCGGCGCGCAGGAACACGCTGGGGTTCGTGCGCGCGACCTCGAGGATCGGGCCGTACTGCTTCTCCTTCGCGTACCCACCTAGCGCGAGGTACCAGAGCCACGCATCCTCGGGCGCCGTCGCGGCGGCGCGCCACGCGTCGAACGCCGCGAGCGTCGTCTCGTCGCGCCCTTTCAGCGAGGCCTGCGCGACCAGGTAGCGGTACTGTTCCTTCGCCAAACGCGGCTTTGCGTAGCGCTCGGCGAGGTCCTGGATCGCGCGGGGGTCCCGTGTGTTGGCGATGAGCTCCCAACCTTGAAAGTGGTAGGTCAGCGGGTTGCGCTGCTCGAGCACCTTGCAGCGCTCGAGCGCCGCGTCGTAGCCGGTGTCCGGCGCGGCCTATGAT
>Ga0163154_10006447_pt1 | contig 14350 bp, 14 predicted proteins | sample OliLakLV19MP9P1_FD_148649 | JGI IMG/M metagenome (GOLD analysis project Ga0163154, IMG submission 148649) | Freshwater microbial mat bacterial communities from Lake Vanda, McMurdo Dry Valleys, Antarctica - Oligotrophic Lake LV.19.MP9.P1 | ecosystem: Environmental > Aquatic > Freshwater > Lake >... | reverse complement strand
GAGTGCGCGCGCCGGTCGCTCGCTACTGTCTCCTTGTCCCTCGCGCGCGCACTCTTCGTGAAGACCACCGCGAGGGTCACTTTGAACGACGTGATACTCGCGCTCGTGGGCTCCGCGCTGCGCAGCTACCTGCGGGGACGCGGTGAGCTGCCAGATCGTTCGCTGATCGCGAGCGTTCCCATCTCGTCCGACTCGAAAGGCAGCCATCGGCTGGCAGGCAACCGGGTATCGAGTCTGTTCACCACGCTGGCGACTGACGTAGTCGACCCGTGGGAGCGTCTGCTCGCAATCCACGCGGCCACTCTTCAGGCCAAGCATGTCCAAGACGTCTTGGGGCCGGGTCTCCTGGGCGCTTGGCTGCAGTACGCAATGCCCAAGCCGCTTTCCTGGATCGTCTCTGAATGGTCGAAGCGTCACGTCGCCGACCTGCTTCCGCCGCCAGCCAATGTAGTGGTCTCCAGCGTCCACGGACCGAGCGAGGAGCTCTTCGCGCAGGGAATGCCGCTGCGCGCGATCTACTCTGTTGGCCCGGTCCTCGAGGGCATCGGCCTGAATATCACCGTTTGGAGCTACTTGGAGAGGCTCCATTTCACAGTGCTCGCCTGCCGCGACATGATGCCGGACCCGCACCTCATCACTCCGCTCTTCGAGGTTGCGCTGGACGATCTCGAACAGCGTGCGCTCGCGGCGCCGAGCCACGCACCGGACCGGGCTGACGACGTTCTAGTGGCGTGATGTTTGCTTGCAGAGCGTTGCGCCACCATGCTCGACCAAAAAACGCTAACGTTTGCGAAGCCAAACGTCTCCCTCTCCACGCTTCTCCGCAGCGGCGTCGTCGTTTGGTTCACGGGTCGACCGTCCTCCGGGAAGTCGACGCTCGCGACTGTCGTGCGAAACGAGCTGGTTCGACGTGGCCACCTCTGTGTCGTGCTCGACGGTGATGCCGTGCGGGCCGCGATCGTCCCGCCGCATGACTATTCGAGCGGGGGCCGAGATGACTTCTACGCGACCCTCGCGCGGTTGGCGGCAATGCTGTGCGAACAGGGCTTGATCGTCCTGGTTGCGGCGACTGGCCACCGCGCCACCTATCGCTCGCTCGGTCGAGAGCTGGCAGCTTCCTTTATCGAGGTGTACGTCGATACACCTGCCAGCGAGTGTGAACATCGCGACGACAAGGGGCTCTACGCGCGGGCGCGCGCGCACGAGCTCGACGATCTGCCGGCCTACGGGGCTGCCTTCGAGGAGCCCTCCAAACCCGACCTCGTCGCACACGGTGGCCAGGACGCCGCGGCCTTGGCGGGCGTTGTCGATCTGGTCTCCCGGATGTTCAAATGACCCAGCTCGCGGGTGTCGCCGGTCAGACCGAGAGCGACCGCGAACGCCGCGCCTTCGAAGTGATGATCACGAGACTCGAAGGAGCGGCTGCGGAGTTGCTGAGCATAGAAACGCTCAACGGCGACAGGGCGCCGACGGAGCTCAAGCGCATCGGATACGGGCTGCCGCTGCTGCTTCGGTATCGGGTCTCTGGCGCGGCAAAGCAGCTGGTGTTCCGTACCCAGGCGCCAAACTGGTTCGGTCACGATCGGCGCTCGGACCGAGCCTGTCTCTCCCTTCTGGCAGCAGATTCATTCGGTGAGCAGCCGCGACACATCGTCGTCCGCGAGGTCGGTGCGTTGCGCGAGAACGAGCTCTTGTCGCTGCGCGGCACGGGCGAGTTCTACCTCGTCACCGACTACGTAGAAGGCACGCTATACGCAAATGACCTGCGGCGCATCGAACGCACTGGGTCTTCTACACCGCTGGATCTCGCGCGGGTCGAAGTGCTCGCGAGACACCTCGCGGAGTTGCACGCAGCTCCGACAGCATCCGATTCACCGGAAGCCTACACGCGCTCCATTCGCGATCTGGTTGGCAGCGGCGAGGGAATCTTCGGGATCGTGGACAGCTACCCGAGGGACTTCCAGCGAAGTCACCTTCTGGAGCGGATCGAGGAGCTCGCTGTTGGGTGGCGACGGCGGATCGGTCGCTCGAAGACCGACCGCCTGCGTCGGACGCACGGTGACTTTCACCCCTACAACATTCTCTTTGGCGAAGGGCTCGAATACACGCTGCTCGATGCCAGTCGCGGAGGCAGGGGCGACCCAGCCGACGATCTCGCAGCGCTGAGCATCAACTTTCTCTTCGATGGGATTCGCTGTCCGCAGGCATGGGTGGAGGGGTTTGGTCCGCTCTGGAGAGCGTTCTTCAAATGTTATTTGGCGCTGGTGAAGGACGACCGCGTGCTCGAACACATGGCCCCGTTTCTCGCTTGGCGAGCGCTGGTGCTGGCGTGCCCAGCCTGGTACCCAGACATCGAAAATGGCTTGAGAGAGTCGTTGCTGATGGCGGCGATTCAGTGGCTCGAAAATCCACCGTTCGACCCCGACACGGTCGAGGCCACCTTCACTGGTCTGGGCGTGCCGCTGCTGCCGCACACGTGAGCGGGCACAATATCGTCTCAGACTGTGGCTCAATTGCGCCCCGCGGCGGTGGCCATCCTCCTTGTTCTGCCGACGAACAGCGTGACCGATCCGATCAGCAACCACACCAGCTGATTGCACCGAATCAGAAGCGCGAGCGACGTCGCACGGTCGATGGTCGTCCCCAACATCTCGGCCGACAGCGCGAACGCTCCATCGGTGGTGCCTAGGCCGCCCGGCACGAGCACACCGACCGCTGATGCGACCAGGTTCACGCCCTGAACCGCGAAGGCGTGGGCGACCCCTGCGTCGATGCCCACGGCGTGCGCGGCGACCGCGAGCTCCAAGACCTGGAACAACCGATTGCCGGTCAGGCGCCCACAAGCTCACCGTTCTCGCATGCTCGGAGAAACTAGCGGTTCCTGGACTGATGCGCGGGAACTTCTTCGCGAGCCAGCGCCCGGGGCCGTCGGCCCTCGTGGCTGCGCGCAACACGATGCCCGTGGTCACCAGAACCACACAGTGGATGAGCACAGCCCAGAACCAGACCGATGCGCCATCGAGGACGTAGATCGCAAGCGCGCACGGCAACGAGAAGAGCCCCACCGAAACCAAAGTCGCGGCTTGCAGCGTGAAACCGACTGCCGCTGCCGCTGGTACGCCCGAATAGGGCGCGATCAAGCTGGCCTTGACCGTTTCGTTCACGAGGCGGGGCGCCGGCGCGAAGTGCGACATCGCGAGACCAATCAAGTTCGCACGAAACAGCGTTGCGCGTGGGATCCGATGCGCGAGTGGGCCGAACGCCAGATAGCAGGCGAGCGATTCGCAAACGATGCGGCCGAGCTCGAGCGCGATGAGAAGCGGGAGCCACACGATGGCCTCGCGCATGGCTGCGTACACCGCTGCAGCTCCGGCGGTCGACACCAGAAAGACAAGGCCGCACAGGCCCGCAACGCCGAGCCCGGCGCGCAGCCAGATGCCGAGCGCGGATGTTCCTCCGGCCTGATTGATGCGACGCTCGGGTTCGCTCTCGGTCGTCAAGTGCGCCGCCAGCTACAGGGCTGAGCCGCTGACCACCGGCGGCGTGCGGCTGGCGAGCACGATGCGTTGAAACCGAAACTGCCGGTCGCGCACATAGCTGCCCGTGAGTGACAGGCAGGCTTCGTCGAACGACACGCTGCGCACGTGACGAAAACCTTCTTCGTACAGCATCGGCAGGGGGTCGTTCGTTCCGAACACGAAACGCTCGCCCAGAGCCTCGACGAACTCGCGAGCCTTGAGGTCGGCCGAAGGCAGCGCCGCCGACTCAACGAATTTGCGGGTGAAGTGATCGAACAACAGCTCGCTCGCCGCATGACAACCCGTCGCCACTCGTCGCAATGTGCTGCGAATCGCCGGCTCGTGCAGGTAGGGCGTGACGCCCTCCCACAGAATGAGCGCCGGCGCGCCCTGGTCGAAGCCGCTCGCCGTCAGCCGCTCGAGAAAATCTTCGCGCTCGAAGTCACATGAAACGAAGGTCGCTGCGCCGAGCGGGTAGCCGTCGAGGCCGCCCAATCGTTCGCGCTTCTCGCGCTGTGTAGCGGGGTGATCGACTTCGAAGAAGCGTGCGCCAGTGCGCGCAAAGCGCGCAGCGCGGGTGTCGAAGCCCGCACCGAGCACGACGATCTGCGTGGGCGAGCGCGCAGCCAGCCAGCGAGCGACCTCCGCGTCGAGGAACGCAGTACGCACTGCGATCCAGAGCTCTCGGTCCTTCATGAAGGCATCCACGCCAGCGGCGATCTCCGCTCCCTCTTCACCGGCGAGCCCGGCCGCCCAGGGGTCGCACATCAGAGGCTGTTGCCTGGCGCTTGCTCTTGCTCGATAAGCCGCCACCAAGAGCGCCGTGCGGCTCGCGTTTCGTTCGTTCACAAACCCAGTGTACAGAACGCCTGCCCACCCTGTGACACGCCAAACCGACTCACTTGTGCCAGAATGCCACGGTCGGGTGGGTGCCGCTGGCCACGATCTGCGGGAGATCCGGCGGCAAGCTAATTGCGTGACTGTGGTTGCAGCTCTCCGTCTTGCGGGAGTGAGATTGGAGACTGGGTGACCGGATCTGCTTCGAATGTCGGCGCTAAAGCTGCCGAGGTCGCCGCCGACGTGAGTCAGGCGGAGGCGCTGCTCACCAAGGGGGCGCTGCAGAGCGCGATCTTCAACAGCGCCAATTTTTCGAGCATCGCCACCGACGCCAGTGGCGTGATTCAGATCCTCAACGTCGGGGCCGACCGGATGCTCGGGTACGTGCCCTCTAACGTGACGAACAAGGTCACGCCGGCCGACCTCTCCGAACCGCAAGAGCTCATCGCGCGCGCCACGAACTTGAGCGTCGAGTTCGACACGCCGATCACGCCCGGGTTCGAAGCACTGGTGTTCAAAGCCTCCCGCGGAATCGAGGACATCTACGAGCTGACGCAGGTTCGCAAAGACGGCAGCCGCTTTCCGGCCGTGCTCTCGGTCACCGCGCTGCGCGACGCCGGCGACGTCATCATCGGCTACTTGCTGATTGGAACGGACAACACCGCGCGCAAGCAGGTCGAAGACGAGCGAACGCGCCTCGATCAGCGACTGCGCGATCAGCATTTCTACACGCGCTCACTCATCGAATCCAACATCGACGCGCTGATCACGACCGACCCGCGCGGCATCATCACGGACGTCAACAAGCAGACCCAGCGGCTCACCGGCTGCACGCGCGACGAGCTGATTGGCGCTCCATTCAAGAACTACTTCACTGACCCTGTCAGGGCCGAGGCAGGCATCAATCGCGTGCTGAATGGCCGGTCGCCAGAAGAGGCATGAGCGTGGCCAAAATTCTCATCGTGGAAGACAACCCCACCAACATGAAGCTCGCAGTATTCTTGCTGCAGCAAGCGGGGCATGTCGTCCTCTCTGCCGAGGACGCCGAAGTTGGCTTGACCATGGCGCGCGAAGAGTCCCCCGACCTCATCCTGATGGACATTCAACTTCCTGGGATGGATGGGTTGCAGGCCATTGCAGAGCTCAAGCGGGGCGAAGCTACGCGCGGCATTCCGGTGATCGCGCTCACTGCTTTGGCGATGAAGGGCGACGAGGCGCGTATCCGGGCCGCAGGCTGCGACGCTTACATCGCCAAGCCAATACGATATCGGGAAGTGCTGGCGACTGTAGAAGCACAGCTGGGGCGAACGTGAAGCCTTACCTGGCTGCCGACGGCTCCACGCTTCGGGTCTTCATCGTCGACGATGAGCCGGACAATCGAGAGCTCTTCCAGATCATGCTCGATTGGGAAGGGTTTCTCACGTCGACTTTCGCCAGCGGCGAAGATGCGCTGGCGGCCGTCGACGAGCAGGCGCCCCATCTCATGCTGATCGACCTCATGATGCCGGGCATGAACGGCTACGAGGTGGTGAGCCATATGCGGGCCAACCCTCGCACGAAGAGCATCCCAATCATGATCGTCAGCGCGATGAACGACAGGGCCAGCAAGGTGGCCGCTCTTGCCGCGGGCGCCGACGACTTTCTCTCGAAACCAATGAATCGCGTCGAGCTCTGCGACCGCGTAAAACAGCTGCTCGAGCTCAAAGCTGCCGAGCGTCTCGAAGCCGCGTCGGTCGACATGGCTCGCCTGGTTGGCGGCTGATCTCGGCGGCTAAGGGGCTGTCCAGAAATAACTTGGTCACGAGACCGTCGAAACCGAAGCGAGACGGGCGTTTGAGGAGCGAGCACCAGAAGCCTACTTGTAGGCTGAGGAGCACAGCGACGAGGCCGCCCGTCGCAGCGAGAGGACCGACGGGCGTAGGGCAAGTTATTGCTGAGCGGGCCCTAACAGCCGTTGGGGAGCTGGTCCTGGTACAGGCGCTCGAGCCGCGCTTTGGCCGACGCGAGGCGCTTCTCCATATCGGCGCTGAACACTCTGACCAACAGCTTGTCGCCGAGCTTGCCGAGCAACCGCGGCCGCAGCTCCATGCTGTAGCGGAAGGTCATTTCGGTGCGTCGATCGTCGAGCGCCGTATAGACCCAGGAGCCCGCGAACGAGGCAAACATCCAGGGGCCGCGCGTCATCTTGACGGCCACCCGCTCGGGCGGCTTCCACGACACATACTCAGTCTCCATCCCGCGGCCGCTGCGATCGACGCAGAACGCGCGCACACCTAGCCCTGATCCGCGCGCATCCCCCACGAGCTCGGCCTTGGAGAGAAACTCGTCCCACTCGAGACGCCGGGTATAGTCCTGCATGACGTCGAACAGCCAAGCGCGAGGCGCATCTACTTCGATCGAGCGGGCGAAGGTGGTCATCGGGGGTTGCCTTGGGCCGATCTTACGCCGCTACGGACCGTCGGGCGTGATCGTCGAGCCGTCGTCGAGCGTGACACTCCCGCACGAGATGCCTTCTATACGCCTCGTTTCGGTCACCACACCCTCTGGCCCCGAACGGGCCTCGTCCCGCCCCAGATGATCACCGACCCGAATGTACCAGGCAAACCCTGTGTCATCGGCGACGAACGCCGAGAGGTCGCCGCGCGTGAGCCCATCGCCCAGCGCCTCCGGCTGCGGCGCTACGTAGTTCCCTGATTGCCTGCGTGCGACGGCAACGAGTCGCATTTTGCGCGTATCGCTGCAGCGTGCTGTGACTACCGGACAGACCGGCGCCGCACAGTTAGGCGGCTCGGCGCGATCGAGCGGGGGCAAGCCGCGTACCCCCTCGATCTGCAGCTGCTTGCCATTCGTGTGAGAGCGACCGCCTGCGATGGCGGCGACCGCATCTAACAGGCGTCGACCCGAGACATTGCGCGCGGCGACCGTGATCTCGCCTGTGAGCCCTTGGCCGGCCACGTGATCGAGGCGCTGCCCAGCTGCGAGCAAGTCGACGACCTCCGCCAGCCCGGCGCGCTCTCGCAACATGTCGACGTTTTGACCGCCTCCCATCAGCGGGCGAGGTTTTGGTGGCTCGTTGCTCGCCAACAAAACGCCATCCAGATTGGCGACGGAGAACCCCACGGTCGCGAGATCAACCTCGGCAGACCCCTTCAGACTGACGTTCGTGCAGCGCTCGCGGCAGCCCGTCGTGGGCATTCCGGCAACCACGACTGCCGTCCGCCTGGCCGTGGCGATCACTCTTGCGGCGGTGTGCGGGTGAACATCGAGCAGCCGTATCTCCCCTTCCTCGAGCGGAGCGCACGCTCGAATCTCGATCTCTTTGGGCGCGGGAACGTGGGTGCCCGTCGCGGCGGGGGAAGCAGAGACAAGCAGCTTGGCGCTGACGGCTGCCGTCGAGGTCGGGGCGCGGCTCGACGCGTCGCTCGTGCCTGAGGGCCGATCGCAACCAACCACAACCAGGAGCGCGAACAGAGCAGCCGGCCGCATACCAGTAGCGAGCGTAGCAAAGCGGAGCCGATCAGCCCGCATCTGCCTTCTTGTTCGCCGCGGCGAGCTTCTGCTCGAAGCCGACGTCGACACCACCCACCGCCGCGTGAACCGACGCAAAAGCGTCCCGCAACGCGAAAGGCTCCCGTTCGAGCAGCTCCTGATAGCGGCTGGGCGTGAGGCGCGCGTCGGGCAGCAAGCGCTCGATCAGCTCGATGGCGTCGGCTCGGCGACGCATGACGTTTCCTCCTAGCTCACCGACAACCTCGGCGACGCTGGCCAGTACGATGCGGATCGCGTCGATGTCGCCACCCACCGTAGCCACAGTGTCGACGCGTTCCAAGGGAACGGGAGGGAACCAACGGTGGTAGCGGCGTTCCACGGCTGAAGCGTCCCTCGCCTCGGCGTCTTCGAGGGCGCGCTGTCCATCCACTCCTGGCGCGACACCGGCTAACGGCGCGCTACCGGCGCGACGGGCGAGCTCGAGATCATCCAGCTCGACGATGACGTCTTCGATTCGGTCGCGCAGGGCGGCGTCGTCGAGCGCCGCACCGGGCGCGACGTGCACGGCCCGCAGGTCGCCCGCACAGAGCTCCGAAAGTCTCTCGTCTTCGATGAACTGGTAGAACGAGCGCTCGCCGCGCGCGCGCTGCCTCGCCGCCAGCTCTCGAAGGACCGGGTTCTGTTCGCCGAGCGCAATGATGCTGATGGCGACGGTCACGCCCGCGGTCCCTTCTCGCGCCCGTTGCACGATATTGCCGTCTATCGGCGCATTGCCATCGGTAACGAGTACGATGTTCGCGCGCGCCAAGTCCGGATCTTCCCGCTTTGCTTCACGAATCAGCTCGAGACTCGACACGATGGCTTGCTCGATGTTCGTACCGCCTTCGCGTACGGTACCCAAGACATCGCCCATTGCCGCCAGCGCTTGATCGGCGGTCTTGACGCAGCGAAGCTCACCGAGCTTCAACGTGAAGTACCGATAATAGAGCGACAGACGCACGCTACGTCCGGGCTGATCGAGGCGCCTCATCATGGTCGCCAGCTCGGCGAGGATGATCGCATCCCGCATACGCGCCCGGGATTGCTGTTTGCCATCCGTGAGCATCGACGACGACCCGTCGAGCACGTACACACGTGCTTCACCGACGAAGCGCGTGCGTTCGACCGCCCTGGTGTGACGGGCGACGAACTTGCGCGCGAGCAGCCGCCCAGCGGCGAGGTCGAGCAGCAACGAACGGGGGTCGTCCAAAATCGCGCGCGGGATGTCCTCGATCGAACGCGCTTGCACGAGTAACATTTCCGGAGTCGGGTGCGCCACCAGGCGCGCGATCTCTTCCTGTTCGCGAGCTCGAACCGGCGACAGCGCGGAGCCAACCTCGAAGCAGCCATCGACCGCCATCAAGGCGCTGATCGAGGCGTGCTCGGCTCCGGGCGCCAGGTACTCCAGCGCGAGGCGTTGCAGCTCCGGGTCAGTGCCAAGAGCGCCATACTTCAGTCGCGCTGCGTCGACGCTCTTACCAAGGTTGGCGACGACTCGTTTCCCGAAGAGCTCGTCGGCTGAGCGCGCGAGGCTCGCACGCGCCGAGTCTCTGCCGGCATCGCGACGGATGTCGACCCCGGGCAGGCAATCGAGCGCACGACCCGTTCGCTCGCTGACTTGACGATCGCCTACGGCCAGAGCAAAGCCATCGAGGGCGAGCAGCGCCGTGTACAGCCGATCGCGATCACCACGTCGAGCCGCATGTTTGGCCTGGTGGCCGAGCGCGACACGTGGGTCGAGGCCGGCTGCTTCCAGCCGGTCGATATGCGTGATTTCGGACGCCAACCAGCGTTCTCGTGCGTTGACACCCTCACGGTCGATCGGCAACGCCGCGGTCGTGTCCAAGAGCAGGCGGCGAGCACCTTCCAAGAGCCGCCGTCGTCGTTCGAGGAAAGCCGTCTCGGCGCGGGCGGCCTCCGCAATATGGTCGATTGCAGAGAGCTGAAGCTCGAACAAGCGGGCTTGTTCATCAATGGCGGTCTCCGTCGCCACCGCGCCGTCTGCCTGGTTCGCGAGGGCATTCGTGTCGACCGTCAGCGGTGGCAATATCCGGGTGCTATCGATGCCACTGACCGCGCGCAGTGCATCCGCGGTTCCGTCGTCTTCGGCGAAACGGCGCAACAGATCCAAGACGCGCGAGAGCCAGGACGCATGTGCCGTCGGAACATAGCGGTGCGCGACCACCGCGCGTTCGGCGCGCGCGACGTTGGCTTCTGCCTCTGAGAGCGCGTCGTCGAGTCGTTCTTCGGCGCCTGGCCTGCGCGGGTCGCCCCCCGAAACGAGCGCTAGAACCTTGCTCGACTCGAACTTCGCCTGCCAACCGAAGAACCGATACACGCGACCAACCAACTTGCCCAGCGCGCCTGCGACGTCGTCCGGCGCGAGGACCATGCGATCTACGCGACGTTGCAGCTCACTCACCCGTTCCCGCGGATTCCCCATCTTCAGGCCACGGGCGTTTTCCAAGCGGCAGCGGAGGCGTCGTCGAGCAAGCCAACACCGAGCCGATGCGCTCGAACCGTGAGCGCATCGATCTCCGAACGCAGCAGCCCTGCGAGCGCCTTGCTGGGCGGCAACACCTCCTCCACGAGGCGTGCTTCCATCGCAAATCGGCTCAGCGCAGCTTCGTCCCATAGCAGCTCGAATAGGCGTGATTGTGCGACGGCTTCGAGGCCCGTTCCCTCCATCTCGGCGATCCACCCGGCGAGGTAGGCGACCGCACGAGACGCCCGCGCGATGTCGACGCCGGACACCTCCGCCTTTACTTCATCGCTCAGCGCGGCCATGAGGTCGGCGATGACTGCGCTCGGGTCATGATGCTCCGCTGCGGGCGCGACCAGGAGAGCGATTTCGGCCAGCGTGCACGAAACGCTCGTCCTTTGCTCTCGAGCTCGCAGCGAGCGGTAGCCATCCAGCGTGTGGCTTGCCCCGGCGGTGGCCGCCTCTAGGCGGGGCTCGGCCGAGAGCAGCGCGCGGGCCGACCACGTCAGCCAAGTAACCGGAGCGACGGCCGCGGCAAGGTCGTGGGTCGCGAGCAGATCCCGCAACTCGCGGATCTGCACGACCAGCGACCCTTTGCGCTTTGCCACGGTCGCCGTCAAAGAAGCCTCCAGAATGCCGTCAAGCCGCGGGCCGACGACCGCTGCTTTCAGGCGCGTGGGTCGACCGGCGATCACCGCGAGCCGCTCGTCGGCCGCTGCGAGCCGCGCAAGCTCTGGGCCGAGCGCCTCGAGCACGCTCGCGAGCGCCGATTGCTTCTCCCGAATCATCAGCTTGACGAACGAGCGTCCCCACCACGCTGCAAGCATCTGCTCCGCCTCGTCGACGGCGCGCGTCCAGGCAACGTCGTCTGGCTCGAGCCCGCGCGACGCCGACTCGGCGAGCAGCTCTTTGCGCATGCGGGCCAGCTCTTCGAGCGTCTCGAGGCGCGAGGCGGTGAAGGAGGCTGGCTCGGTGAGCGCACCCCGCGCTGCGCCGGAGAGCATCTTCGCCTCGGAGCCCGCGACACTGCGCGCAACTTCGTTGATGAGCTCCAGGGCGCGCTCTTGCGTCCAATGCGCGGTCTTGTGCATCGAGGTAGTGCCGTCTTCCAACGAGCGCGCGAGCTCGACGAAATCGCGCACCGACTCGAGCACTGGCTTCTGCGTGTCGGTGACCTCGAATGCCGCCCGCATCGCGAGCGTGGACGCCGCGCGCGTCGCGCGCTCGAGCAGGGCGTGCCCTTCTTCAGCCGTTTCGCCAGCGCGCACGAGCTCCGACGCCATCTTGGCAACCCGCAGGACGCCGGCGTGGTCGTGCCTCGCTTCGGCGCTGGCAAGCTCGTCTTGCATCCCCTTGGCCCGACTCGCCTGGACCTCCGAGGCGCTCGCGGATTCGACCGTCGCTGCGCCTTTCACCCCCGCTTTGGATTCGGCAGGCGGTTCCGCGCGCGGGGGACTCGGCTTCGGCGTCAGGGTCGTCAGGGGCGGGAGCTTGCGGAGGACAGCGTGAAAGATCTCGCGCTCTGTTCTCAAGATCGAGAGCTGACGCTTCTCGATGGGGTTTACTTCGGTCGCGAGGAGGCGCGTCGCCTCTTCTGGGGTGGGCCCGGTGAGCAGGAGGTGCAAGCGCAAGAGATCGAAGTCGGCCAGCGTGACATCGAGCGGCCGAGTCGCTGCGCGGAAGATGCGATCGAACACACAGGCAGCCCGCAGAATGCGCCCACATTTGACGGCCGTACGCGTGGAGATGTAGCGCGTCTGAATGAACCCCGGGTCGGCTCGCGTCGCCGCCGCGAGCTCTGAATCGAGTCTCGTCAAGAAGGTCGCCAGCTGGTCGCACAGCTCCGGCGCGACGTAGACCTCGTCCACCATCGCTTGCAGCACGTCGAGATCTTGAATGGTGAGCAGCGCGTCGAGCCGCGCGCCGCCCATGCCGCCTACATTGCGCCTGAGCACGGTGGCAAGGTTGCCTGGATCCGAGAACCCACGTGGCACGAAGCCGATGAACGCGACGCGGTCGATGAAGGCGAGCAATGTCTCCCGTGACTGCTCGAGCACATCGGAGATGTAGCGGTTGCTCGTCATCAAGGCGCACTCGATGCGACCTTTGGCGATGGTGCCGCCTTGTTTCACCTCTCGCTCTTGCAAGACGTTGAGCGCGGAGCGAAGCAGCATGTCGCGGCCGTCGAACACCTCGTCCAAGAAAGCGTGAACGCTGCCGAGCATGCCTTCGTCGGTGAAGTGCTTCGTCCTGCCGGTCTCGGTCAGATTCTTGAAATCGATCGGGCCGATCAGGTCGGTTTGTACCGTGCTCTCCGTGATCTGCCGCGAGTAGAGGCTTGCCGCGCCGCTCTCTTCGCAGAGAATGCGACCGAATACAGCAGACGCGATCTGGCTCTTGGCCGTTCCCGGAGGGCCGGTCAGAAGGAGGTGCTCCTTCGAGAGCAGCGCCATGGCCACCTGCGCGAGCACGTCACCGCGCTCCATGAAGGTGCCGCGTAGCTCCTCGAAGAAAGCACGAAACCGTTTCGCAGCAGCGATCTGCCGTGCCCCCTCTACCTTCGTCATCGTGGCGAAGCCTAGCAACACGGAATGGTCACCGGCTACGGCGCTCGTGTAACGTCTCTCGAATGGCTACCGACGCATCTCACGAACGTCTGCTCGCGATCGTCAAGCGCCTGCCGGAGACGGTCGAAGACTGGCCCTGGGGCAGCATTCATTGCAAAATCGCTGGCAAGATCTTCGTCGGCTGGGGCAGAGACGTGTCATGAGCATCGGGATCCGCACCACGCTCGAGCTGCAGTCGATGCTCGTCTCGTCCGACCCTCGCTTTTCGATCGCCAAGTACGTCGGAAAGTACGGCGGTATCGACATGCGCCTCGGCCCCAAGCCGAACTGGGCCGAGGTGGAGCAGCTCATCGTCGACAGCTATCGCATCATCGCGCCGAAGCGGCTTGTACGCCTGCTCGACGAGGGACAATCTGGCGCGCCAAAGAAGCCAGCCCCAAAGAAGCCAGCCCCAAAGAAGCCGACAACGAAGCGTCGCGCCTGACGTCGCCCGCGCTATAAGGCGGCAACATGTCGCAGCTGCGCAACGCTGGCATCCGGCGTCTGTCAGAAGAGACGCTCGACGTGTTGGTCGTGGGCGGCGGCGTCAATGGCGCCGTCTCGGCCGCGTGCCTGGCGGCTCGCGGTGCGCGTGTCGGGTTGATCGACGCCGGTGACTTCGCGTCCTTCACGTCGCAACAGTCATCGAACCTGGCGTGGGGCGGCATCAAATACATGGAGACGTTCGAGTTTGCCCTGGTGCGAAAGCTCTGCGTCTCTCGTAATCACCTGATCCGAAGTTACCCATCGACCGTCGAAGAGATCCGATTTCTGGTGGTCCACGAGCGCGGCTTTCGCCACAGCTTGTGGAAGTTGGTGCTCGGGACATGGCTCTATTGGTTGATCGGGTCCTTCTTCACCAAGCGGCCGCGACACCTCGGGGTCGCCGCGCTGGCTAGAGAGGAGCCAATCGTCGCGCTCGATGGCGCTGACGGCGGCTTCGAGTACTCCGACGCGTACCTTCACGACAACGACGCCCGCTTCGTGTGGAACTTCGTCCGCTCGGCGCTCAATCACGGCTGCGCGGCGGCCAACTATGTCGAGTCGTTGGGCTCGACGCGCGAAGGGCATATCTGGCTCACCAAGGTCCGCGACGGCGTATCCGGTGAAGTGAGGTCGATCCGCTCACGTGTGCTCGTCAACGCGTGTGGGCCGATGGTCGACGCAATGAACGAGCGCGCTGGCGTCGTCACTCTGTCGCGACATGTCTTCTCGAAAGGCATTCACCTGATCGTACCGAGGCTCACGCCCCACAAGCGCGTGCTCACCTTCTTCGCGGACGACGGCCGGCTGTTCTTCGTCATCCCCATGGGCCCGCGCACCTGTATCGGCACCACCGACACCCGCGTCGAGAGCCCCACGACCCATGTGACCGACGC
>Ga0163154_10006446_pt1 | contig 14351 bp, 11 predicted proteins | sample OliLakLV19MP9P1_FD_148649 | JGI IMG/M metagenome (GOLD analysis project Ga0163154, IMG submission 148649) | Freshwater microbial mat bacterial communities from Lake Vanda, McMurdo Dry Valleys, Antarctica - Oligotrophic Lake LV.19.MP9.P1 | ecosystem: Environmental > Aquatic > Freshwater > Lake >... | reverse complement strand
GGAAACAGCCCTGATCTGCTCGCAGCTGCAACGGCTGCTGCGAGCAGATCAGGGCTGTTTCCAGTACACGCTTTGCCTGAGCGGTATTCATGGTCGAGGGGTTCCGGAATCGGCACCTTCACGGTGCGCATCGGTGCCAGTCAAAAGGGGACGCAACAGGCAAAACGAACGTCTGCGGTGCGAAGGACAGCGGGCAACTCGTGTCGGCCGGGCTGGCTGCTATTTAGCCGAATTGTAGCGCAGCCCCCAGGTAGCCAACGCGGCCACCATGTCCGGCGGCAGCGGCGCCTCGAAAACCAGGGAATGCCCGGTCGTTGGATGCGCCAGTGCCAGCCGGTAGGCATGCAGTGCCTGCCGTGCGATGGGCGACCCCGGTGGCGCTCCATATACGGTGTCGCCCAGCAAAGGATGCCCGATCGTGGCCATGTGCACCCGGATCTGATGTGTGCGCCCGGTATGCAGGCTGCAGCGTACCAGGCAACCGACGTCGGAGTTGTCCAGCAGCTCGATCGTGGTGCGGGCATCCTTGGCACCGGTGCTGCCCGGAGCGAGCGCCGCCATACGCAGCCGGTTGGACGGGTCGCGGCCGATCGCCGCCGCGACATCGCGAGGGGATGGACCGGTCCATCGCCGCAGCGCCAGTGCCAGGTATTGGCGCCGTACATCGCGCTGCGCGATCATGCGCACCAGCGCGTCCATGCACGGCCGGGTGCGTGCCACCAGCATCAGACCGCTGGTGTCCTTGTCCAACCGGTGCACGATGCCGGCCCGGGGCAATTGCGTCAACCGAGGATCCCAGGCCAGCAAGCCATTGAGCAGCGTCCCGCTCCAGTTGCCCGGCGCCGGATGCACGACCAACCCCGCCGGCTTGTCGATGACCAGCAACTCGCTATCGTCGTAGACCACCTTCAGCGCCATGGCCTCGGGCGTGAAAGCCTGGCTCTGCGGCGTCGGCCGCAGCATGACCTCCAGCGTGTCCCCGGCCTGCAGGCGGGTCGAGGGCTTGCTCAATACCTGTCCGTTACGCATGACGGCGCCCTGCTCCGCCAGCTGGCTCAGATAGCTGCGCGAAAAACCGGTGATACTGGCTGCCAGCACCTTGTCGAGCCGTTCGCGGTGCTGCTGCGCCCCGACCTGCCACTGGCGAATCTCGTGCTCCGCCGCAGTGTCGGCCGGGTCGTCCGGATCCGTCGCCAACGGTGTGGCCGATATAATCGGCCGGCTGTTTGTAACCAAGGTTTCCCCCATGCTGCGAGTCAAATTATCAATGGTCCGCATCGCGATGATCGCCGCTGTCATGGCGTGGGTTTCCGGCTGCTCAACGACGACCGACGACAAGTCAGCCAACTGGAGCCCGAATCGCCTTTACGCCGAAGCCAAGGAAGAGATGAAGTCCGGCGCCTACGACAAGGCAACCTTGTTGCTCGAGAAACTCGAAGGCCGGGCGGCCGGAACCCCGCTGGCACAACAGGCCCAGCTCGACAAGGCCTATGCCCATTACCGCGCGGCCGAGCCCGCGCAGGCGCTCTCGACGATTGAGCGCTTCATGAAGCTGCATCCAGCCAGCCCGGCGCTCGACTACGCGTTGTACCTCAAGGCAATCGTGAACTTCAACGACGATCTGGGCATGTTGTCGTTCCTGACGCGCCAGGACCTGTCCGAACGCGACCAGATAGCGGCCAAGGAGTCGTTCGAATCCTTCAAGGAGCTCACGACCCGCTTCCCCGAGTCCAAATACACGCCCGATGCGCGGCTGCGCATGACCTATATCGTCAATTCACTGGCCCAATACGAGGTTCACGTGGCGCGTTATTACTATCAGCGTGGCGCCTATTTGGCGGCGGTGAACCGCGCCCAGGCGGCGCTTGTCGACTACCGCGACGTGCCGGCACTGGAAGAAGCCCTCTACATCATGGTCAGGTCGTACGAGAGGCTTGGCATGGAGCAATTGCATGAAGACTCCAAGCGCGTGATGATGACCAACTATCCGAACAGCCGGTTTTTCAGCCGCGGTTTTCAGCGCGACGGTGAGCCGTGGTGGAAGTTCTGGTGAGTTCCTGCAACAGTTCCATCAGTTCGGATTCCTCACGGATCATGCGCATCGGCGGCAGCGCCGCCAGCAGTCGCCGTCCGTAACCCATCCCGGTCAGCCGGGTATCGCATAACACCAGCACGCCCCGATCGGTCTCGCGCCGCACCAGTCGACCCGCGCCCTGCTTGAGCGCCACAGCGGCCTCGGGGATGAAATAGTCGTTGAACGGGCTGCGCCCCGACGCCTCCAGCCGCCCCGCACGTGCCTCGACCAACGGATCGTTGGGCGGCGGAAACGGCAGTTTGTCGATGACGACCATTTGCAACGCATCGCCTGGCACGTCGATGCCCTCCCAAAAGGACGCCGATGCGACCAGGATGCAACCCGGCCCGCCGTCGTCGACCGCATTGCGCAACCGGTCCATCAGTTCGCGCTTCGGCCCCTGTCCCTGCACCAGCACCTGGATATCCGGTGCACCATCGAAGCGGCGCTGAAGATCCTCGCTGATCGCGCGCAAGGCGCGCAAAGTGGTGGTCAACACCAGCGTGCGACCACCCAGCGTTGCCGCCAGTCTTGCCACCAGGGCCGCCACCTGGCTGCTGTGCGCCGGGTCGGCCGGCTTGACCATCTGGCGTGGCACGTATAGCGCAGCCTGGCGCTGGTAATCGAACGGGCTGTCGACGCGCAAGGTCTGCGCATCGCGCAGGCCGCACGGCTCGGTGAACCAGCGCAGACTGGGCTCGTCGCCGAGCGTGGCCGAAGTGAATATCCAGGCACGCCGGTCGTGATCGGCAGCGTCGGTCGCCAACAGCTTGTCCTGCACAGCCTGGGCGATGTCCAGCGGCGACTCGATCAGGCGCACCTGGGAGCCGACGTCGAGCCAACGCACGCTGGCCGGATCACGCGGCTGCCGAAAAGCCTCGACATGGCCGGCGATCCGATCCAACCGCTCGACCAGCCGGCCAAAATCGGGACCGGTTTGCAGCACGGGCTCGATCGCCCTGCGTACAGCCGCGCAAGCCGCCAGCAACGTGGCAAGCGCCTCCTCCCACGCCGGACCGGAGACCTGGTCTGGGGCCGTGTCCGACCAGCGCAGCCGGCTGTTCGCGGGCATGCGACCGACCAACAGGCGCAGGTCACGCGCAGCGCGGTCCAGGGTGGCAGCTTGCTGCTGCCACTCACCCAGGCCCCGGGCCTGCGCCAGGCAGACTGCAAGCAGGTCGCCCGCGAAGTCGATCACCTGTCCGGTCGACAACTGGCGCCCCAGGAACTGCAAACCGGTCTCGTTGAGTTGATGGGCCTCGTCGAACACCACGGTCTGCACGCTGGGCAACAATTCTGCCATGCCCGATTCGCGCACGGCCAGGTCGGCGAAGAAGAGATGGTGGTTGATGACAACCACGTCGGCAGCCAGTGCCTCGCGCCGTGCCAGGTTGACATGGCAGGACCGGAACTGCGGGCATTGTGCGCCAAGGCAGTTGTCGCGCGACGAGGTCACGTATGGCAGCACCGGCGAGCGTTCATCCAGTCCGGCGAGCTCGGCCAGGTCGCCGCTGCGGGTGCCCTGCGCCCATTGCTCGATCTTGCCCAGCGTACGACTCAGTGTGCGATCGGACAATGCCGGATCCTGTCGTGCCTGTTCGAGCCGGTGCAGGCACAGGTAACTCGAGCGTCCCTTGAGCAAGGCAGTGCGTATCGGCAAGCCCAGCGCCCGGACCAGTTGCGGCAGATCACGGCCGAACAACTGGTCCTGCAAGGTTTTGGTCGCGGTGGATAACAACACCCGGGTGCCACTGAGCAGGGCTGGTACCAGGTAAGAGAAGGTCTTGCCGACGCCGGTGCCAGCCTCGACGACCAGTACACCGCCGCCATCGATGGTCCGCGCGATGGCTCGGGCCATGGCGATCTGGCCCTCGCGCGGATGGAATGCTTGCACCGTACGCGACAACACGCCTTCGGGCGCAAATGCCTGCTCCACCTGTTCGAGCAATTCCATGGATCAGGCTGAACTGTCGGGCAGCAAATGGTGGCGTATGCGCTGCATTTCGTCGCGCAGCGCCAGCCGGCGCTTCTTGAGCCGGCGCAACGCCAACTCGTCGATCGGTGCCAGATGCGAGGCGCGGTCGATCAGCGCGTCCAGATTGGCGTGTTCCATCGTCAGCTCGATCAAGCGGCGGTCGGGTGAATGCAGATTGGCTTGCACGGCTTGGGTCTAGAATCAGGCGCGGCATCTGGCCCTGGGCAGAGGCAGGTCGGCGTGCCGAAAGGCTGCCACGATTGTCCCGCTTTTTTGTCCATCGTTGCTGTTGAACGGCGCAAAATGATCAATGGTTACCGACTGACCGCAGCCACCGGCATCCACAAGGGTGACCGCGATTACCAGCAAGACCGGGTCGACCTGCTCAGCCACCCGCGTGCCAATGGCTGTGTGCTCGGCATCGTGGCCGATGGCATGGGCGGGCGCAGTGGAGGGCGCAAGGCATCCGACCAGGTCATCATGACCGCGCGCCAGTTGTTCGAGCGGTATGCACCCAGCACCGACGACGCGGCTGCGATGCTGATGCAGGTCGCCCGCGAGGCCCATGTGGTCATCAAGCTGACTGCGATATCGGCCGAGGAGGAGCCGCACAGCACGGTGGCGACCTTCGTCATCAACGCCGGCGGAGACTGCCACTGGGCGCATTCGGGCGATTCCCGCATCTACCATTTCCACGGCGGCAAGTTGATCCGGCGCACGATGGACCATTCCTATGTGCAGATGCTGGTCAAGCGAGGCGAGATCACCGAGGAGCAGGCCAACGTCCATCCGCAATCCAACATCCTTATGGGATGCCTGGGCACGGAAACCGAGCCGCCGGTAGACATCCACTTCATCCCTCGACTACGCACCGGCGATTGCCTGGTCGCCTGCAGCGACGGCGTCTGGCACTATTTCAAGGACGAAGAGATGGCCGACGTGCTGAACCGGCTGTCGGCGCGCGAAGCCGCCGAATTTCTGGTCGAAAAGGCCCGTGAGCGCGCTCAAGGCAGTGGCGACAACCTGTCGATGGTGGTCGTCAAGCTCGAACCGCTGGACAGCTAAGGTACTGGGAGCGCCCCCTGCCCGGGCTTCGCCAGGCCCCCCGAGGGGGTGCGAGGAAACTTGGGAGGATGCGAGGAAACTTGGGGCGGCCCGGCGTTTCCTCATGAGGCGCTCAGGGCTGGGCCGTGCCGTCGAGCCGCTTGTCCGCCTGCAGCAACTGGCGCGCGGCGCGCCGCTTGCGCTGCGCATCGTTGATCAATATGTCCTGGCGCCGCAGGTCCGCCATGACTTCGCGTTCGGTGCCGCGGCTCTTCAGCAGGCAGTCGTTGACGGCGAAACGCTGGTAACAGGCCCTTTCCTGCGCCCGGAACTGCTCCTGGTAACTGCCACGGGTTTGCTCGATCCATTCGCGTTGCTGTTCCTCGCGCAACTCCATCGCACGCTCGGCATCGGTCTGGGCCGCCAGCGGCAACGCCAGCACCAGCGCCAACAGGCACATGGTCGCAGGAATGGCGGACAGCTTCATGTCAACGCAGTATCGACCATCCGGCGTTCCTGCGCCATGAACGCCTGGGTCTGCATCTCGCGCAGCCGCGACACGGTGCGCACGAATTCGTGCGCCAGCGGACCTTCGGTGTAGAGCAGCTGCGGCTGCACCGCGGCAGACAGGATCAGTTTCACTCGCCGGTCATACAAGACGTCCACCAGCCAGGTGAAACGACGCGCCTCCGACGCCATGCGCTGGGGCATTCGCGGCACGTCGCTCAAGAGCACGGTGTGAAACTGGGTCGCGATCTCCAGGTAGTCGTTCTGCGAGCGCGGGCCGCCGCACAACACCTTGAAATCGAACCACACCACGCCGCCGGCACGCCTGCGCGCGGCGATCTGTCGGGCCTCTATGTGAAGCACCTGATCCTCGTCGCGGGTCTCGGCAATCCGTTCGAACGCCTGCGTCATCGCGATGTCGGCCTGTGGCCCGTTGGGCACATGGTAGAAAACGACGTCCTCAAGCGCACGCAACCGGTAGTCAGTGCCGTCTCCGATCGGCACCACGGACAGCTGTTCGTTGAGCAAGGCGATTGCCGGCAGGATACGCGCACGGTGCAGCCCGTTGGGATACAGGTCGTCGGGACGGAAGTTCGACGTGGTCACAAATCCGACTCCCTGCGCAAACAAGGCGTCGAGCAACCGGTGCAGGATCATCGCGTCCGTGATATCTGCGACATGGAACTCGTCGAAGCAGATCAACCGGTATTTGCGTGCCATCTGCCGCGCCAACTCTTCCAGCGGATTGACAGTGCCCTGCAACAGCGCCAGTTGTCGATGCACCTCCCGCATGAATTCGTGAAAGTGCAGCCGTGTCTTGCGTTTGACACCGACCGCGTTGTAGAAGCAATCCATCAGGAAGCTCTTGCCGCGGCCGACACCGCCGTACATGTAGACCCCGCGCGGGATCTCCGGGCGGTGGATCAGCTTCTTGAGCCGGCTCGATCGCCTGGAAAGGTACACAGCCCAGTCTCGGGCGCAGCGCTCGAGCTCCTCGATGACGGCGAGTTGCCCCGGGTCGCTCCGGTAACCCCGCAGTGTCAGCTCGCGCTCATACGCCGCGCGCACGTGCGTCACGGACGCAGCCTTGAGCCGTTGCAGCACACAACCACCGCGGCGCTCAGAAGTTCAAGGCGCGCTTGTCGAGCGCCAGTGCCGCTTCCTTGGTGGACTCGCCGAGCGACGGATGTGCATGGCAGATCCGCGCGATGTCCTCGCTGCTGGCACGGAACGCCATTGCCACCACACATTCGGCGATCAGCTCACTGGCCATCGGACCGACGATGTGGACACCGAGAATTTCATCGGTCTTGGCGTCCGCCAGCATCTTGACCATGCCGGTGGTGTCGCCGAGTGCGCGTGCCCGGCCATTGGCCAGGAACGGGAAGGTGCCACTGCGGTAGGCCGTGCCGGCTTCCTTGAGTTGTTGCTCGGTCTTGCCCACCCAGGCGATCTCGGGGCTGGTGTAGATCACCCAGGGAATGATGTTGAAGTCGACATGACCGTGCTGGCCCGCGATACGCTCGGCGACCGCCACGCCCTCTTCCTCTGCCTTGTGCGCGAGCATCGGCCCACGCACCACGTCGCCCACGGCCCAGACATTGGGCAGGTTGGTCTTGCAGTCGGCATCGACCGCGATCGCACCGCGTTCATCCAGCGCCAGGTCCACTGCCTTGGCGTTGAGGCCGGTCGTGTTGGGAACACGGCCGATCGACACGATCAGGCGGTCCACCGCCAGGCTGTGCTCGACGCCCTTGGCATCGGTGTAGGCCACGGTGACGCCCTTCTTGCCGGCCTTGACCGCACCGACCTTGACGCCCAGCTCGATCTTCAGGCCCTGCTTGACGAACGCCTTGTGCGCTTCCTTGGCAATCTGCTGATCGACCGCGCCCAGGAAGGTCGGCAAACCCTCCAGGATCGTCACCTCCGAACCCAGCCGGCGCCACACCGACCCCATCTCCAGACCGATCACGCCCGAGCCGATCAGGGCCAGCTTGCGCGGCACATCCACGATGCGCAGGGCACCGTCATTGGACAGGATGCGATCCTCGTCGAATTCGGCACCCGGCAAGGCACGGGCCGTCGAGCCCGTGGCCACCACGACATGACGCGCCGTGAGTTGCTCCTTCTTCGCACCGTCGACGGCGATCTGGTAGAGGCCATCCTTGGCCCCGGCAAACGCGCCGCGGCCGTGAAAGAAACCGACCTTGTTCTTCTTGAACAAATACAGGATGCCATCGTTGTTCTGCTTCACGACGGTATCCTTGCGCCCGATCATCTTGCCAAGGTCGAGCGACAGGCCCTTGACCGCGATGCCGTGGTCGGCGAAGTGCAGCCTGGCATGTTCGTAGTTCTCGGACGACTGCAGCAACGCCTTGGACGGAATGCAACCGACGTTGGTGCAGGTGCCGCCGGGCGCGGGTCCCCCGTCGGCGTTCTTCCACTCGTCAATGCAGGCGACCTTCATGCCCAGTTGCGCCGCACGAATCGCCGCGATGTAACCGCCAGGGCCGGCACCAATCACCACTACGTCAAATTCTTGGGACATGGCCGGCCTCAGATGTCGAACAACAGGCGCGCGGGATCTTCCAGCGCTTCCTTCATGGTCACCAGGCCGAGCACCGCTTCCCGTCCGTCGATGATGCGGTGGTCATAACTCATGGCCAGGTAGTTGATCGGTCGCACGACCACGCTGCCGTTCTCCACCACGGCACGCTCCTTGGTTGCGTGCACGCCCAGGATCGCCGACTGCGGCGGGTTGATGATCGGTGTCGACAACATCGAGCCGAACACGCCGCCGTTGGAGATCGAGAATGTGCCGCCGGTCATCTCCTCGATACCCAGTTTGCCGTCGCGCGCCTTGGCACCGTATTCGGCGATCTTTTTCTCGATCTCGGCAAAACTCATCTGGTCGGCGTTGCGCAAGATCGGCACGACCAGGCCGCGCGGGGAACCGACGGCGATGCCGATGTCGAAATAACCGTGGTAAACGATGTCGTTGCCATCGACCGAGGCATTGAGCACCGGGAACTTCTTGAGCGCGTGGACCGCGGCCTTCACGAAGAAACTCATGAAGCCGATCTTGACACTGTGCTCCTTCTCGAATTTCTCCTGGAATCGTTTGCGCATCTCCATCACCGGCGCCATGTTGACCTCATTGAACGTGGTCAGGATGGCCGCCGAGGACTGCGATTGCAACAAGCGCTCCGCCACCCGGGCACGCAGGCGGCTCATCGGCACGCGTTGCTCCGGTCGCTCGCCCAGGTCGGGCTGGGCCGCCGACACCTGGGGCAGCAAGGTCGCCGCACGCGGCACAACCTGCGTCAGCGGCGCCGCGGCAGGCGCGGGTTTGGCCATCGCCGAGACCACATCGCCCTTGGTAATGCGCCCGTCCTTGCCGGTACCGGTGACATTCGCGGCGTCCACCTTGTTGTCGGCCATCATCTTCTCGGCAGCGGGCATCGCGATACGGCCCTGGCCGCTGGAAGCCTGGGCCGGCGCGGTGACAGCGGCGGGAGCAGCAGCCCCGGCCGGGGCCGCGGCGGCAGGCTTGTCGGCCGCAGCCTTCTGGGTACCGGCAACCGCACCACCACTGGTGTCGATACGCGCGATCACCTGCTCGGCGGCAACGGTGGCGCCATCGTCGGCCAGCAGTTCGGACAACACGCCAGAAGACGGCGCAGGCACCTCCAGCACGACCTTGTCGGTCTCGATCTCGATCAGGATTTCATCGGCGGCGACGGTCTCCCCGACTTTCTTTTTCCACTGCATCAGCGTCGCTTCGGCGACCGACTCCGACAACTGGGGTACCTTGACTTCTACGATGGCCATATATCTCTTTCAACTACGTACGGTAAATGTTCGGAACAGCTGCTGAGTCGTCATTTCGTGAGCACAAAACCCTTGAGCTTGGCAAATGCACCGTCGACCAGCGCCTTTTGCTGCTTCTGGTGCAGCGCTGAATAACCCACCGCCGGCGAAGCCGACGACGCACGTCCCGAGTAACCGAGGCGCTGACCTTCCTGCATGTTTTCGTGGATGTAGTGCTGCACGAAGAACCAGGCGCCCTGGTTCTGCGGCTCGTCCTGGCACCATACGATCTCGGTCGCGTTGGGGTACTTGCGCAGTTCGTTCGAAAACACCTTGTGCGGAAACGGGTACAGCTGTTCAACGCGGATGATGGCGGCGTCCTGGGCGCCACGATCCTCGCGCTTGCGCACCAGGTCGTAATAGACCTTGCCGCTGCAGGCGATCACACGCTTGACCTTGTCGGGCTGGAGGTCGCCCTCGTCCGGAATCACCGTTTGAAAGCCGCCTTCGGTGAACTCCGACAGCGGGGACGCCGCGTCCTTGGCACGCAGCAACGACTTGGGCGTCATGATGATCAGCGGCTTGCGCAGATTGCGAACCATCTGGCGGCGCAACACATGGAAGATCTGGCTCGCCGTCGTGGGCTGGACCACCTGCATGTTGGTGTCGGCGCTAAGTTGCATGAAGCGCTCCAGGCGTGCAGAGCTGTGCTCTGGCCCTTGTCCTTCGTACCCGTGCGGCAACATCAGCGTGATACCGTTGACCCGACCCCACTTGACCTCGCCCGAGGCGATGAACTGGTCGATCACCACCTGCGCACCGTTGGCGAAGTCGCCGAACTGCGCCTCCCACACCACCAGCGTGTTGGGGTCGTTCGACGCATACCCGTATTCGAATGCCAGCACCGCCTCCTCGGACAGGATGGAGTCGATCACGACGAACGGCGCCTGTCCCTCGGCCACATTTTGCAGCGGCGTGTAGGTGCCCTCGTCGTATTTCTCGCGGTTCTGGTCGTGGATCACCGCGTGGCGATGGGTGAATGTGCCGCGACCGCAATCCTCGCCGCTCAGGCGCACGGGGTAGCCACTGGCCACCAGCGAGGCGAACGCCATGTGTTCACCCATGCCCCAGTCCACCGGCAAATCGCCGCGGCCCATCGCCGCTCGGTCTGCATACACCTTCTTCAGCAACTGGTGCGGCGCGATCGAGTCCGGAATCGTCGTGATCCGCTCGGCCAGCCGGCTCCATTCAGTCAGCGGAATGGCCGTGTCGCCGGCGTCGGTCCACTTCTTGTTCAAGTACGGCATCCAGTCGACCGCGTATTTGCTCTTGAAGTTCGTCAGCACCGGATCGAAGGTGTTCTTGCCTGCCTCCAGCGCGGCACGGGTCGCCTTGACCATCTCGTCGCCGAGATTGGCATCGAAACCCTGGGCCGCCAGCTTGTCCGCATACAGCCGGCGGGTGCCAGGGTGTTGTGCGATCTTGCGGTACATCAGCGGCTGGGTCAGCGCCGGCGTGTCCTGTTCGTTATGGCCAAGCTTGCGAAAGCAGATGATGTCGACCACGACATCCTTGCGGAACTCCATCCGGAAATCCAGCGCCATCTGGGTTGCGAGCACCACCGCCTCCGGGTCGTCGCCATTGACGTGCAGCACCGGCGCATCGATCATCTTGACCACGTCCGAGCAATAGAGCGTCGAACGGCTGTCGCGCGGATCGCTGGTAGTGAAGCCGATCTGGTTGTTGATGACGATGTGAACCGTGCCACCGGTCGAGTAACCGCGGGTCTGCGCCAGCGCCAGCGTCTCCATGACCACGCCCTGGCCGGCGAACGCCGCGTCGCCGTGCACCAGCACCGGCAGCACCTGCTTGCCCAGCGGATCGTGGCGACGGTCCATGCGGGCCCGCACCGAACCCTCGACCACCGGGTTGACGATCTCCAGGTGTGATGGATTGAAGGCCAGCGTCAGGTGCACCGGGCCGCCTGGCGTGGACACGTCCGAGCTGAATCCCTGGTGATACTTGACGTCACCGCTGGTAAGGTCTTCCGGTGCGGTGTGGTCGAATTCGGCGAACAACATAGCGGGCAATTTGCCGAGCGAATTCACCAGCACATTCAGTCGGCCCCGATGCGCCATGCCGATGACGATTTCCTGGATACCCACCATGCCGCCACGCTGGATCAGTTCGTCCATGGCGTTGATGAAGCTTTCGCCACCTTCGAGCGAAAACCGCTTCTGCCCGACGTACTTGGTGTGCAGGAATCGCTCCAGGCCTTCGGCTGCCGTGAGCCGGCCCAGGATGTGGCGCTTCTTGGCTGCGTCGAAGTTGGGCTTGGCGCGGGTGGCCTCGAGTTTCTGCTGCCACCAGCGTTTCTGCGCCTGGTCGGTCAGGAACATGTATTCGGCGCCGATGCTGCCGCAGTAGGTCTCGAACAAGGCATTGCGCAGGTCGCGCAGGCTCATCGTCTCTTTGCCGAAGAACGTATTGCTGATGTTGAACACGACCTCCTGGTCGGCATCGGAGAACTCATAGAAAGACAGTTCCAGCTCCGGGATGTTGTCGCGCTCGCGCCGCTTGAGCGGATCGAGATCGGCCCAGCGCGCACCGACGTTGCGGTAGGCGGCAATCAGCTGCTGGACCGCGACCCGCTTGCGCCCCATCTCCTGGTCGTTGCTGCCGTACACCACACGGGTGCCGCCCATCTTGGCCCGCTCGGCGAACGCGTTGATGACCGGTTGGTGCGCGACATCCTTGGCGTTGCTGCCGTCGACCGCCGGCAGATGCTGCAAGTTGTCGAAGTATTCCCGCCACGCATCGGCCACGCTACCGGGATTGGCCAGGTAGTTCTCGTACATCTCCTCGACGTATGGCGCATTGCCGCCAAACAGGTAGGTGTTGGACTGGTAGGCGTGGTAGACGGAAGGAGGGGTTGACGCGCCGGGCGGGTTTTGACTCATGATTCGCTTCACTCCGTTTCCCTTGGGGAAACATTTGTCGGTGTCATTGGTTGACTAACCTTCCGCGGCACGGCTGAACCGGATGGCGGATGCGACTGTGGCTTGGGAAGGGCCTGTTGACCCGACGATTGTGCCACCGATGCGCAAGCCACTTTGCAAACCATCGTCACGGCACAATGCATGGCACGTGCCCCGGTTACATGGCGCGGCGCATGAGGCAGGCGCTTCATGCGGTGGTCAACCGCATTTTTCAGGTGTCTCGGACAGGCAACGCAATGCCCGCGCACTGTTGCCTGAGCGAGTTTCAGGATGGTATAAGAGATGGATACCACCTCCAGCGGAACCAGGGCCATGACAATGCATACTCCCATGAAACGCCTTTGCGCTGCCGTCTGTTTGGCGCTCGTTGCCCACGCCTCGGCCCTCGCGGAGATGGACGATCTGGTACGCAAGGCGCTGGCAATGACCGAAACCGGCCAGTCGCGCCAGGCTTACGAGATGCTCGAGCCACATGAGGTCAAGCGGGCAGGCGACCCGGATTTCGATACCGTGTTCGGCATCGCCGCCAACCAGAGCGGTGAACACGCCCGCGCGGTGATGGCGCTGGAGCGGGTCACCATCGTGCAACCCGGCAATACCCGGGCCCGTGCCGAACTCGGCCGCGCGATGTTCGCCGTGGGCGACAGCAAGTCGGCCCGCACCCTGCTCGAGCAGGCCAAGGCCCAGGGCGCGCCGGCCGGAGCTGCGCTGACCATCGACCAGTTCCTGCGGGCCATCGACGTGGCCGAAGCGCAGATGCGCTCTTCCGCCAGGGCCTATGTGGAACTGGGCATCGGCCACGACAGCAACGCCTCCAGCGGCCCCGGCAATCCAAATGTCGCCGTGCCCAACATCGGCGGGGTGGTGCTGGGAGCCAATTCGGTCAAACGCGACGCCACATTTGCCAACCTGGCTGCCGGCGTCTCGGGACGCCATGTGCTCGATTCGCGCTGGTCCCTGGTGGGCAATGCCAGCGTCAACAAGCGGGTCAACCGCAACGAATCGGTATTCAACAACGACCAGGTCAATCTGCTCGGTGGCGCGTCCTACCGTGTCGATCGCCACGAATTCACGGCCGCCGCGGTCTACGAGGACTACAACCTGAATGGCACCACGAACCGCACCCAGCGCGGGCTGGTTGGCGAATGGGCCTTTCGCATGGACGACCGGCGAGAGGTCGGCGCCTACCTGCAGTACTCGCGGCTGCACTACCCGTCGCAGACGCTGCGCGACTCCCATCGCGCCGTCGTCGGCGGATCCTACGCACAGCGCCTGCAGGGCGACTGGCTTGCCTGGGGCGGTTTGTATGCCGGTACCGAAGATGAGTCGGCCAACGGTGTAGCACACCTCGGGCATTCACTGACCGGGCTGCGCGTCGGTGTGCAAAAGAGCATCCGCAACGATGTGTCCGGCTTCGCCGCATTGAACTACGAGCACCGCAGCTACGGCGGCCAGGATCCCATCTTCCTGGTCAAGCGCAGTGACAACCAGACCACACTCGCGCTGGGGCTGAACTGGGTACCGGCCAAGAGCTGGCGCGTCACGCCCCAGATCAGCCATATCCGCAACAACTCCACCATCGTGATTTCCGACTACGACCGCACCCTGATCTCGGTGACGGCGCGCAAGGAATTCTGATCGTTCGTCGACCCTCCCACATAGGCTCCCCATGAACAACCCCTTCAAGCTCAAGAATGCCGCCCTGCTGATGGCGCTGGCGGCCATCTATCCCTTGCATGCCCAGGCCGCAACCGGCATCGCCCAGTTCGCCGTCGGCGATGTCAACGTGCGCCGCGGCGCGACGACGATGCCGCTCAACCGTGGCGCGCAGATCAACTCGGGCGACAACATCATCACGGGGCGTGCGAGCCAGACGCAGATCCGCTTTTCCGACGGCGGGCTGGTGTCGCTCGCGCCCAACAGCCAGTTCAACATCGACAAG
>Ga0163154_10006444_pt1 | contig 14354 bp, 18 predicted proteins | sample OliLakLV19MP9P1_FD_148649 | JGI IMG/M metagenome (GOLD analysis project Ga0163154, IMG submission 148649) | Freshwater microbial mat bacterial communities from Lake Vanda, McMurdo Dry Valleys, Antarctica - Oligotrophic Lake LV.19.MP9.P1 | ecosystem: Environmental > Aquatic > Freshwater > Lake >... | reverse complement strand
GAGCCGGAAGCCCTTTATACGCAGATCGCCCGCGCACTGCGCGATCACAAATTGGACGTTGAAACGCTCGTCGCAATCGCGTTGGACGAGTCGTATACCCAGTATGCCGACAAGGACGAGGACGATCCACGCGGCTGGACGCGGGTTCATGCCGTGCGGGTTTTGGAGCAGATGGGCGAGGCGGCACAGACCGCTATCGAACCGTTGCTGCCGCTGTTGAGTACGGAAGACGACTGGCTGCGCGAAGAGATGCCGATTTTCTATAGCATCGTCGGGGCAAAGGCGATAGAACCGCTGACACGCACCCTCGAAAATACCGATGCCAATCCCGACCTGCGTATCGGGGCGGCAGATGCCCTTGTCGAGATCGCCGAAAAACAGCCGCCAACCCGTGCCGCAACAATCGCCCTGTTGGAACGCTGTCTCGCATACGATAATGAAAACAGAGGAGAAGAGGAGTTCGACGCAGAGGACACAACGCCATATGCCGATTTTATTGTCTGCCTGATGAATTTGGGCGCACACGAGTCGTATCCTCATATCAAGGCGGCGTTCGAGCGGGATGTCGTAGATGAGTTCATTGTCGGCTTGAATGAGGTCGAGGAGCATTTCGGATTGCCGATCACGCCGCGCCCTGTCACAAACGAGGCAGGAGAAAACGATGGCGGCGGTGAACTCTCAGGCAAGGGCTTCGTCTCGGAGTTCGATGAGTCGGCGGAATTAGAGCGGGAACCACAGACGCCTTATGTTGCGGTAAATAAAGTTGGGCGTAATGAACCGTGTCCCTGCGGCAGCGGTCAAAAGTATAAGAAGTGTTGCGGCAAATAAATTTGGGTCATTGGGTGGGTGGTTGGGTTCGGGTACAAGAACGTACCCGCCTGAAAAACAGACGTCCTACGGACGAAATCCCTATTTGTGAATGTTACCCTCTGCATTGGGATTTGAGTGCGAAGCACGGCACGGCGCAACGCCCCTATCAGAGAAATTCATTTCGCTGTCCAAATCTCGTTGCTATGAATTTGCCTCTTGTGCGGGCATTGAAAATACCCGGCACGATGGCGTTCCGCCAAGCGTCCTTTGGACGCGATACGCTTGGAAGGTTGTGCCGTCCGAAGGACGATGAGCCGCAGGCTATGCAGACGGGGGTTTTCAACCCCCGCTCTTACCGTCAGCAACGAGATTTGGACAGTAACAATTCATTTCGCTGTGTGCTATTACTCCGTCAAGGTAGAATCTATGGATAGAAAACGAGAGGCAAATCGCTGATACGACCTCAAAATCAACCCTTGCATTCTACCTTGACGGAGTACTATAGCGAATGCGTTATTGTATGGGGAGTTCATTCTGTTGGGTTTTTAATGACCCAATGACCTAACGACCCACCAGAGAAATTTATTTCGCCGGAAGAATAACACGGGAAAGTAAGAATTGGGAGGGGACAAAATGCCTCCGTTTGCGTTCTGGTTCAACAATTTGTCACGAGGGCGAGAGAAAACCTCGGCGCGTATGATGCGGTTCGAGACAGATGCGGTCAAAGAGTGGACGCCGTTTCTGTGTAATGATCACGCCCCGAATGTGATACGCGCCGCCGAAAAACTCGCCGAAGTTCGCGATGCGTCTGCCGTTCCCGCGCTGATGCACGCCCTTGAAGATGTCGTTGATGTCCAAAGCCCGCAATGGCGTGATGCCGCTATTGCTCTTGTTGCGGCACTGGAACGGATCGGAGACCGCCGCGCCCTGCCATTGCTGTATCGGCTTGAGAATGTGCGCGGAATCGGATTGATACCGGCGATCCGGCACGCCATCGCTACCATCGAACCGCAAACCAGTCTGCTCCGCCCCGGAAGCACGCATGACGCGCCGCAGTCTTTGCTGCGTGCAGCACAGGCGGCAGACGGCGATTCCCATTCCCTGATGCGTCCCTACGAAGACTATGTCTAACCGCCGCTACCGATTCGGATTCGTCCTGACAACGGCGGCGGGCAATATGACCCGCTATCTCAATCTGCGGAAATATGCCGAGCGTGATCCCGACGTGGAATGTGTTTGGTCGCCGCTTTCGCATTATCTCGATCCCGATCCGTTTCGCAAACTGCCCTATGCCCTGCGAACCCGTCTGATTATGGAACGCCAAGCGCGAACCGTCATGCGACAACTCAATCGTCTCGACGCCGTGATGTTTCACGCCTACGAGCCTTACGTTTACGCGTGCCAGCGAAGTCGGTTCGCCCGAAAGCCCGCCATCGTTTGGAGCCAAGACAATCCGCCGCTTCCGCCGCAGGGTTACGAGATCAGTTCTTATGGCGGCACACGCCAAAAGTCCGACTCGCGGCGAGCGTTCCGGTTTGCTCTTGAAAAGAAGTGTGCGAAGCGAGTCGCTCTGTTTGTGCCGTTTTCCGAGTGGGCAGGGGAGGTAATCGCCAAAGAGTGCGGCGTTCCGACGGAAAAAATCGCGTCGATCAATGTCGGTTTGGATTTGGAATTGTGGAAATATCTGCCGAAGCCCGAAGAAAATCCCGCCCATCGCCCTAAAATTTTGTTTGTCGGAGGCGAATTTACGCGCAAGGGCGGCGATATTCTGTTAGCCGTGTATCGCGAACGCTTTGCCGAAGTCGCCGAACTGCATCTGGTGACGAAACATCCGCCGGACAATTTGCCGGACAATGTCACGACCCATACCGATTTCAAGGCAAATGATCCGCGCCTCCTCCAACTCTATGCCGACTGCGATCTGTTCGTCATGCCGACCCGCGCCGATATGTCGCCTTGGGTTGTTTTGGAGGCGATGGCGTCGGGGCGTCCTGTGATCACAACGGCGGTGGGCGGCATTCCCGATATGGTGCGCGACGGCGAAACCGGCTTTTTGATCCCGCCGGAAACTCCAAACGCGCTTGCCGAGGCGTTGGAATGTCTGCTGTCCGATGCGCCTCGCCGAATTGCAATGGGCAAAGCGGGGCGGGAACGAGTCGAACGCAAATTTAATGCGGCAGTCGCCGTACCGCAAATTCTGGACGCGATGAAAGCCGTCATTGGGTAAATTGGGTCATTGGACAATGCAGGAGACAGCAACAATTTATTCCGCCGCTAGGGGCGTTGCGCCGTGCCGTGCTTCGCACTCAAACCCCAATGCAGAGGGTAACATTCACAAATAGGGATTTCATCTGTAGGACGTCTGTTTTTCAGGCGGGTACGTGATCTCTATCCGAACCCACCGACCCATACGCCGCGCAGTGTCGCACAGAACGCCTCGGTCTATCTCATCGGGCAACTGTTGGGCTGGGTTTCGAGTTTCGCGGTGTTGTCCCTGATTCCACGCCATTTGGGCAAAGACGCCATCGGGAAGTTTTTCTCTCTACAAGGCATTCTTATCTTGCTCGCTCTGGTTTTCATGACCGGCGGCGAAACGGCGGGGCGCATTATACGAACAATTTTGGCGACGGCGATCATGGGCGCGGCGATGTGGGCAACCCGAAACCTCTTCCTCGCCGTTCCTCTCATTTTAGGCTGGAGCATTTTCGCGGTTCTAACGCCGGTGCTGTCCCTGCTTCCACCCGAAGAGCAATTGCACTTGAACGGAATGTTCGCCAAACTCACGGGGAAATTGCGCCGTTTTTGAGACAAAATAAAGCCAAACTGGAAAGGCTATTTTGCGATGCGCTCGTAGACGATATCATAGTAGCTTCCTCCATCGGCACGTTTGGCGAAGCGGGAACGGGAATATTCGCGATAGCCTTGTTCGGTCATAAATTGGGCGAGGTCGTTTACTTGGCAACAGTCCACATACGCCTCGAAATCGGGAACTTCCGCCTTGACAAAGCGGAAATGGGGCAAAAGAGAAACGGCTCCTTTGAGGACAAGCATCTCCGCTCCCTGCGTATCCATGATCAAGGTATTGTACTGAGTGGTATTGATCTGTTCGCGTTGTACCAGAGTCTCCAGCGTTGCGCTTCGCAGAGTGATCGTCTGCTTGAAATTGACTTCGGGCCAAATATCCTGATGATCTTTCAAGTCCAATATTGAGGACGACAGCCCGTCATTGTTGGAGATATGGAATTGATATTCCGCGTCATCCTTGTCAGTTACCAAGCAATGCACGGCGGCTTGCTGCGGATAATTGCGGATATTTGCCTGTAATGTTTGGAACGTCTCCGGGATTGGTTCGATCCAGACGACCCGCAAACCGTGCTGTGCATAGAGCTCGCGTTCTTGTCCAACATTCGCGCCGACATGAATTACACCCGACGCTTTGCTCAAAAATTTGTCGGGATCGCTCTGAAATTTCGATTTGAGCCAACGCAATCCCCCTCTGATCTTGCCTGTCATGACGCTCCTTTCCTCAAAAGTGAGTAAACCGAATTGCACTCTCCACAAAAACTGTTATACGTGCTATGAAATTTTTAGACCAAAATGCGCCGATATTTGTCTAGTGATCAGCCTGTGCATCTTATTGGGCGGCAGACTCGCATCAAGAACACAGAAGCGATTCGGTGAACGCTCCGCCTCTTGCAGATAACCTTGCCGAACACGCAGATGGAACGCAAGGCTCTCCTCTTCCATACGGTTTCTGTCTGTTTGGCGCATCAGTCCGGTTTGTGGGTCGAGATCGAGCAGGAACGTGATGTCCGGCAGAAGCCCGCCCGTGGCAAATTCGTTGAGTTCGGCAACTGTGTCGCGCCCTAATCCTCGTGCCACACCCTGATAGGCGACACTGGAATCGATAAAGCGGTCACACAGCACCACCGCGCCCTGCTCCAATTCCGGCTTGATGACGCGCTCGACATTTTGCGCTCGTGACGCCAAAAATAGGAGCAGCTCGGCACGCGGCGACATCTCCTGCGAGAGTAGTAACTGCCGCACTCCTTCCGCAACTGCATCTCCGCCGGGTTCTCGCGTCACGCAGACTCGTCGCCCGTCGCGCTCCAACGCCGCCTTGAGCAGAGCGATCTGAGTGGTTTTGCCCGCGCCCTCCACACCCTCGAATGTCACAAACAATCCGCTTTGCAAGCCGTTGTCCTTTGCAAACTACGCTGTTCTTAATTTTCCTCTGTTGCTTGTCCGAACGGCTGTCGCGCTCCATGTCGAACGTGCAGAACACGCACCGTATCCTCTTCGCCGTCGTCATCGAAATCAAAGAGTGAGAACAAAATCCGATACGCGGCACTGCCATTGCGATACAAAATTCGGCGGACTTCGCGCCCAATGACTTCGCTCTCGTCAACAACAGGATGCATACGCGGGGAAATTTCGAGCGTCTCGATCTGTCGCAACAGTCCTTCCAGCCAACGCTCGGCAAACTCAGGCTTCCAACCCATCAGGCGAAGATAAGCGGCTTGTATTTCGGCATTGGCTGTATCCGGCGTTTCAACCTGAAAATTCACTTGGTTATACCAATCGCTTCGTCGGAGAGATGAACGGGAAGACGATATTTTGTCCGCATCTCGGCGGCAAACTCCGAAAAGGGACGAACACGCCCTGCATCACTGTCGTCTAGTCCGCGTTGTATTCCCTTAATCGTCTCCTCTTTATCGAATCCCTCCCAATCTAATGCAGAGAGCAGAAGATTGTTGACGACGGCGTTGAAATCTGTTCCCTCCTGCTGCGCTTTTTCTTGAATGCGTGCTTGGATTTCCGGTGTCAGTATAATAGTCATGTTTCACCTCAAATTATATTAGACCTCTTGCATAGGTTCAGCGAAATGAATTTCTCGTGCAGGTCTCGTTCCGCCGTGCCGTGCTTCGCACTCGATAGGGAGAGGGAATTTCGTCCGCAGGACGGCTGTTTTTGAGTCGGGTACGTTCTTGTACCCGACTAGGGCAAGAAGTCTATTCAGAAAAATTTCTTGCTTTTTTCTACCTCGCGTTCTTCCGGCGACAAGGTTCGGATTATATCAGATTTCATCGGCAAATTGACCTTGCAATTCTTATTTTTCACTTATGCACTGAGGTATGCTGCAAACACGGATAACACCCGATCCTAATCTCTCGCCGCAATGCAAATCTGCCCTGTACAATGGTACAATCTGAAAGAGGAGAAACGGGTCAGCGATGGATTTTATCATTATTAGCCATGCCTACGATACGATGTACGAACGCGGCGTGTCCGAAGACGATGTGCACGAAGTCGTCAATAACCCGGAACAGATCGTGCCGGAAAAACAGGGGCGGATGTGCTATCAGTCACGCAAAGACTATTATGGCGAAACCTTTCTCCTGCGCGTTATCGTAGACACCTCAACAACCCCTGCTGCTGTGATCACTGTCTATCTGACGACCAACTTTGCTAAATACTGGAGACCCTAAAATGCAAATCCGATACGATGCCGAAGCCGATATTCTTCGTATTCTGCTTTCTGACGACAAAATTTATCAAAGCGACGAAACCGCGCCCGGTCTTATTGTGGACTATACCAAAGAGGGTAAAATCGTCGGATTCGAATTGCTTGATGCGTCCGATTCTGTTGCCGATCCCTACACGATTCAACTCCGCGTGCCGAAAGCCGCTATCAAAACCACCGCCTGAAATTTGCGGTCAGTGTCTTATTCCCTCCCCCTATGGCCACGGGAAGGAGGGCGTCGGGGTGTAGCGGTCATAGAGGGCGGGGAGCGTGAAGAGAACCGCCATCGTGAACTCGCCCAAAACCATGCCGAGAAAGAACGGACGCGCCTGAGAATAGAGCCTCATGCCGCCATAGCGCAAAATCAGCACTTTAAGCAGCCACGCCACAAAACACGCAAACCAGAACACCATCATCGTCCACGTCCCGGACAGCGCGAACCCAAGTGGATGAAACGGAAACCACATCAGGCGCGTGCGAAGCGTTGTCATGATAATCGTAACGAGTGCACCGACTAAAAAGTTCAGCGTCGCCCAAAACGGCAAGGCAGGACGCGAACCACACAAATTTTCCTACAAATAGAAGATAGGCGGCTCGATCAATTCTTCCAGTTCAGTGAGAGCCTGTTCTACAGAACGGCGTTCCTCCGACAAAGACAATTTAGAGAGTCGCCGCTTCAACTCTTCCCGTTGTATTTTCCATCGATGAAGATTTTGCCAATGGCGTTTGAGAGTACAGAGGCGCAGTTTTCTGACGGTATATTCACCGATAGGAGTCAGCCACGAGATTTCTCCCTCAGGAGAAATCTGCCAATGGAGATCATGATCGCCCCAAGGTTCACAGGGATCGATCCATTTCTGCCCCGCCGCCTCTTGCTCAAGAGAGGGCCATGTCGAACTTTTGCGCTGGTTGCAGACACCACACGACCAGTAGAGATTGGTATAGTCATTCTCCAAGTCGGGACGCGCATATTTGCCGTGACGCGGGCGATGGTGGTCAATCTGAAAATTCGCTTGCTCATGGGGGAAGTGTCCCTCATGTGTCAAGCAGTATGCACAGCGATACCGAAAATCAATCCGCAGAAATTCGCGATAGTCGGAATAGTGAGCAAAAGCGGGCGGACTGCTTCGAATGAACAGCAAGATTTGCCTCCTCAGCACCCGCCAAGAGCATCAACGCGGCGTTCCAATTCCGCAAATTTCGCATCAATTTCTGCGGCGCGTTGCTCGCGCTTCCGATAATCGTCGGAAAGTTCCTCCATGAGATTGAGCCGCACCTGCACCGTTTCCAAGCGTTTGCCTTCATCTTCCGTGAGGATATGCGCCAAATCCTTATCTGTGAGTTCTTGATATTCCTGTTCCAACTGCTCCAGAAGTTTTTCGCGTATGCCTTCTCGATACAGCATGAGGTTCAGGTATTCGTCAGGATCAAAACCCTGCTCCTGCGCCTTTGTCTCCAAAACCTGATATGTTTTTGTCGGCAACTCCGAGCGTTCTATTGTCGGCGTCATCTTTGGTTCCTCCTCACGCTATTATATCATGCCTCTTCACTTACCTGTAATCCCCGTGCTTTGAGAATTTCTGCGATTGCGCCGCCTTTCTCAAGAATCATCTCTACCATGACCCAATGAAAATAGTCGTTGATGTCGGCTTCTGGCGGCAGATAAGAGAGTAGTAGTTCTAAGACCTTCTGCCGACCTCTGTATGCCACTCCAGAGATGGCGGTATCGTCGGTTTTATCCTTGATGGAAAGGTCTGCTCCATGAGCGAGCAGAAAACGGCACATCTCAAAATAGCCCAATGTGGCGGCTTCCATCAGAGGCGTATTGCCAAAGTCGTTTTGTGTGTTGATCTCTGCCCCCTGCCCCAAAAGCCATTCCACAGAAGGAAATTCGTTTTCGACGACAAGAAAATGACACGCTGTTTCGCCAATGGAGTTTTCGACATGAATAAGCGTCGGATCAGACGCAAGCAGTCGTGACGCTTCGTCGAGGTCTGCATAAGCTGCGTTCCGAATAGCATAGAATCGTGGATCAGTTTCGTTTGCGTTTTCTTCTGACAAGTCGTTTTCCTTTTTTGCTTTTTTGTTCTTTTTCGTGTTCTTTCGTGGATCAAATTTAAGGCCACGGGAAGGAGGGCGTCGGGGTGTAGCGGTCATAGAGGGCGGGGAGCGTGAAGAGAACCGCCATCGTGAACTCGCCCAAAACCATGCCGAGAAAGAACGGACGCGCCTGAGAATACAGCCTCATGCCGCCATACCGCAAAATCAGCACTTTAAGCAGCCATGCCGCAAAACACCCGAACCAGAACACCATCATCGTCCACGTCCCGGACAGCGCGAACCCAAGTGGATGAAACGGAAACCACATCAGGCGCGTGCGAAGCGTTGTCATGATAATCGTAACGAGTGCACCGACTAAAAAGTTCAGCGTCGCCCAAAACGGCAAGGCAGGACGCGACCCATTGATAACCGCCGCCGCATCGTTGAACGCCCACACCGGATTCGCCTGATACACATAGCCATACATTTGTACCGCGCCGTATTTGTAGGGCATCGAAATATGCAGATAACCCGAAACTCCCATCGCCACAATCAATGTCAACGCAAATACGCCGAGCAAAGACCGCCGCCGCACCCGCACACCGTCCGCAAACTTCATCGAGTCCAGAAAGCCGGTCAATATCAAGCCGCGCTGATCCCGCAGCCAAAGCCCGTCGAGGAACGCCAAACCTGTCAAGTTGCCGCCACCCAACTGCCGCACATCGCCGAACATTCGGTAAATATCTATCGGGCGAAACGAGGTCTCCGTCATCAGCATTCCCGACTCCGATGTACTCCGAGCCATCACCAGCGCGATCACAAACAGCAAAATCACAATCTCGAACAACGCCAGCCAATACGACATTCCGACCAGCGTCATCCACAATGCAGACAATAAAACCGACGCCACCAAGCCCCAGAACGCCGTGCGATACGAGAGCAGTTCGTCTTCTTGCTCGACAGCAGGGCGACGCGAACCGAAGCGAGTCGCCGCCTGCCACACCCGCGCCAAATGCGGACGCGCCGCATAGAACATATAGCCGACCAACACCAGATAACACCCGATGATCTGATAGCCGATAAACATTTTGCAGCCGTACATCGGCATCGTTTCCGGTTCATAACCCAAACTCGCCGCGCCCACTTCCTGCACCTTGCCAAGCAGAAAGAAAAACCACAGCGAAAACAGCAAATCCGTCGGAAGCAGATAAAAGAACCCAATCGCCGCGAACGACAGATAGATATGGAAAAAGCCTATCGAATTGTACGGCGGAGCGATGAAAAACGCATTGAGGTCAACGTCCGTCGTCGCGTCGGGAATGCTCGGATACCACTGGTGCAAGCCCTTGATCCCGAACATGAACGCCGGAAGCAGAAAGCCCAGCCACGTCAAGCGATTTTTGAGAAAGCCGCCGGACGTTCCCGCCATCGAACGCCCGCCTATCGAAGTCGCCGCATCGCCGCGAATCATCTCCAGCGGCAATTGCACTAATGGAAACGTCAATTTCTCGTTGTCCACCCACTGACGGCGCAAAATCACAGCGAGGCACAAAAACGACGTAAACATCAACGCCACGAAAATTCCCCACAAAATCAGCGGCACAATCCACAATTGCCACGGAATGGTTTCGCCCGGACGCAGTGCCTCATAAAAGCGCGTGGAAACGTCCTGCTTCGGGTCGCCGTCGGGATTCCACGGAACAAGGATTTTCGGGATATGGCTGAAAAAGAGCCGCTTCCAACTGTTTTCTGGCGTCGCCATATAGTTCGGCACAATCAGCAGCGGAATCAGTTTTTGGAGCAAGCCGCGAGACGACACCATCGCCGCAAACAGCATCATGACATACACCGTAAAAAGTTCATGTGCCTTCAAGCGGAATTTTTGAGAGAACCGCCCCGCCAATGCCTGAACGCCAAGCAGCAGCACCAGCATCCCGACGACCACCGGCGGCAGTTGCAAAAACCCGATCTGAATTTTGCCGACCAGCAGTTCCGCATACGACACGACAAAACAGGTGACGACGACGCACAGCACGCCGATCACCAGCGCACGCGGCGACAGCGCACTGACTTTTTCGGCTTTGGGTTCGGGAACGGCTTCGGTCATGGGAAATTTGCTCGATTTTTGGGAAGGGTATAGTCGTGTCGCCTTATTGGACACAATGCCGCCGAAATCCTGCCTCTCCGGGTACGTTCCTGTACCCGGAGAGGAAAATTCATTGTTACTGTCCAAATCTCGTTGCTGAGATTTTGCCTCTTGTGCGGGCATTGAAAATACCCGGCACCGTGTCCTGCGGACAAGCACCCTTCGGATGCGTTGCTCTTGCGCGAGAATTCCGCGTCCGAAGGACGCTTGGCGGAACGCCATACAGACGGGGGTTTAAAACCCCCGGTTAAGAGCAGCAACGAGATTTGGACAGTAACAATTTATTTCGCACTCCAAGCAGGAAAAGAGCAACAGAAACGCGAACACTCTTACTGTCTCTGCGTAATGCAGACTGGTCTCCCTCCAATGGGCGACAGGAGATACGCCTCCCATGTCCGAGAATTTATCACGAGAGTTCAGCCGAATTTTCTCCGCCGAGACGCTGCCGCAGCGTCTTGTACGTCGTGCCGAGCGTTTTGCCAAGCAGGGACGCAGCAACCAAGCCGTCATCAGTTTGGAAAATGCGATTGCCGCCGGAGCCGATCCCTACGGCTGCCGACTGCGAATCGCCAACATCTACCGCACTATGGAAGTTTGGAACGATGCATTTGCCGCCGCCGAAGAGGCAGCCGCGCTCGAACCCCACCGTCAAGCCGCATACGAACTCCTCATGACGATTGCCATCGAAGCGGGCAACAGCGAGCGCGTGATCTTCGCCAGCAACGCCCTGATTCGTCTTATGCCGCGCCATTTGCTCGCCTACAGCGCACAAAGCAACGCCTATATTCAGCAGGGCGATATAGACGCCGCCATGCGCGTCACCACGACCATGATTCGCCTCGATCCGCATACGGCGGCGCATCGATTCCGCAAAGCGATGCTGTGTCAGCACAAAGGCGAAGTCGGGCTTGCTGTCCATGAGTTGGCGATTGCTCTCAGCCTCGAACCCCTCGGACCTTATGCCGAAGCCGCCTCCGATGCTCTGCAAATGCTCGATTTAATGCAGATCGAGCAGATCATGGTGCTTGCCGGCGAGGACAGCGTTTTCCGTATCAAATTTCAGCGTGAACCCAACGAAACGGCGCGTGAGCGTGGCTTTGTCCTCAGTGAGAGCGGCGAAAATCTGCTCCGCGAACTGGGCGCAATGGGAATGCCGGAGATGGCGTTTCCCTGCCCGACTCGCCTCTACAATTAACCGATGAGTCTGCCCGTGAACCTCTCCTCTCTCGAAACCCAATCCGCCCGCGACATCCTGCGAAGTCTGCTCGCTCTTGCCCATTCCGGCACGCGCACCCTGATCATGGGAGTCTTGAATGTGACGCCCGATTCGTTTTCCGATGGCGGGCAGTTTTTCGATCCGCAATCTGCCATTTCCCATGCGAGACAGATGATCGCCGACGGAGCCGACATTCTCGATATTGGCGGCGAATCCACGCGCCCCGCCACCTTCGGCGACAACGCACCGCTCGCTATTGAAGCAGAAAAAGCCCGCGTTCTGCCCGTAATTGCTGCGCTTTCCGCCGAACTGCCTCACGTTCCCATTTCGATAGACACCTATAAAGCCGAAGTCGCCCGCGCCGCCGTCGAAGCCGGAGCCGTCATGATCAACGACATCAGCGCATTGCGTGCCGATTCCGATATGGCACAAACCGTTGCGGAATGCGGCGTTCCTGTTTGTCTGATGCACCTTTTGGGTTTGCCACGTGCTATTCCTGCCGAGCCAATTTATAACGACGTGGTAAACGACATTAAGGCGCATTTGCGAGAGCGTGCCGAATATGCCATCGAAAGCGGAATTGCACGCGAAGGGATAATAATCGATCCGGGGTTTGGCTTCGGAAAAACCGTCGCGCAGAATTTGGAGTTGATCCGCCGACTGCGCGAGTTTACCGAATTGCGTTTTCCGATTTTGATGGGAACATCGCGGAAATCCACCATCGGCAAAGTTTTGGGAGACTTGCCGCCTCACGAGCGTTTGGAAGGAACCGCCGCAACCGTTGCGCTTTCCATTGCCAACGGCGCAGCGATTGTGCGGGTTCATGATGTCAAAGAGATGGCGCGTGTCGCTCGCATGACCGACGCCATCGTTAGGTAATCGGGTTGTTAGGTCATTGGGTCGTTGAGCAATGCGAGAACAAAAACATAGTCGCTTTATTTGTAGTTGTCCCACAAACTTATCATGACAAACAAAAACCCGACGATGTGACAACCCCGTGCAAAAAGACCGCCTTTCCAGAAATTCTGGAAGGGCGGTTTCATTGTGAACCAACCTCACTCAAATGACGAAGGCTTAGTTGTTACCGAGTTGATTGTATCTGCTGATGATAATGAGCAGGTCGCCGATGTCGTCTGCCCCGTCGTTGTTGAGGTCGGCAGTAGGGGAGAAACCCGCGTCAGTTGAACGCTTGTTGTAGACACCGATCAGAAGAAGCAGGTCGCCGATGTCAGTGGCGTTGTCGTTGTTGATGTCACCACCCCGCAGGGTGAAGGTCAGTCCCGACACATTGCCCGAACTCAGGTTGATGTTGGTGGCTTCGGAGAGCGTCCCTGCCGTTTTGACGCGCAGACGATAGTTGCCGGGCGGAACAGGCTGTGTGCTGAAATTGCCATTGGCATCGGGGGTCACCGTTTGAGTAATCGGCGTGCCGACTGCTGGGGTGAGGATAATGGTCAGCGGTTGGTTGAGCGGCACATTTTCCAGACCGACTTGGAACGCAATCGTTCCACTCGCCGAGTTATTCGATGCCGTGATTACCGTCAACATTGGTCGGTTCTCGATGGTATTGTTGGTATAACCGGCGAATGTTGCGGCGACAGTTGCCGTTGTCGGGGTAACAATCAAGCGAATGGTTCCGTTGGCATTGATTTGACTCACCAAATAAGCTTGCGCTGCACTGCTCAACGAAGTCAGCATATAGGTGTCTACTGTGCCGCTTCCAACATTGCCGGTTGTGTTGAAGGTGCCGGAACCAATGAGAAAATTGGGGGCGAGTTGGCTGCCCAGACCTTCCTGTGCATTCTCCACCAGATACCTCAACAAAGAGGTGACCGGCTCGATGTCTGCGGTCGTGTCTTGCGTCAGATAGAAGTTCAATGTGCCCGGCATGGTGAAGGCAGCGTTCGCTTCCGTCAGCACAAGGGTCAACCCCGTGACGCCGGAAACCGTCGTTCCTGCCGGAACAGCAAAATCAACGACGCCAAAACTGGCGAAAGTGTTATTGGCGGAGCCTTGGATATTGAAAAACACTTTTCCAGATCCCCCACTGCGGGGACCTGCTGGTCGGATGGTCGCATTATTGGAAGCGTTCAACGTGAAATCGGCATGGGCGGTCTGTGCGAAGCAGAGCGCGGCGCATGAGAGAATGGCATACCGCACTAAATGCGAAATTTTCATTTTGTGTGATGTCCTTTCGGGGTCGCTTGTCTCTCTGGTAGAGCGCGTGATAAGCGCATGGAAGAGTCCAAGTGCTGTGCCAAATGTGGTTACTTTCTTCATTATGTCACCTTTGTCTTGAGAAAAAGACTGGGAAAATTCCCGACACCCAAAATGTCGGGTTACGAAAACAGTGAACGGCAAGCGCGTTACCGGCGCAGCTTACCCGACGCAGCCCTACAACTTTACGGCTCTGGCGCGGGCTGGCTTTGTGTCTCGTGCAGCAGAGCAGGACGTTTTTGATTGCAGAGGACGAACGCTTCTTGCGAATCTGCGGCGTCCGTATCGAATTGTCTGACGTGCATTATACTCTCTGGGTTGTTAAGATTTTATTAAGAAACGATGAAGTTTTGATAGCAAAGTTCCCGCAACCCGTAGAATGACAAGCAACACCCGTTGCA
>Ga0163154_10006442_pt1 | contig 14358 bp, 19 predicted proteins | sample OliLakLV19MP9P1_FD_148649 | JGI IMG/M metagenome (GOLD analysis project Ga0163154, IMG submission 148649) | Freshwater microbial mat bacterial communities from Lake Vanda, McMurdo Dry Valleys, Antarctica - Oligotrophic Lake LV.19.MP9.P1 | ecosystem: Environmental > Aquatic > Freshwater > Lake >... | reverse complement strand
CATATTGACTTACTTGACCTGCTTTAGTTGTATTAACTAATAAATTTATTGCCAATACAGTTTTTCCTGTTCCTGGACCTCCCTCTACTATTAAAACATTTTTATTTTTCTCACTCGACTTTCTTGCTAACGCTAGAGCATTTTCATAAACAATCTTCTGATCATCGATCATAATAAATTCCAAATTACCTTTAATCATTGATACAAGTTTTTCAGATAACTCTTTAGAAGGTTTGATTTTTCCATTGTCAATTCGATACATTGTCTTTTTTTTTGTCGCCAGACTTTATGTGTTTAGCTATAAAATTTTGTAATTCTTCTTGATCGGTTTTAATAAATATTGGGGCTTTATCTAAATATTCTCTATAAAAATTATCTTCGATTACTCTTTTATCCATTAGATTATGTAAATATGCACAAGGAACCAATTTTATATTTTCATCGTAAACAGTTTGGTTAAAACCATTAAGTAAAGTCGTATATGTCCATGACTGATAAGAAGGGTGAAGCTCTTCCCGATTTGCCCCCCCTAAGAATGTTTTAACCATAGCATCTTTTTCAGTAAGTTCCACATCTGACCATTGTTTAAGCTCTACTATCACAGCCTGCTCTTGTCCGTATTCGTTTTCTCCTGAAATTATAAAATCAACTCTATTTCGAGTTCTTGGAATTGAATATTCAATTGCTACCCCTGCATCGTTAGGAATATTGGGTGTATTTAAAACATGATACATTGCTTTGCCTAAGGAATTGGCCCATGCATTATATTCACTAGGACCAACCTTATGTCCTAATTTTTCTAATACCTTTTCAGATATTATGTATTCAATTCCTATTTTACCTGCATCATTGAGAAAACCTACTTTTGTGGAATCATATACAATCATATTATTATTTTAATTCATTATATTTAGTATTTTTCCCTTTTGATTTTTCTATAGAATACTTACCTTCATTGATTATTAATTTTTCTTTTATTGACTCTATAAGGTTAATATCTAATTCATCACATAGGTAAAGTAAGTATATTGCGACGTCAGCAACCTCTTGTTTTAACTGTGACTTTTTTTCTGAGGATAGATTTTTACTTTCCTCTAAGGTTTTCCATTGAAAGTGTTCTAAAACTTCACTTGCTTCAAGCGAGAGAGAAATTGCTAGATTTTTAGGGTTGTGAAATTGTTTCCAATCCCTATCTACTCTAAATTGATTAATATCTTTTATTATTTTATCTAAATCAGTCATGATTATTTTTTAACAAATATCTTCACAAGGTATTCCATCGTTATCACCATCTCTTTTATTACATCCGCATTGATTTAATTGATAATATGCCTCATCGCAACTAATCATTTGTGAACATGTTTTACTACAACTACAAACATATTCAGGTTTTTCAGGTTCAGCATAAATAGTTACTGGCTTAGGGGTCGGTTCTACTATATATTCCGATTTTAAACATAAATCTGAACAGCTTGAATCATCTATCTCACTTGTATAAGTTGTGCAATTACTATTTAAATACGTTGAAATTGCTTTATTACAATCTGTACAAATTTTACTTTTAAACTCATCTTGCGTACATTGTGGAGAAACTGTAGGCATTTTATTAACTTCAGCAGCCTTTACCTGAGCCTTAGAGTTAGTTTCTGGAGGAATTTGAGTATTTGCTTTATTACTTTGGGAGGACGAATAACCAATAACTAAAAAACCAAGTACAACAAGTCCGATAATATTTTTAAATTTCATTTGGTTTGATTAAAAGATATAAAAATTATAACTCCCTTTGTAATTCTTTTGTAAACCATTTTACTTCAATGCTAAAATCCCTTATCACTAATTCAGGAGGAGCATTATGCGAGTTCTTGAAGATGTCAGGTTTAAGATTAAACATGCTAATAAGGAATGTAAGCTTAACTTGGAGCTAATACCCGACAGGTGTGCAGATGATCACAGTGTATGGGTCATTCGTCCTAAAGGTGAAGTGGTTGGCGGATTGATTGTTGCTCATCTGGATGATTTATTTACTCCAGAAGATGTCATGGTCTTGGTAGAAATGCTTACACCAAAGTTTTTTGCTGAGATGCAACGCTTGCAGTTTCTTACCGCGGAATCTTGGTGTTACCTAGATGGTGTGCTTTATCTGGGAATGGAACTTATCCAGATAATGGGTAACCAAGTTGTGGGTGGGCACTGGAGCCACGAGTTACAAAGTATGTTAACCGTGGTTTAAGTGCCGTTCGTGCGTGTAATGCGCACCAATTAGATTTTATACTTTTAAAGCTTACAATATCTTAAAAGTCTTACATATTGACTATATATAACAGTGTTGCTATAATTTGTCGTCAACCTTTTAGTAGGAGAGTCAAAAATGACAAACGTTATCGGTCGTCCCGGTACTGAGTTCGGAATCGATCAGATGTTCGGCAAAGTGGTAGTCATCGCTGAGGGCGCTGACATACTTAACTATGACGGATCGTCAACTGGCGAGAAGCTCGAAGCAGGAATCGAATTGAAACTGGGTATATGCTTCACCGGAGTCTTCAATGGTGAAGGTAAGCACCCCAGCGGAGAGGGCTTCTGCCTTCGTGAGTTCAATACTGCTGACGGGCTATCCGGCTGGGTTAACCAAGCACAGTTGATCGAGGTCGAACCACCGGACTTCTTCATCGAAGAAGATCCAGGCGTAATGACCGATCTGGAATGGCAAGAGGAATAAACCCCTTTTCAATAAAGGCACAGTGCAAACTGTGCCTTTATCATTTTTATTACTCCTGTGCTAATATTCTCTACTATTAAGTTAAGTATTAATGCCACCACAAAATAATCATCTTGATCCAGACGAATCTTCAGAGGCTCGAATGGATATTTATATGGAAGAACAAAACCTTATGTTTGTTAGTGGTATGGTGTTGTTTGCAGTATTAGAAGCTTTAGAAACAGGAGATTTAGCAAGATTAAAATTAGTAATTTCTCAATTTTGTTTTGAAGATCCTCAAGAATTAATCGATAACAAATTACAAGGAATAGCTAGACCTTTTAAAGAGTTAAAAGCCAGAAATATTATTAGATTTCCCGACGAAGTTAGAGAGCAATCTTTAATAAATGAATCTACAGATAAACTTGATGGTGAGTGCCCATGCGAAGTTAGTTTTTATGGGAATGAAATTTTTATAAGATGGACAATGCCCCGAATTGAGTTTGTATGGCAATGTAACTCTGCAACAAAGCTTGCACATATTGGTATGGTAATTGTTGAGGAATTATTCCACATAAGGCAAATGATTACACCAAATACACGAGCAATTACAGTGTTAGGAACGATGCTTGAATTTGATGCTGTAAAACATATTGGTCAAATGGATGAAGACGATAAGCAATTAATAGCTCAAGTTATGGAATCTGATGTTACCTTCTTTTTTGATACCTACTTTAAGCCTTACGTTGATAGAATCCAATGGTTTTTAGATAGAGCTGATGCGGATGACTACCATAAAACTATGACCCCTCAAGAATTTATACAAGCCATTATGTATTTAACAAATAAGTATGGATATGCTCAAGAAGTAGGCGAAACTTTATTGGCAGATATTACTTCGTTTATACATATGAATCCAAGTATGGGTATTCCAATGTTATTAGCTGAAGGTTTGGGGGAATTTATTAAAAGGCTAGTTGATTGCTATAAAAAGTATTCCCAGCAATAAATTGTTGGGAATATTGCTACAGTACAAATCCGGACTGTAGTAGGTAAATCCAAAACAAGCTTACAATATAAAGCAGTACAATAAAGATTGTACTTGCTTTCCAAGAGGGCCTGTAACTTTCCCTTTTTTCAAGATAAGGTGGTTGTGCCTTGCTTGACTCAAGCTTGTTGCCAAGCCAAATTATAAAGTCAATCGAGTACACAATCATAGCCAATAGTGCCGTAATAGCACAATATAGTAAAAGCATTTGAATCTCCCTAAACCTGCTAGACAAGACGTCTTGTCAGGAATATACATGGATTATATATCTGGTATATAAATTATTCAACAATTAAATTTGTCACTATAATATATTGACATATTATGTAGCTATTTAATATAATTACTGGCAACATTTCGCCAATACTCTTTCAAAGGGTAAAAAATGGAAATCGAAGCTTTGAGAATCAATGTCCTGGGGCGTGTCTTGTCAAGGTTTGCCCACTGGAATGGGGTGGATTGCGGAAGCTCCTTTAACTGGAGCGGACGGCAGTCCATTGATTTGCCCTTGCTGCAACAGATCTGTTGTAGCACTTCACATCTACAAGGAAGACGGCGCAGGAATCAAAATCCCCGCTGTCCATTTTGGAGATGGGGTAACTGACCAAGACATCGATGAGCAATTGGACGGGCTGAGCGAAGAAGTTCTGCCACACGTTCTTGCTTGTCTGGGGGAAATCCCACCCGGAGTGCTTCTCGATATTTTCGAAGATGCGCGTGATGTCAAGCGTATTGTCATTGTGGTAACGCGCATCAAGGTAGGCGACCTTCCAGACGGATTAGATTTGTCTGGTGTGGAAGATGGCGAAGCTTTTGTTGAGTTTCTTCGGAATCAGGGATTGATCTAGATTCCGAAGAGTTAGCTAGTGCATCTAGGTGCACTAGCTAGTAAATTTTCAATTTTAAACTCCTTTTATACTAACTTCTTGGATAATTGCACCCAATTCAATATTATGTCGCTATAATATATTGACAAGACATGTCACTATTTAATATAATTACTGGCAATACTTCGCTAACGTTGTTTCGAGAGGTTTACGGAATGCAAACGGAAACTTTGAAAATCAAGATTCTTGGTCATATCGTATGACAGCTACCTCCTGGTTGGAGTGCTGACGCGCTAACGATCGACGCGGAGGGCAGTCCTTTGTTCTGTCCAACCTGCGAAGGGCAAATTGTGGCATTACATCTTTTCAAAGAGGATGGGACAGGAATTAAAATTCCTGCCGTTCATTTGGTGGATGGTGTCACTGACCAGGATATTGACGAGCAACTGAAAGCGCTGAACCGCAATGTTATGCCGAAAATCTTGAGTCTTTTAAGCGAGATTCCGGCAGGCGAAGTCTTCGACATGTTTGAAGACTTGAGCGAAGAAAGCGGCGACACCATAAAAGTTGTCGTTATGGTATCTAGAATCGGGTTGGAAGACTTCCCGGAGGGTATGGATTGGCCCGAAATTGATTCCGAAGCAGATTTTGAAGAGCTGCTTAAGAGCCTCGGACTGATCTAAGTACCCCAATTTAGCTAGTGCATCTAGTGCACTAGCTAATGAATTTTCACTCAAACTCTTTTATAATAAACTCCTTAATGCCCTTTATCATTAGGCATCTCCAACTATAATGAATCCTTTGTTTGTTTTTATAATTGAACGTGATAAATTATATTTAATCAAGATTAAATATTTTATTGCTATAAATTATGAGCTCATCTTTCTCAAATCAAAATCAAATAAACTCTGGAGGTATGAGTTCTATTCTAAAAAAAGACTCTCCATATACAGTAGAAAAACAAAATAACAATATTTATCGACCTCAAACTGTAAAGCTGTTTAGAGCATATTTAACAAATGTATTGCCGGCATTAAATTCTTCAAAAGACTTTGGAACACATTTCTTTGGAATTGACTCTAATACTTATAACTCTGATGAACTTATAATATTATTAGAAGCTTTAGATAAACTTGGCATTATGCAAATGGGAGTTTCTCAGGCGGAAATTTATCGTTTGGTAAATTTTGACATTTACAGCGATAAAGCATATGGGGAAGTAACCTCAGAAATACCGGACAACCTTGTGTATGGTTATTTTGATGAATTAATTGCAATGTTTAAAGAGTTTCGGGAGTTTTTGGTTGTTGAATACTTAAATTCTTTAGATAGTCCAGTTGGAGAAAGTATTATTCACAATCGTGGCTTTTACATTGACCAAAATTCTGACGGAACTTTTAGAGTTGGTACCGAACTTGAGAATTGGGCAGGAAGAGAGAAAAAGCATAGGCATAGTACCATTGCAAGTCTGGACGATATAAATAAATCTAATACAATGGAGCACCATACTCAATCAAATTTATTAGATTTAATAGTTCAAATTCAAACTGAGTTTCAAACACCAGAACAAAAAGCTGAGGCAGTTAAAAACCTTTTAGAACACTTAGTTCCGGTTGCAAAAGCTATTGATTTTATGAATTCGACAAAAATTAAAAAGAAAAAATCTCTAAATGGACAAACTGTAGAAGTAGATGTTTATAAAAGGCCCTTTATGCACTTTGATATAAAACCTAGTAATATTTTTGGAAGAGAATTATTTGACTCACAAAATACAACGCCTAATCCTGACGAAGGTAGATACTACAATTTTGTTTTAGGTGACTTTGGACTTGTAGCTAGACCGATGCACCCTGGTTATGGCTCTGTTTCAGGTACACCCCCATATATAGCCCCAGAGATGCAAGACGAATATTTATCAACTGATGTTACAAAAGCAGATATATATAGTTTTACAGCAACTCTTTTTTGTGTTCTAGTAGGAAAAAACCAGATACATTTAGTTTTCCTAGAAGAAAAGATAATGAAGATGACCAAGCAGCTCAGATTCGTGTAAGTGGTCGAAAAAGATTTAAATATAATATTAGCGGTAGCACAATACTGCGAGAAACTAATTTAATACTTGATCTTGATGATGAGAAACAATTACTAAATCGAGGTGTAACAGCTTCCAATTTGATTAATGTTACCGCGGTGCTTAATAAGGGTATGTCACTTTACCCTGAAGATAGATATTCAAGCTGTTCAGAAATGATTTCAGAACTTATTAATGCGATCTCAATTTCTCAACAATCTAAGGCGGCATAGCTATATAATATTGAAAGACTATATATTCTTCTGCTAAAATCCCTTGTTGTAAACTATTTGCGAGGTAGAAATGTCAGTGATTCAGTTGGCCCGAGCCAAAGTTGCCGAAATTAATCGTTCAGGCATTCAAGCCCGATATCATATTCTTGGAGATCATTGTTCAGAAGGTCATGAGCTAATTGTGATTCAGCGTGGTGATGAGCCAGGCGGTCTGGTAATCTCTCATAAGAGTACCGATTGGTTGTACGCAGACACTGAGCGATTGATTGGATTGCTAGATGCTGATTTCCTTGAGGGTCAGCACAATAGGGGAATTTTCAAGAAGTTGATTCCCAGCTATGCACATTTAGCAAGGCTTAAGGAAACAAACACAGAGGTGATTTATGTTTGGTCACCTTCGGTGTTTATGATTATCATTTCGATAATCTTAAATGTGCCATTAGCACTCTTCCGATGGATTCGTGGCAAATAGTTCATCAAGGCGGAGGTATAACCTCCGCTGAACCTTCTAAAATTAGTTATTAAAAAGGAGCTTTTAGTAAGCTCCTTTTTGTTGCAATATTAAATTTTGTTGTTTGGGGTTTGTAGACCCCAAACAACGTGTGAACCTTAAAAACTAATTGAAGTCAGCGACGAGCATCTGGCGCAAAATTGTTGGATCTATTGCCACTGTAGTCTTCGCTACTTCCTTTAACTTTTGTATAACAAGCTGCACTTTGGTTTTAAATGCAGCATCAAACACTTCGCCTTCTGTCCAAAGGCTGATGGTAAATTGGACACGGGCTTTAAGCAAAGCCACCAAAAATCCAAGACACCCATCCTTCCCGCTTGGGCTGTCATCTAAAGTAATTCGTGTTTGAACATTTTCAAGCATCAAAGCTTCTTCAACTTCTCTTGCTTGTTGGTTTAGATACTCAAACACTTTTTCATACTCAGACATCTCTAAAACCTCAATATTGGACGATAAACATATTTTACCAGAAAAGTTAATATGTTGCCACTATATAGCAACATTATGTTGACATGCTAATTACTAAAATTAAATATTTAATTGACATCTACTCTCTTTTGCTTTAACTTAAACAAAGTACAAAAAACTTAAAAAAGTATAAAAATGATTAGAAAAAGAGTTATAAAAAATTTGAAATTGTCTTGAAAGAAGAACCGTAAGGTTCTTTTTTTTTGTCTGAAAACGAAAAAGACACTAATAAACAAATAGCCGCCAAGCATACAGTTTAAGAGATGTCCTTTTCTACGGCTATTATATTCAAGCAGTAATAAAATAACAACTCTATTAATTTAATTGTTATAAAATTTTATGTCGAATTTTAATCCAATGGAAAATATTAGTGCAGGTATAGCACAAGCCGGTGGTGGAGTTAATGCGCACGCACACTTAGATAGATTTGGAACATTAACTCCAGAGTATTACGCATTAGCAAATAGTTTGCTACAAGATAAATGGGGAATAGTCCAAAGAATGAATATAGAAAGAAGCTCAGGTGATATTTATGACTGCATGGCAAGGGGTATTGAGTTAATGATTAGTCAGGGTGTTCAAGCTGTTGGAACATTTATTGATGTGGATGCTTTTGTAAAAGATAAGGCTATAGAAGCAGCTAGGCGTGTTCGAGAAACTTTCCAGGGTGATATTCAAATATTTTATGCAAATCAAGTTTTATCTGGAGTTTTAGATAAAGAAGCAAGACAATGGTTTGATTTAGGTGCCGAATTTGTAGACATTGTTGGAGGATTACCCGCAAAAGATAAAGGTCGAGAAGATGATCACTTAGATGTAATACTAGAAACCGCTAAAAGAATGGGAAAGCTTGTTCACGTACATGTAGATCAAAACAATACTGCAACAGAAAAAGAAATGGAATTACTTGCAGATAAAACTTTAGAGCATTATATGCATGGCAATGTTGTGGCGGTGCATGGAATTTCGTTATCGGCACATCCAATAGAATATCGAGAAACGGTTTATTCTAAAATGCATCAAGCAAAGTTAAGTGTAATAGCCTGCCCCACTGCTTGGATAGATGGTAGAAAATCGGAAGTTTTAGTTCCCACACACAATTCAATAGCTGCTGTAGATGAATTAATTAATCACGGAATAACAGTAGCTGTAGGGACAGATAACATTAGAGATGTTTACAAACCATTTTCTGATGGAGATTTATTGCGAGAAGTATGGTTAGCTGCAGAAGCATGCAGGTACTACAACATTGATGAACTAATTGCTATGGCAACAATAAATGGTCTGAAAGTTTTAGATAGAAATTTTACTGAAGCATAATATGCAAAAACTTGAATACAGATTTGACCAATTAGACCCCGTTAAAGTAGAACAAATAAAATTGGAACTACAAAGACTAGGCATGGTAAGTGAGTTTATGGGAGGAATACAACTAGATGTAATGGTTGCTAAAGCAAAGATACACAATATGTTAAGGGAGTCGGGCTATTGCGACCACAATTGTCGGACAGAAACTAATGGTGAACATACTGGATCGTATAACTGTAATATGGCTAAATCTTTAAGGCCAGGTCAAATGAGTGTTAAATCCCTTGCAAGTGCTAATGACATATTATTTGGTTTATCTAATGCAGCTGAAGGCTTAACAGTATTTAATTTTGATTTTATTCATTTATATATTGGGCAAATCGCACAAGCAGCACAGCTAACACCAGAAGAAGCGGCGGCATATTTAGAAGTACTAAGACAAAATAGAATAATATTAAATATTTTTGGTGGTAACCCAGAATTGCATCCTCAAATTTTTGAAATAATTGAAGGTGCGCAACGTTTGGGTTTGCAGGTTAATTTAACAACAACTGGTGGAATGTTTATGATGGATGCCTTTGCACAAAAGTTTCTAGCTAATCCCACCGATATTGCTTTTAGTGCTGATGATTTTAATGGTCCAAATCATATTTTTAAATTAATGGATGCTCTTAAAGATCCAGAAGCTTACAGAGCTACATGGTTATCTATTGCACCACAGTTTGGTCAACAACGTAAAGCGCTAGAAGCGGTATATGCGGCCAATTTAATAACTGAAAGTCAAAAAGAAAGTAGCATTAAAACCAAAATATTATTTAATCTAGTTATCCATCCGGGCAATATAAGTTATATTCAAGAACTTATTAATTCCATAATTCAGGTATTCCCCAATGCCGAAGTAAATCCTTTTCCTGCTCAGGATGCTTTTTATAATGGAGAACCCTCCTTTAAATTTGATGATTTGGCTGAATGGGAAAATATTATTGACTTAATGATTCAATTTACAATAGAAGGCAGACAAGGAATTATTAAAAAGTTACATTATTGGCTTTTACTAAAGTCTGCTTTTAATGTTTATAGAAGTAATCCCCAAAAATAATAGAATTTTTGAGCGGAATGGGGGCATGGACTTGTTACAGTGATATTCCAGGAGCGGGAAGATTTTTACAAATTGGTGCAAGCCCAGAAGTTACTACACCAGAAAAAGCTATGTATTCTGGAGGACATTTAAACTGTTTTTGGCAAGGTGAAACAATTTACAACGACAGGGCTCAAGTAGATGCATTAACTCCATCTCAAATTAACCAGCATATAACTACAGGTATGAATAAAAAAGCTCTCGAAGTGGCAAACCCATGTTCAGGTTGTTTATTTCCAAGACTAAATGCTTTGGATGAGTTAGTGTTGCTTGCAGGCATGAATCCTGAATTGCATAATGAGTATGTGAAGCTAAGGCAATTATTTTTATACTAACTATTTCTTTTGCACAACATCAACAATTTGTTTTACAAAATCACCTATAACTGGAACTGACACTAATTGGCCAAGTAAACTAATTAAAATCGCTAGTACAACTGTGGCACCTAATACTGCACCCAAACCACCAACTATTCCATTTTTGAAGGAGTCAAAAGGAGTTAACTTTGATCTTATTATGTTTTTATTTATTTCTTTAAGAAGCTGAATTTCGCTATCAATCTCTTCTATTTTTTTTATTTCCTTTTCTTTATTTTCATTGTTTTCCATTTATGTTTTTGTAACTAATGTTCTAGTTCTTTAGCTTGAACCAGAGTAATTAATATATTGTACTAATTCATTTAATAACCATATTGCTAATAAGTATATAGCAATTGCAGTTAAAGTAATGTAAATATTTTGTAAACAAAATCGTAACAAAATATTTACATTATAGGGTTATTGTATTAAAATCTGTGCAAGTAAAGTAAATTAGCTGTTGTAGGAGCAACAGCTAAAAGCTTTTATGCAGTCGGTATTATGGTATGGTACTCGAAAGGAGGAAACCAAATGAAAAACTTCTCGTTATCAATGTGGCTGGTGAACTTTATTCGCTCACTGTAACCCCAACGGAGGAGAAGTCAGAATACCGACTGCTCTTCCATTTAACTTGCAACTCATAACAACTCAAATAGTGCTATTAAGAGAATCGTAGACAGGGCATGTTTTTGAGTGGGCTCCAGGTAAATATCTTGTACTCATTAAAAACTCATTTACTATTTCCCCGCCTGTAAAAACAAAGGTTTTTTTAAATAACTTTGTCCAATCCTCTTTAGATAAGCCTATATTTGCATCTAACCAGTTTTTAAAACTACCAAATTTTTTCTGAAGTTCAAGTATTACATTTGCATTATGTATGGCGGCATTAACTTTTAATTTATTACGTATTATTCCAGGATTATTTAAAAGCCGTTCAATATTATCTAAATCATATTGTGCAATAGTTTTAATATCAAAGTTAGAGTAAGCATCTTTAAAACTCTGCATTTTATTTAATATTGTATTCCAACTTAGTCCTGCTTGATTAATTTCTAAAATAAGTCTTTCAAATAATTCATTATCGGAGTTTAATGCAAAACCATACATTGTGTCATGATAAATTCTATGAATATTGTTTAAGGGCAAATCCTTGACGTAGTCACAGTATGTTTTTGTTGGTTCCATTATTTGCTTTCAGCAAGTTTTTTAAAGTTACCCAGTAAATCGTATGTAGTCTTTTTAAATAAACCAGGCATTAAAAATCCCATAATCTTCATTGGAAGCGAGTTAAATTTAAATTCACAATCCATAGCATATCTAGTTGTCTTTTCATCTACTTTGGAAAAGTAATTTTGTACTAAATTCCAAACTCCAGGAGCCTCATAAATTGCGGAGAATTCATTTACTCCACTAAGGTCATCTTTAAAATCTTTTACAGTTATAGTTTCAATTAATTCCATTTTCTTACCTTTGTTATCGTAACTCATCTTTGATTTTGAACCAACCATTCCTCTCTCTCCACTTATTGTTACAAAGGATTCTAGTCCAGGCTGCCAATTTTTTAGATTATCAACGTCTTCCATTAAATCTATTACTTTTCTTATTGGTGCATTAATAATTACATCTGCTTTGTATTTCATAATTTTTTTTAATATCTTAAATATAATTAAATTTTAACAAATATGTTGTTATCTTTCATTTTTATATATACTTAATTGTTACTTATAAAAATATTAGTATGCTTCCAGTAGAACAAACGGTTGTCCAAAACCCTACTACCTCAGTAGATCAAGTAAATGCGGTTAAAGAACCTAAAAAAAGAAAAAAATTCATAATTATCGGTTCCATATTTGGTGCTGGAATTTTATTAGCATTAATTTTGTTACTAGCTTTATCCTCAAATAGTAATTCTGCAACTAATAATTCAACATCAAATAATAATACGGGAATTCCAGTTCAAAATAATCAGAATACCTCGAATGATTATACTGATTTTTTACCACCAAACGCATGTCCTGATAGCCTTGTTCAAGAAGGGGATAAACAATATGGCATGTTAGATGGTAAAAGATATGCAATGCAAATAGAAAATTTTCAGTATTACGATGCAAATTGTAAAAACGGTGGGCAGCCCTCTACTCAAGCTATCCAGTATGGACCAAATTATAATCTATTATCGGAATGTAATGGCACACCAATATTCAATACTTTACCAGTAGAATTATCAAGTTTAGATTTTATAATGCCATTAGGTAATATTGGAGTTCCCGATCATACAATCCCTACAGATCACGTATACTTTATTCTAAAAAGAACGTCAGAAGGTTTTGAAGGTAAAACAATTCCTACAAATATTAAATCACCTGGTGCACTTGTTGTTACTTCTATAGTACATACTTCTGAAAGTAAGAATGGTCAAGTAATAACTGATGATTACGGATTAGAATTTGCTGGCTGTAAAGGGGTCTTTTATTACTTTGGACATATACAAATTATTAATAATGATAAATTAAAATTTGAATTAGATAGTATTCCTGATTCGCAATGTGTAAATTCTACACCTGCCGACAACACTGAAGTATCTACATGTTCTAAAAAAATAGATATAAAGCTTTCTAATGGGGAGTAAATTGGAGTTGTTGGAAGTGCAATGACAGGTGGATTTGATTTAGGTGCATTCGATAATAATCAAAAATTAAATTTTGTTAATCAGACTATTTATCCTCCAAAAACAGCAAATGCTATTTGCCCGTTAGATTATTTTAATGAACAAAATAAGTCACAAGCTTTTTCAATATTTAAAAGATCAGGCGAGCCTATTTGTGGAAGTGTTATGCAGGATATGCCAAATACACCTCAAGGAAATTGGTTTTATGGTGATACCACAGATTATAATACTTACTCAAATTGGAATAGTCATTTAAGTGTTGTGCACGATAATTTTAATACACAAATTGGAGTTATAGGTATTGCTGGCACTATAACCACTCCAAAGGTTTTGATGTTCACCCCTCAAACAAATGGCGAAATAAATAGAGAACCTTCATCAATTGATGAGGGAAATACTATTTATTGTTATCAATCAGAGCAAACATTAGCAGACTTTAAATATGTTACGGGGTCCCTACTAATGCAATTAGTTAATGCAACTACATTAAAAGTTGAATGGCGTGAAAATAATTGTAGCGGTGGTAATTATAATTTTAGTACAAATGCTAAAGAATACAGTAGATAGTTTTATTCTAATGCTAAAACTTTTTTAATAGTGTTCCAGTTCCTGGTGGTAGATCTTTTACCAAACTGTTTATCAACAAATACCATCAGATCTGGGGAGGAAGTTGAGTCTGAAATTGTTAGTACACTACACATTTCAGTTTCTGCAACTTTAAGTATTGTAAAATCTGATTTGTCTGGTGAAAATGGAACTTTGAATTTTTTATCAATGTAGCCACTAAAAAATGTTACATATAAACGTGTAGCATCGGTAACAGGAATTCCCTTAAAAGGTTCAGCATTTGCAAGCTTTTGTAGGCTTGCAATTGTTCTGACACTTACAGGAATATCAAATTTAAATGCTTTTTTTAGTATTCTTTCAATAGAAGTTGCTAGTTCGTCTAGATCATCAATTGTCGGTCCTTGAAATAAAACATTGCCTGCAACGGAAATAGTACGAATATCATCAAATCCTAATTCCTTAAAACAT
>Ga0163154_10006439_pt1 | contig 14366 bp, 8 predicted proteins | sample OliLakLV19MP9P1_FD_148649 | JGI IMG/M metagenome (GOLD analysis project Ga0163154, IMG submission 148649) | Freshwater microbial mat bacterial communities from Lake Vanda, McMurdo Dry Valleys, Antarctica - Oligotrophic Lake LV.19.MP9.P1 | ecosystem: Environmental > Aquatic > Freshwater > Lake >... | reverse complement strand
GTGGGAAGCAAGCCGCGGGCGCGCAGCACCAGATCGACATGGCTGTGCAAAATGACCGCTCCCAGACTGAGCAGCGCGTTGAACGGATCGCGCGGCGGGCGTTTGTCGCGGCCATCAAATTCGAATTCGGCCGGAACAATGGCCCGCAGTGCCTCAAAATAGCGCCGGGCGGCGGCACCTTCTACGCCGCGTAGCTGATTCTGATCGGTTGCGCGCTCGATCTGCGTCTGCGTTTTGTCCAATGCCTTGATGGCGTCATCGGTACCCGAGAGCCGCCGGCGCAGCGCTTCGCGCTGGTGGCGCACGCGCGCAGCCACAACGGCCTTGGCGCAATCCAGCGCGAATGCTGGGTTCTGGCATTGCTGGCGCTGCGCGATCCATAGATCAATGGTGTCGGGCGCCGGCCAGGGTGTAGTGGCACCCAACCATTGGCCCCGGCCATCGGCAACATGTACGGGCGTACCGGCGGCCATCAATGCCTGCAAGGCGCCGCTGGTGAGGCGCTGACGGCCCAGCAACACAACTGCTGCCATCGGTGCTATCGGCCAACGTTGCTCGGGTTGATCTTTCCAGCGCCCGATCAACTGGCCGCTAGCTACCGCCAGCGTGCCGTCGTTGCGCGACACCACCACCACGGTGCCAAAGTCATCAGCGGCGGGTAAATCAGCGGGCGGCAGGGCGAAGGCATCGGCCGCTTCAATGGGCGCATCTGCCAGTTCGTCAACCAGCGTACGATCAGGAATCAGAGGGGAATCATGACGCCGATCAACGGCAATGCCCGGCGCAAAGCGGTAGCCCAGGAAACTGAATCCTTCATCGAAACTGGTGATGCGGGATTTCTCGCCCTTCAGCCGCAGACCTTTTTCCGCCAGCGACTGCTGCGCCAGATTCAGGGCGGCACGGGCGCTGTCGGCATCGGCGGCCAGAATCACGAAATCGTCGGCATAGCGCACCATCTGGTAGCCGGCATGATCGAGATCGTGATCCAGATCGTCGAGGATCAGATTGGAAAGCAAGGGCGAGAGCGGCGCGCCTTGCGGCAAGCCGCGCAGGCGCTGCTCGATCTGACCGTTTACTTCGGCCGGTGCCGACACGAAGGCCATCACCTGATTGATCACCGGGTCCTTGCCGAGGAATGCGCGCAGACGCACGGCAATGCGCCAGAAATCCACGCTGTCGAAGAAGTCGGCCACATCGGATTCGACCACATGGCGCAGGCCGGCATCGTACAGGCGCAGGATCCGGTCGCGCGCCTGCATGCGCGAGCGCCCTGGGCGGAAGCCAAAGCTGCGCTCGCTCATGTGAACATCCAGCGCCAGCGCCAGCTGATCAAGCAGGGCGCGCTGCAGCACCCGATCGAGAAATGGCGGAATGTTGAGGCAGCGTACAGCGCCGTTCGGCTTGGGAATACGCACGGGCCGCAGCGGCTTGGGTTCAATCAAGCCCAGCCGCCAACGCTGAACGCTGCGATCGATCCAATCCTGACGCGCCTGATCGCGCAGATCACCGCGATCGTCGGGAACATCGGGATCATCCGCCTGGGCTTCACTGGCGCGATCAAAGGCCGCCTGGAGACGAATGGGATCTGCCAGTCGCTGCAGGCTGAGTTAGTTGGGTGTGGATTCCTTCTTGAGCGATTCACCTTCCAGCGTTTCCCAGGCGAACTGGCCATAGCCAAAAGCCCGCCGCTGACCCGCCCCAAGATGTTGCGCCAGTGCCAGCCAGCAGGACTGGATTTCGGAGATGCCTTTTGGCCAGCTGAGGATGGCCTCACCCAACAGGCCTCCACAGATCTTGTCCCTGCCATCGGTATTGCGATAGCGCAAGTCGGTCCAGAACAATTCAGCCGCAAGCAGCTCCGCGCCCAGTTCAGGCGGATCGACACGCTCAATGCCCAGTTCACGGCGCAGGCTGAGCCAGGATTCGCGCAAACGCTGGCCCAGCACCTCAGTCGACAGTTCACGCTCGTGATGCAGGTAGCGGCCTTCATCGCGGTGTTGCCGGTGGTCTGGCCGCAGCCAGCGCGCTGGCGAACGCAGACTCAGGCGCAACCGGGTGTGGGTTCGGATCAATTCCGCTTCCGAGGCGACCTGCTCGCGTAGCGACGACGTGGCGGCCAAAGGATGCGCTGAGACAAACTCAAGGTTGCGGCCAATCTGAAATTTGCCCGCGCCGACCGGCGCCGAGCCAGGCAGGCGTTGCAGGGAATCGATCAGTCGTTCGACCGTGGCTAGTGCCGCAGGCAGCGCATACAGCGTGAGCACCAGCTCGTCGCCCTGACGCATTTCGGCTTCGGCCAGACGAGGCCAGCTGAACCACCACAGCGCCGGACGCGCGTCGTCATCGTGCTCGTTGAGCAGCTGTTTGAACAGGCCCGTCCAACGGGCTTCCGGGAACAGGCCCAGCGCAACCGAGTCCAATGCACACAGTCTCAGTGTGTAGGCGTTGGGTATAAAGGCAGAAGGCAGTTGCATGACCTGATTCTGGCGGGAGCCGGCTGGCGAATTCAATTGGGTCACGTGACTGGGTTTGTCCACGTTGTTGGCTCAGGCCGCAACTGTTTGAAGCCACCAATCGGGTAGGTGACAAGCAGCCAAACGGGCGCTAGATCGCCAAGTTCATGAAACAACCGCAGAACGGTGGGGAAGCCTTGATGGCAAACCCAACCCAAGTATCGGCGGTTGTCCAAGGGCACACTCCATACACGGCAATCAGCCGAAAAACACAATGCCATACAAGCGCGAGATAGTGGACGCGCCAGTCACGTTACTGAGATGCCACAGCGGCAAGCCTGGGACTATTCTTGGCTCAAAAGGAGCTCAGCGATGATTGATGCCAATAAGTACCCAAAGCGGGCATTGGTGGTGGTTTTTGGCACGACACCGGCTGTCGTGACCGAGACCATCTTCGGCCTAGCGCAACGAACACCCCAATTTATCCCGACAGAAATACACATCATTACCACGCTGCACGGCGAACGCATTGCACGCCAACGTCTATTCGAACCCGAGACCGGATCCTACTGGCGGCTCAGTGGCGAGTATCGCCTTCATCTTCCAAAGGAGGTGTACATCCACGTGGCAGGAGCCGAAGAACCCGGTTGCGCAATCGAAGACCTGCGGACATCGCAGCAGAATCAACTATCCGCAAATACCATTGGGCGAGTCATCGAAACTCTGGCCGCAGATCCAGATTGCGCCATGCATGTCTCACTGGCAGGCGGGCGTAAGACCATGTCTTATTATGCCGGGTACGCGCTATCTATTTACGGCCGAGTTCAGGACTCGCTCTCGCACGTTTTGGTCAATGACCCTTTTGAAGACGTTCCAGAATTTGAATATCCACCATTTGAACCGCGCATGATGATGCAACGAAACGGCACGCAGATATTGAGTTCAAATGCGCATGTCGACCTGCCTGAGGTACCCTTTGTAAGAATTGGCGCCGCATTGGACCGCAAGTTGATCCCTCGAGGACTGGATTTCTCCAAAGTAATCGAACGAATAGATGCGCTATTGCCGATATTAACTGGACATGCTCCGATTATTCTGGACGTGAAGGAACGATCTCTACGTGCTGGAACAATTCAGATCAGGCTGGATAATCAAACGACAGGTTTCTATTGGGCCGTCGGCGCCACCGGTGATGTTGAGGAATTGCGAATAAGCCTGATTGGCCTGAAACATCGAGCCCGCGCCAATGGCGCCTGCCATCGCGCAAACGGCAAAAATGAGGCTCAAAGTGATTCCGTGTGGAAGCCCGCTGGCGAGTCGCCCCCGACCGACTCGCTCCATCAAGGGCACGAAGCGGCGCAGCGGACCGCCGTGCTGCGCGTCCGACAACAAACCGGTGCAAGCCGGCGAAATGCCGTTCTACCGACATTAAGTCCCAAACGGGACCAACTCAGCGCCCGCTGCGCTGGTCAGGACCAAGCGCCGTGGACAGTATTCGGTCATACAGCTAACGGCGGGTCAGGGCTTGACTAAAATCATCGTCGATGCGGTTCGTTCCTCAGCGCATCTTTCGCGGTCTGGATTTCACCACTGGCCAGGCGCCGATCGTAGTCGGCCACTGCGCGCTTGAGCACCGGCAACAACAGGTACACGCCAATCAGATTAGGGATTGCCATGATGAAAAGCAGGGCATCGGCGATGTCGACGATGCTGGATAGATTCATGGTGCAACCGACTACTGCCATCGCCAAGTAAAAGAACTTGAATCCGTACAAAACCACCTTGGATTCATTGGCCAGGAAACTGGCGGCTTTGGCGCCGTAATAAGCCCAGGTGATCATGGTTGAAAATGCAAACAGGAAAACGACGACGGTCAGCACATAAGGAAACCAACTGATGACGCTGGCAAAAGCGTCCGAGGTCAACTGCACACCATCGGAGCCGCCGACGGTGTGTTGCTGAGTAATCACAATCACTAGCGCGGTCATGGTGCAAATGACCACGGTATCAATAAAGGGCTCCCAAAGCGCAACATAACCCTCGGTCACCGGCTCGCGGGTTTTGACTGCCGAATGCGCAATTGCCGACGAGCCTAACCCCGCCTCATTGGAAAATGCCGCACGCCGAAAGCCGACAATCAACGCACCAATAACACCACCAGAAACGCCCTCGGCAGTGAATGCACCGTTGATGATGGCGCCAAAAGCCGCTGGCAAATCACTGAAATGACTGCCAATCACGACTAGACAGGCAGCGATATAGATGATCGCCATCGCTGGCACCAGCTTGGCAGTAACCGCGCCGATGCGGGTAATACCACCGATCACCACCACACCGGCTAGGGTGGCGATAACCAGACCAAACAACCAGCCACGTCCGGCCAGCGGGCCGTCGGCGCCACCGGTAATGTTGAGGAATTGCGAATAAGCCTGATTGGCCTGAAACATCGAGCCCGCGCCAATGGCGCCTGCCATCGCACAAACGGCAAAAATGATCGCCAGAATCCAACCGAACTTCTTCAATCTTGGGTAGTTCTCACCAATGCCACGGCTGAGGTAATACATCGGCCCGCCGGAAATCGTGCCATCGGGCTTTTCCAGCCGGTACATCACGCCGAGTGTGCACTCGGCAAATTTGGTCGACATGCCGAGCAAGCCGGCGACAATCATCCAGAAAGTTGCACCCGGCCCGCCGATGGTAATGGCGACCGCGACACCGGCAATATTACCCAGGCCGACGGTACCCGAGATTGCCGAGGTCAGTGCCTGGAAATGACTGACCTCACCGGCGCAGGTCGGGTCTGAGTAGTCCCCCCGGATCAAGCGAAAGCCGTGGGCAAAGCCGCGAATATTGATGAACTTGAAATACAGCGTGAAAATGACGCCGGCGGCGATCAGCCAAACCACAATCAAAGGCAAATTGGCCCCGTTGATCGGCACCGCAAAGAAAATGAAATTCGAAATCGCTTGACTGATCGGCGCAACCACCGCCTCGATTCGTTGATCAATCCCTGGCTCAGCCTGGGCATGGGCGGCTCCAGCGAGGAGCCAGAGCGTAATTGCAGCAAAACCTCGCAGCATGAGCGACTCACCTGATGATCAAGATCGGATATATACCACCGGACGAGCGCCAAAAGGCACTCAAAATTTGATCTTTGCCGCGCGGTTTCTAGCCCGGAAGTATCATGAGTTGCGCAGGGTATTGGCCGCACAAGGGATTTCCCGACTTGTGCGGGCACCAGACTAACGAGGGCGCGTGCAATTTATAGAATACCCGTGCTGGTGACGCGGGTGATGGATGCTCGTTCGATGTCGATGCGATAGCGGCGACGATTGCGTGGGCCATCGCTATGCACCAAAAAAGCCTGGGCAGCGGGGCCGAGTGTGTCGATCAGTGCCCGGTTGACGCGGCTGAGGTGCTCTCTGAACCAGCCGGTGGCGCGCACCGCCGCCTCGATGCGCTCACGGGCCTTCTCAGTGCGCGGAGCAAGGCGGTCACCTCGACTGGCTAGGACGTGTCCTTGCAGCACCAGCGCGGCGAAATCGGGCTGTTCGATCTCCTGCGCGGTGACTTGGCCGCGCTCGGCGATGGCCGCGTACACCGCCAATGGCATCGGCGGCACGCGTACTTTTCGCCCGGAACAATGCAGCACGCCGGCGGCCAGGTCGATGCGCAGCTGCGCCGGGCCGAAATGGCCATCGGCCAGCGCCACGGCCTCGCTGAAGCTCAGCCCAGCGCCTAATCGGCTGGGTGGCAAGCCGTGGCGCAGCCGTACAAATGGGATTTCCGCCAAGTCGATACGTGCCTCGCTGGTAGAAACCGGTCGGGTTTGTTCAACGATTAGCACGCGTCCGGAGGGTGGCGGGTAAAAGAAGTTGGGATTAGCCTCAAACGGCTCGTTGACCAGCACATGCGACAGGCGGTCTTGTGCGCGCCCAAGCAGCGACAGCGCATAGCCGGCGTAGAAACCGAGGGTCTTGCGACCACCGGCAATCGAGACATGTAAAGCGCGCTCGGGATCGGCGGCTAGCGCGGCCACCAGCTGCGTGAGATGGTCGGCCGCGTGCACGTTGTCGCGCTCGTCGCGGATATCGGTCAACGGACCAGCCGGCCCGGTGAGCACATGCAGACAGCCTTCGTCGAAGCGGATGCCGCTGATACTGTAATCCCGACACAGCCGCGCAAATTGATCTTGATCCGGCGACAACAACATCAGGCGCGCACGCTTGATCCCCTCCACGGTGGACACCACCAGCACTTCATGCGGAACAAATGGCGTTCGGCTGGCCACTGCCAGCGCGTACAAAGTTTCCGTGACCACCTGCGGAAACAGACCGGTCACGCACAACAGCGTGCGGCGGGGAAAGCTGGCGGGCAGGCGCGGATCGACGCTATTCATGCCCCAATCATCGCGCAATCCTGGCCTGAGCGTGCGCTGGCAAGCTTGCGAAGGTGCCAGTCAAACTGGCGTGGCTTGACTCAAGATGCCGGATCGGCGGCGGTACGCCGGACTCGGCTGCTGTTGCACCGGAAAAGCGCAAAGCGAAAAGCGCCGACTACAAGTCAGCAATCCGGAAAGCCTTTTGAAACGCCGAGTTGCGCTCATGCTGTTGCACCGGAAAAACGCAAAACAAAAAGCGAAAAGCGTCCCGTAGGGGCTAAATGTGGGTAGAAAAAAACACCAAGAAACTAACGTCCCGTAGGGATGCAACCCGACAGACACGCCGTTCTACCGATATTAGGTCTCTGCGGACCTAGCTTGATTTTTGCGCTGCTTTTCTACCGACATTAGGTCCCTGCGGGAAGTGGCTTTTTTTGGGCTGCTTTTCTACCGACATTAGGTCCCTCCGGGACCGACTAATGGACGCAACCGCGCGCGGTCGCCTAACTCATTTGCATCAGGCTGAACTATCCAGACACGTCTTTAGTCTCCGCAAAGAATAAAACCGTAATTTAATGGCATTGCTTGCGGGCTAGGTCAATCCCCTTTGGATCGGGGCTTGGTTTGAACCTATCCAGCTCAGCCATTGGCTATGATAATACAGCTGTCTTAATCCCCTTTGGATCGGGGCTTGGTTTGAACGAACTTGATTGGAGTGTAGGGCTCTTAAAGGGAGTGTCTTAATCCCCTTTGGATCGGGGCTTGGTTTGAACGCTGCCGCTCACGTGGACGCGGCTCTCGTGGCCGAAGTCTTAATCCCCTTTGGATCGGGGCTTGGTTTGAACCGTTTTACCCGGTACTAAGCGCAATTGTGCGCTGTCTTAATCCCCTTTGGATCGGGGCTTGGTTTGAACCCGCGCCGGCTTGTTTAATTGACGAACGCCCTTGGAAGTCTTAATCCCCTTTGGATCGGGGCTTGGTTTGAACAAGTAACAATGCAGAAGCAACGCGTGACGCAATGGTCTTAATCCCCTTTGGATCGGGGCTTGGTTTGAACGGAGTTCAAAGAGCAAGGGCGAATTCGTCCGGTGTCTTAATCCCCTTTGGATCGGGGCTTGGTTTGAACCAAGGCGATTTTGACGTCGGCCCGCAGCAAGTAGTCTTAATCCCCTTTGGATCGGGGCTTGGTTTGAACCCTAGCAGCGCAGATGGGCAGCCAGCGGCTGCGCGTATTAATCCCCTTTGGATCGGGGCTTGGTTTGAACACGACCTGGCCATGCACCGAGCCTACGGCATTGAGTCTTAATCCCCTTTGGATCGGGGCTTGGTTTGAACAGGTGCGCCATGATCGCCCAAACAAAACAGGCGCTGTCTTAATCCCCTTTGGATCGGGGCTTGGTTTGAACCCCGCAAGAGTGTCCAGAATGACCCAGACTTCACGTCTTAATCCCCTTTGGATCGGGGCTTGGTTTGAACCCCTCTGGGTTCTTTTTTACTGCTCCTTCAATGGTTTGCAGGGGTACCTGGGGACAACTTGGGTGTGCTGAGAAGTTCACAGGTTTATTGCTCGTCATCGTCTGCATCGGGCGGCACTACGCTGCGCAAATGCATGCCCAGCTGATGCGGCCAACTTAGTCTGCCGAGTGTGCGCACGTCGATCTTGTTCGGCAAGGGGTAGATGCGCACGTCGTCGACTTTTTCGTTGATCAGCAGATTGATGTTGGCGGCGAGATCGGCAATGGCGCGGCTGTCGCACTCGGTGACGAAGACCGAGTACTGCACGTGTAGCGCCTGCTTTTTGAGAAATCGGTGCAGTCGCATGAGTCGTCTGCGATTACGAATGTCGTAGCTGATGAGGTAAGGCTGCAGCCGATGCATGCCGATTCACTCCTCGTGTTGCTGTTGAACCCAGGTTTTAAAGTTGCGCATCAGGCTGGCTAGCAGGCGATCGACGTCGGGCAAGTTGGCTTCCAGAAAGGCTAGGCGATGCGCCGGGTTGCGCCAGATGCTGTCAATGCGGTGGCGCAGGCGCCAGAGTACTGCGAGTAGTTCCCAGTCGGCGAGGCGCGCCAGGACTGCCGGTATGGCCAGGCGGTTGGGCAAGCTGGAAACCAGTGCGGCCGGTAACTGCGCTGCGGCCCAGCTTGCCGCGGTTCTGGCGATCAGTGCTTGGCGCAAATGGCGCAGCAGCGCATCGCCTAGGTTTGCAGCACTTTTGAGTACGCTTTCGGCGTGGGCGCGCACTGCCTCTGTGCGAAGCTCGGGCACGCGCAGCTGCGACTGAGTGAGAAACTGCAGCATCAGATTGCGTTCCTCGGCGGCCACGAAGTAACTCAGGCGCGTTTGCCAATCGGCGCGGTGGGTGAGCTCGGTGAGCAGGCGCTCGATATCGTCGCCGTCGGTGCGCGCTTTGGCGGGCAGCGCGAGACCCAACCAATCGCCGTTGCCAGCAAACCAATGCAGAGCAATCCCGGTACGCAGGCAGTGCGGCGCCACCTCTGGTTCTAATCGGACCGGTCCGTAACAGCGCAATTCTGTCAGGCGCTCGAAGGGGAACCATTGGTCAGCGATGTAGCGGCCGACGACACGCAGTCTTGTGGGTTCGGCCAAAAGCGTTCGACCGATGAAGCGCAGGTTGAACCCACCAAGGCGAATGTCCCTGGATTGCCGCGTCCCGCCACGCTGCGCTCGCAGGTAAAGGCGGCTCCCTCACCATGAAACGGCACCGTAAATCATTGATTTGCCGTAGGTCACGTTGCTCGCGTCGGCGAGCTACGTGACACCGTCGAATGTCACGTAGTCCGCGCTGCGGCCAACGTGAGCTAGCGCAAAGGTTAATGGCCCAGGTGCAGTTTCGGGCTGAAAAAGCTCGCTCGCAAAGACGAGTCTGGAGGGATTCGTGCGCGCGGTTTCCGACGGCTTGATTGACAGAGTGGCGCGAAGCATCGACAGTTCGCGCTGTGCGCAGGCTCTTTTGCGTTCCGGCGGCCAAAAGCGTTCGACCGATGAAGCGCAGGTCGAACCCACCAGGGCTCGATTTGTGTCGTGAACTTCAGGACGGCGTGCAAAACCCTATCGAATTTGCGCGGCCTGCGCCGGGCAGGCCGCGCGGTGACGCCACCGGAGTTCATGGCCGGTGGGTCTTTGCTAATCTCAGTTTTCAAAGAACGGTTTGGAATTCGCCGTAGTTCACGGCGTAACCGGGGCCTGCCAAGCGGTCTGCACCGGTGTGCAAGCGCCGCGACTGAGCGATGCGCAGCGGCTGGCCTTGATTGCGCAAGTCCTTAGAGCACGCGCGGCAGGTCGAATTTCTCGACCTTGTCGATCAGTTTGAACAATTGCTTGCGGGCATCGTCGTCGTCGCGAAATAACTTGGCGTCACGCTCGCCGTGTGCGAGGGCGTTGCGCTTTTTGCGAAGATCGCGGAAGGGTTCGGGTTCTGGGTTCAGCGCCTGCATACGCTCTAGTGCGTATTTGCGCGCATCTGGCTGCCCCGGATTCTTGCCCAAGGCATAACAGGCTTTGGAGATGGACGCTTCAAAGGCCAGAACGATGGCGCGCAGGTAATCGCCCACCTCCACGCAACGACGTGCTTGGCGGAACTGGCGCTGATGGTCCTGCGGGCTATCAACCCACGCAAACTCTTCGAGCAGACGATCACGAAACAGGACCGACAGGCCAGCGTTTAAATCGCGCAATGGCTGACGGACGGTCCGCAGGTGGCGGCGTGCTTGATCGGAATCGAGGGTGCGCTCGTAAAATGCGGCGCGCTTGAGTTCATCCGCAGCCTTGTCGGGCAAACCGTCGGCCTGCAGTAGAGGCGCGAATACGCCGTAGTCGCCGTCTTTCTGGTGGGTCGAAAGCGCGGCAAACCAGTCGCCGATGTGCAGCAAACCGCCGAGATCGTGGATGTGCCCTGCCCCATTGTCTGGATCGAATGCGCCGTACAGGACCTTGCCGGGTTTAATGCGCTTGACAATGCGCAATTGCAGCAAAGCCAGCAGCGCGACCATCGGCAGATGGCGAAAGCCGTGGGTTACGTCTAAGTGCGCGAGCTCGCCGCTGGCGACGTTGTCGGCAATTTGGGCGACCAGCGCGATCTGTTCGGCGGGCGTGTTGGCATAGGGGACGATCTGCAGCTCCACCCGATACCCCTTGCTATCGCTCAGCAGTGCTTCCAGCGGGCGCAACATGGCCGTATCGACTGCCTTGCGTTCAACTGCATCGATCAGCGCGACGCGCTGGTCTTCGAATTGGTTGCCGAGTTCGATATCGACTTCTAACAAGTGCTCCCACATCGATCCGCTGGTGCCCAGAACCACGACACGATCCACTGCCAGTTGCTCTGCCAGCGTCCAACCGACGAAGGCCAGTTTTGGCAGTTGCTTGCCTGCATAAAGGTAGCTGGTCTTGGGATAACCACCGCTCTTGTCCTTGGCGGTGCGACCGAGAAAAGTGAACAGAACCGAGGGATGGCTGGACGCGACAGCAGTGTGGCTCACGGGGATTAGCCCTCGACGGTGAGTTATGACAAAGGTGCGAAGTTAGGGTGAAAGTTTACCGTCTCGTCTACGGATTCAACCGGCGAAATTCGGTAGCTCCCCAAGCCAAAACTGGCGTTTTTACCCACGTGCAGCCATTGACCGAGGTGCAAGAACGGCAGAAAGGGCGCTAGCTCGCCGCGCAAAGTCCAATCGCCAAGGGCGCCACCCAGGGTCATCGGCTGCTTCTGACGGGCCGAATAGCGGGTCCAATCTTGCCAGCGCAGATCCTTGTCGCCATGAATATTGGCGGCAAGCGTGTTTAATCCTGGAAAATCAAGGTCCAGCGGCATCCCCAACTGAAATTCGCAGAGATTGGCCACGCGCCGGATCAGGGCCGCCAGCAGATCGTGCGGCTCCAGCTTGGCAACGCCGAGCACATGGCCATCGCGTTGCAGGCGCAAGGGCGTATCAAAATGCAGAGTCAGCTCGCTCAGCGGCGCCGCTAGCGATGCTGCCGGTAACTGCTTGTTGTGGGCGCGCATTGGGCCGCTGCCGGGCTGGTAGATGGGCTCCGAATCGCCGTCGAGTGCCACGCGCAGCAGGCGGGCGGTGACCTCTCCCGGCCCAATGCCACGCGCCAGCGCGCGCTGCCAAGCCAGGAGTATCAGCGGCAGTTGTTTGAGTGCCGGACCGATCAATACCAGCGAGAAATTCAGCAGATCGCCGGCGGCGTAATCGCGCGCGCCCCAGGATGGCGGTTCGACCACGAAAGGATTGGGCACGCTGGAAAAAACCCGGCGCGTGTGCGCTTCCGGCGGCGGCGTTTCGAACACCGCCGGATACGGGCAGGTGCGATACAGCAAGCAGGCGCGGCAGTCGGGCTCGTGGGTGACGCAGGCTGCGCGCTTGAGCGCATGGCCGAAGGCGCCGCGCAGCGCTGACCCGGCGAATTCCGGCAGACGGACGGGCTGCTCGACTTCGTATTCGAGGCGATAGCGGGCGGCGGGGAAACGCTCGAACAGGTTCACGAAAACTCCTCGGTACCGACCCGTTCATAGGTCAGTCGATCGATATGCTTGTGCAGATCGTCGCGCTCGGCCGCCGGCAGGAAGGCGTGGGTAAATCCTTGCCGGATCAAGGCCAATGCTTCCCAGCACGTTAGTCCGGTGGGCGTCATGCGTGCGGCGGTCAGGAATTCATCGGCCAGGGTGGTCGTCGAGATGCCAGGATTGTCGGTGCACAGGCTCAACGGCAAACCGCTATCGATGAATCCACGCAGCGGATAGTCCGCCAAGCCCTGACTCTCTGGCAGCGCCGGATCGGCGAAGCCTACCACCTCGCGGTTGGACGTCGGGCATAACTCCAGCGCGATGCCGCGATCACGAAAGCGCTGCGCAAGCTGCGGATGCTGCGCCAGCGTAAGCCCATGACCGATGCGGTCGGCGTGCAGATGGTAGGCGGCCTGCCAGATGTTCTGCGCGGACTCGCCCTCGCCGGCGTGGATGGTGATCGGCAGGCAATCGGCGAAGGCCGCCTCAAAGTCGGCGGCGAGTGCCTCGGGCGCGCTGGTGCCTTCGTCGCCAGCAAGATCAAGCCCGAGCAGAAAACCCGGCAAGCTTTCGCGGGCGCGCACGGCGGTAGCGACGTTGGCGCGGATCAAGTGGCGCCGGCGGCGATCGAGTATCCATAAAAAGCCGATGCGCGGCGCCTCGATTGCGGCATCGAAGCGCTGTGTCTGGGCACCGGCGCGGCGCAAGGCCGCTTCCAGTTCGACCAAGAATTCGATGGGCGCGTGTGGACGGTATTTGTCGGGGCTGCCGCGTAACTCCAAGTAGGCCAAACCCTCGGCGCGTGCCTGGGCCAGGACGGCTCGCGCGTAAACCTCGATGCTGGCGGGATCGCCGAGCAGCGCCGATCCGGTCAACTCACCGGGGCGTTCATAGGCGGCGAATCCGTGGGCTGAGCTGCGTTTGAGGGCAAGCCGGGGCGCGGTGACCGTGTACAGGTTGTGGGTGAGCTGGGCGGGCGTCGCGTACAGCAAGAGCGCCGATGAGGCGCGGGCGCGCGCGATTCCGTCCAGCTGCTTGAGGCGCTCCGGCCAGTTCCACGGCCAAGTGGATTGATCTGCCAGCAGTTCGGTCACTTGGCGCATTGATGCATCGCGCTCTGACGGCGCCGCCGCTGCCCAAATAGCCGATGCAACGAGGCGCTGATCGGCCAAATCCAGACAGCCACCCAAGTGGCGGTGCAAATCGGCCTTGGGCAGGCCGACCAGCCAAGCGCGGTCGGCAGGGATCAGCCGGTGCGCGCGCAAGGAACCGATCACCCGTGCCGGCAATCGATACAAACTGCGCCAGTTTTCATGCGGTTCGCTGGCCGCCAGTTGCGCCAGAAAGTTGCCGAGCAATCGGTGACTGGCGCGCTGGCGCTGCGCCAGTTCGCGAACCAGAGAGGCGCCTTCCGGCGGCAAGGGCCAGGAAATCAGCGTGTCGCCAGCCAAACCGTCGCCAATCGGGAAACGCGCCGAACGCACGGTCTCACCCTGCAGCGGCAGATCAATTAGCTCGCTGCGGGTAGCACAGCCAACGATCAACGGGATGACGGCATTCGCAGGAATGATGTTGTCGGCATCGGGCAGGCCCGAGAGCGGCGCGAGGAAGGATTGCGCGCCACCACGCAAAACCGCCGGCATGGGTTCTGGCCCAACCACGTGAACCAGCGCCGTGGCGCCAAAGCAATTACCAGCCTCCTGCAAGTCGGCGCTCATGGTTTTACGTCCACCGGCCAGCGACAGCACCACCTGACCGTCCGCCCCGACGACTTCCCAGGCGGCGAGCACCGCCCGGAAGATCAGTTCGCGCAGGTGTTCGCACTCCGATTCAGTCGCCAGTTGATCGCTGCCGGCAGCGGTCCAGACGCGCAGCGCGCCGGGTCGGCCAAGGCGCTGCCACCAGTCGCTCAGGTCTTCGAGACTTTTGCGGGTTTGCTTGCCTTCGGTAGTACAGACCCAGATCTCTGCTGGCGCCAGCAAGCCATGGCGCGCGCGAG
>Ga0163154_10006436_pt1 | contig 14371 bp, 10 predicted proteins | sample OliLakLV19MP9P1_FD_148649 | JGI IMG/M metagenome (GOLD analysis project Ga0163154, IMG submission 148649) | Freshwater microbial mat bacterial communities from Lake Vanda, McMurdo Dry Valleys, Antarctica - Oligotrophic Lake LV.19.MP9.P1 | ecosystem: Environmental > Aquatic > Freshwater > Lake >... | reverse complement strand
GATGTTGACGTCGGGATCGGGCGTATTGAGGCCGAGGCCATGGAGCTTCCAAGCATGAATCGCGGGGGTGCCGGCCACCATGCCGCCTACGGGCGCGAGATTGAAACTGGCGCCGACGGTGACGCGATGATGCGAGGCGTTGTTCAAGTGATTGCCGGCGGCGGCGTCATCGGTGCTGATGTAGTGGCCTTCGACGAAGTAAAGCGCGCCGGGAAAGGTCGCGGCGTTCATGTCGCTTTCGGCAACCTGCACGCGGCCGGCAATGACCGAACCGGAGGCGCCGATTGGGCCGCTGAAAACCCCGGTGAATGGGTTGATCTTGTTGCGGGGGGAGAGGTTGCCCTGAATGGAATTGAAGCTCGCGGAATAGGTGTCGAGGCATCCTGCCCCGAGGAGCTGACCACCCACGCCATTGCAACTCCCACAACCGGCTGTGGCCGCGGCACAGCATGCGGTTTTGACCCAGCCCTGGCCCAATTGCTCCAGTCGCCCGTCATGGAGCCTGTAGGCGTTCATGGCGAGACCCGGTGTCCCATCGCTGCTCCAAAGCATGTTCGAAGTGCCTTGGTTGCAGGTGTTGCTTCCCAGCGTGTAGCCGCGAATGCCTCCCACCGTCCCGTTGTTGGAGATGGGCGAGGAGGAAAGACCGGTGTGTACGACATCGGGCCCGGCCGCGAATGAAAATGAGGACAGTGCGGCCACGCAGCAGGCGGCTGCGATGGAGCGATGGTGGAAGCGAGACGATGTTATTAACATCCTATTTCTCCTCGTGAAAAAACTGGACGGCGTCGGTCGATCCCGGCATGGGCGTGCTTCGCTCCTCCCGGAACCCGAAATCAGAACCCGAAATCAGATCAGGCGATTCTCGGCCATGATACGTCAGATTCAAACGCGATCAAAGTCAATTTTGATGGATGCATGAGCGGTTCAAACCTGTCGTCATTGCGGCGAATTTCCTTGGTAAGCAAAGATAGCCATACCAAGAAAAAACCGCTCCATGATGGAGCGGCTGATGATTATTGAGGAAAAACGAGGTTGTAAATGGTCGGGCGTCAACGGGCTTTGGCGGACGACGACGGGCCAGCCTTGCGCACCTTGCCTTTACCAGACCATCCGCGTGCCTGATGCTTCTTGGGAGGTTGGGCAGCCGGGTGGGCTGAGGGGGATGCCGACCGACTGGAACCGTGGGCAGCGGGTTTCGCTTGCCACGACGGCTTGCCGGAACCGGATTTGTTTTCACTGCGCCCATTGTTATTGGGGCGATTTTGATTGAACCGGTTCTCGCTTGGCTTCTGCCGACCGGGTGTTCCCTCGCCTCGTCCCTCTCGGACTGGATTACTTTGACCGTGATCGTGAGGGGCTTGTTTCCCGTCGGTGCGAGCCGGTCGTTGATCGGGGCGCTTGGAATGCGTCTTGCGTTCGTAGCGCTGCTCGCGTTCACGCTGCACCTCGCGACGATCCGCCTTCTGACCGCTGTGCGGCACGAAGGCGGGCTGTGCATCGCGTTCGGATTTGGGTGCCGAGGCGGAGCCGGAGCCGGGGCCGGGGGCAGCCTCGGTCAGTTCGGGAAGTTTGGTGATCGCGCTCACCTTCCGGTTGATCAACCGCTCGATGTCACGCAGCATGGCACGCTCATCGTTGTCGCAGAACGCGACCGCGATGCCGCTCGCACCCGCGCGGCCGGTGCGGCCGATGCGGTGGACGTACGATTCGGGATCGTGCGGCATGTCGAAGTTGAACACATGGGTGACGTTGTCGATGTCGATGCCGCGGGCGGCGACGTCGGTGGCCACCAGCACCCGCAAGCGGCCGGTGCGGAAACCATCAAGGGCGCGCTGGCGGTTGTTCTGGCTCTTGTTGCCGTGGATCGCGTCGTTGTTCACGTTTACCGACTTCAGGCGGCGGCTGACTTTGTCGGCCCCGTGCTTGGTGCGCGTGAACACCAAGGCGCGCTCGATCGCCTTGTCCTTCAGCAGGTGCTCCAGCAGCGACTGCTTCAATTTCTTCGGCACCATGTACACCGACTGCTCGATGAGCGGCACGGTGGACGCCACGGGGGTGACGCTGATTTTCACGGGATTGTGCAGCAGCGAGTCGGCCAGGTGCATGATCTCGCGGGGCATGGTGGCGGAGAACAGCAGCGTTTGACGCTGAGCGGTGGGGGGCTTGGGCAGGGCGGCGGCGATCTTGCGGATCGGCGCGATGAATCCCATGTCGAGCATGCGGTCAGCTTCATCAAGCACGAACACGCTGACGTTGTCGAGAAACACATGGCGTTGCTGCATGAGGTCCAACAGGCGGCCGGGCGTGGCGACGACGATGTCGACGCCCCGGCGAAGCGATTTCACTTGGTGGAACTGGTTCACCCCGCCGAAGACGACGGTGTGCGACAGCCCGGTGTGGCGGCCATAGGCGGCGAAACTCTCGCCGATCTGGGTCGCAAGTTCGCGCGTGGGGGAAAGAATGAGGGCGCGCGGCCGACCTTCGCGCCGCTGACCCTTGCCGTTACCCGTGGTGTACAGGCGATGCAGGATGGGCAGGGCGAACGCGGCGGTTTTGCCGGTGCCGGTCTGGGCGCAACCCAACAGGTCGCGTCCTTCCATCACGGGCGGAATGGCCTGCGATTGGATAGGCGTGGGCGTGGTGTAGCCTTCGTCGGCAAGGGCACGAACGAGGGGTGGGGACAATTGAAGGGCATTGAACGGCATGGGGAAACAACATCTCCTAGAAGCCGCGCGGAGCGAGTCTGCGAACAGACGGGCCGCGTCGGCCGAATGATTTCGGGCTTGGCTCGGGATCAAATTGTGGTTTGAAACTGGAGCGGCCGTACTGGGATTGGAGCGTCTTCACGCACGATTGCGGAGCGGACGCTGCCAGCAGATTCCCAAGTTGATCTCACTTCGAGTCGTTCCATCAATGGAACGATCGGGGTGAGTCTGAGGCCACTGGCTTGGACGAAACGAACTTACCGAGCACTGCTAACGTCGGCTGGTCGTCCCTTCCAGCTGAACAAAAGGCCCGCAGACTCATCCGCAGGCCTCGGTGAACTCATGATCATAGTCAGACACATCGAGGCAGTCAAACGAATCAATCGTTTGTTTGAACAGGCGGCCATTTGAGAGGCGCGAAGCCGGATCAATCTGCTCGTGTGACAACGCACCATGCAAGTTCATTCCCGGAGTGCCGGGATTTTCACGCTGCTTCATTATCGGTCATTCGTTGGCTCGGCTGGAGGCGAGAGGAGTTGGATACGATGCCTTGCGATGTCAACGCTGCTCACCGCCCACGATCTTTCAAAGGCCTACGTTTCGCACACCCTGTTTCGGGGCGTCGGGATGCGGCTGGTGGAAGGCGATCGCCTGGGCATCATCGGCCCCAACGGCGCGGGCAAGTCCACGCTCTTGAAGATCGTCGCCGGGCTGGAAAGCCCTGATCAGGGCGAGGTGGTTCGGCGACGCGGCTTGCGGCTGGTGTATGTGCCGCAAGATGATGTGTTTGACGAAGGCATCACGCCGCGCGAAGCGGTCGTCGCCCGTCTCGATGCCGAGGCCGGCACGCATCGGATGGACGCGGACACGCGGGCGACCATCATGCTCTCGAAGCTGGGGTTTACCGATGTCGAACAGCCCGTGCAAACGCTCTCGGGCGGCTGGCGGAAACGGCTCTCGATGGCCTGTGCCTTGGCACTGGAGCCCGAGGCGTTGCTGCTGGATGAGCCGACCAACCACCTCGACATCGACGGCATCCGGTGGCTGGAACAGTTGACGCAGCAATCGCGGGTCGCCATGGCGTTCGTCACGCATGATCGACGCTTCCTCGAAAACGCGGCGACACGGATCATCGAATTGTCCATCGCCTATCCCGGCGGAACCCTCGAGGTGCAGGGCAACTACACCGAGTTCGTCCGCCGCAAGGAAGAATTCCTTGATGGCCAAGCCGCCGCACAGGCGACGCTGGCCAATGCGGTTCGCCGCGACACCGCGTGGCTGCGGCAAGGCGTGCAGGCTCGCCGCACCCGCAATAAAACCCAGGTCGTCGCCACCCAAGACCGGCAGGCTCAATTGAAGGATATTGCCCACCGCAACGACGCTCCCACGCAAACCACAGCCATCGATTTCCAGGCCACCGGTCGCAAGACCAACAACCTATTGACCATGCACGCCGTCTCGAAATCCCTGGGTGGGCGTCCACTCTTCAGCGGCGTTGAACTCGTGCTTTCCCCCGGCGATTGCCTCGGCCTCCTGGGTGCCAACGGCTCCGGGAAGTCAACGATGCTCCGGTTGATGGCGGGCGAACTCCAACCGGACGCCGGCACCATCAAGCGAGCCACGAATCTGCGGACGGTGATGTTTTCGCAGCATCGCCGCGAACTCGATCCAACCCACACGCTGCATGAATCACTTTGCCCCGTGGGCGATTTCGTGGATTATCAAGGCAAACCCATGCACGTCAGCGGGTGGGCGCGGAAGTTTCTTTTCGATTCCAGCCAGCTCAGCACGTTGATCAGCAGCCTCTCGGGCGGCGAACGAGCGCGGGTGTTCATCGCCAGGCTCATGCTCGAACCGGCCGACGTGCTGTTGCTTGATGAACCCACCAACGATCTCGACATTCCCTCGTTGGAAGTGCTGGAGCAGGCGTTGCTGGAGTTCCCGGGCGCGATCGTCCTGATCTCGCACGATCGATTCCTGCTGGAACGCGTCTGCACTGAATTCGTCGCCTTGGATGGTTCGGGTCGTGCCGCGGGCCACGCATCACTTGATCACTGGCAACGCGCGGCCGAGCTAAGCAAGGCCCAGGTTTCCGCGTCGGTTTCCTCCGCCAAGCGCAGTGAACCATCGACGACGGCGACCAGCGCGATGGCGAAGCCGCGACGATTGAGTTTTAAGGAGCAGCGCGAAATGGAGGGCATGGAGCAGGGGATACTTGAGGCCGAGGCTTCGGTGTCGAAGCTGGAAGTGGCCGCCGCGGATCCCGCGAATGGAGCCGATCATGTTCGGGCGGCGACGGTGTATCAGCAGTTGCACGAAGCGCAGGACAAGGTGAAAACGCTCTATGAACGCTGGGCGGAACTTGATGCGCTGCGGACGTGATGGGCGAGGCGCATGAAAAAACCCGCACGAATGCGGGTTCGATCAAGCTGTAGTGGATTGAGCGATTCAATGGAGGCAAGGCGGGATTTTCAGCCGTCTCGACTGGAAGCATCAGACGCGCCGACGGCCACGCACTGAGATCAACGCCACTGCGAACATGGCCAGACCAGCGGGTCCCGGCACGTTGCCCAAGTACACCAATCCAAGCAAGTTGCCCGAGCCGGTGGAGCCGACGGAAGTCGCGACGCCCGTGGCCATATTGATGGTGTAAAGCAGGTCGGTGTTGTTATCCACCATGTACATCTGGCCGTTGTCCCAGTTGTACGCCAGGCCATTGGGGTTGGTCGGGCCTCCCATCGCGCCGATGAGCGTTGCCGCGCCGGTGGCGGTGTTAATGCCATAGAAGCTGTCGGAGCCGCTGTTGGTGCCGTACATCAACTCCGTGTCGGAGTTGTAGCCGAGGTTGGTGAATGAGGTCAGCCCGTTGTCCCCGACTAAGGAAGCCACTCCCGTGACGGTGCTGACGGTGTAGAAGTTGCCGGTGGTGGTGCCGCCGCCGGAGGCGCCGTACATCACGCCGCCCGCGCCCATTTCCAAGCCGTGCATGACGATGCCCGGGTCGCCATACCCGCCGACGAGCGTCGCGTTGCCGGTTGTTATGTCGAGGGTGTACAGCGAGTCGTTGCCGCTGGACGTCACATAGACGATGTCGTTGACGCGGTCGTACGCGAGCCCAGCCGTGGTCCCGGCGTTGGCGCTCACGACGCCGATCAGCGTCTTGGCGCCGGTGGTCATGTCGATTTCAAAGAGGTTTCGACTGCTGTCAACGCCAACAAGTCCCGCCGCAAAACCCTGGCCGGCAATGCCGACCGCCACCGCCGCCACCACGCTCAAAAACCATGGATCCTGTTTCATCCGCGCTCCTTTCGTCATACCAATGAATCGAAGAGGAATACACCTCTCACAAAGAGAGGGCCTGTTCACGAATGCGTCGTCCGGCGATTGAGCGGGACAGAGCCATCGCGCGGCAACGCCTCACTTCCGTCTCTCTTCGTGGTGGTGTTCAGGATCATCGACCGCAGCCGACAACCCGATGGCATTCAAAACAGCAATGGATACACCAGTCGGTGAACGCGGGCCGATCGGCACGCTGTGCTTCTGAAGTCCGGGATTCATGGTAACCAAAGGCAAACAAATTCTGCAAGGAAACTCTCCGTGTTTGAAAGTTTCTTTGCATTGGATGAGCCCCGGCCCCCAATGATGGATGCCCCATTTTCCTATTGATCGAACATCAATGGAAATTTTCGATGAGGGCCGCACGACGGACGTCTATTGCGCAGGTTAAAGCGCCGCAACTGATGAAATGCGTTTGCAGTTCACTTTCGCATTGGGATGGCGTTAGTTTTCGAGATCAAATGACGCCACGGAACGCCCTCCTTGGTCGTCCTCAATCTCCACCCAGAGTTTGCTGCCGGCGGGCATGGGCTCGGGGACCTCGACGTGCGTGTGCCAGTGATTCGGCTCGGCGGGAATTTCGATCTCGGCCTTGGCTTTCATGGAGCCCCTAGCGTCCTCGGTGCCGATCCAGAAGCGCACGCTGACGACCTTGGTGGTGCCGCCGGTAATCCAAAGGTCGATCGGGGCGTCGCCGCCGGCTTGAAGGGCACCTTCGTCGCGCGCGGCGCGAAGCGAGAAACCTCCGGCGGTCGCGGCGCCGAGTTCGATCGGTGCGCCGTGATCGGCGTGGTCCTCTTCGGAGTGCGATTCATCGTCCGAGTGGACGGTTCCGTCAGCGTTGACATGGGAGCCGGGTTTTTCAGGGTCGTCACCGTCGGTGTGAATGGTGCCGTCGTCGTGGACGTGAGAATTGGACTTGGCCGGCGTCGGGGCGGGCTTCTGTTCGCAGCCGATGAAGGCGGCAAGGCTGAGGATGGCGAACGCGAGGACAAACGCTTTTGTTGATGACATGGTTCAGACTCCTTCCGTTGAGGGTGTTGAGGGACGATGGAACATTCGTCGCAGGCGTGATGCAAGCGAACGAGTTGGGGTCGGTGAAGGCGCGAGGCTTGAGCGATGGATCATGGCGTAACCGGCGGGAACCACAATGAGATTAAGGAACGTGGACGTGATGAGCCCGCCGAGCACCACGATCGCCAGCGGCGCAAGAAGCTCGCTGCCGGGACGTCCGGCCGCGAGCGCCAGCGGCACCAGCCCCAGTGCGGCGCAGAGCGCGGTCATCAAGATCGGCACGAGGCGTTCCATCGACCCTTGCACGATCGCGACCTCCATCGGCTTTCCCTCGACGTCCATCACATGGGCGTAGTGATTCACGAGCAGGATCCCGTTGCGCACTGCGATGCCGAACAGCGTGATGAACCCGACCATGCTGGCGATGGAGATCACGGGAGCCTGGTACATCAAGCCGGAAAGCCCGAAGAGCGCGAGGGTATTGCGGAACGGGTTCTCGGCTTCAGTGATGTAGATCGCCACGATGCCGCCGATGATCGCCAGGGGCAGGTTGAGCATGACCAGCGCGGCCACGCGAAAAGAACCGGTCGACAGTTGAAGCAGGAGCAGCATCAGCAGCACAACGCCGGAACCTGCGATGAGGATGGTGCGCGCCGCGGACTGCTGCGCCTCGAACTGACCGCCGTAGGTCACGGAATATCCTGCCTGCTCCACGATGGGATCGACTCGCTCTCGCACGACTCCGACCAGGTCGCCAAGGTTGTAGCCGTCGGCGACGTTGAGGGAGATGACGGCTTTGCGCTGGGCGTTCTCGCGGGCGATGAGATTGCTGGTGCGTTCCGCGCCGACGGTGGCGACGTCGCGCAGGCGAACCGTCGCGCCGCCCCGGCCTCGCAAGAGCAACGTCTCGACCTGTTCCACCCGCTCGCGTTCTTCGGGAGCGAGGCGGACGATCATGGAATAACGCCGAATGCCCTGGTTCACCTCGGCGATGTTCTCGCCATACAGCGCGGCCTGCACTTGCTCGGCCGCGTCGGCTGGGGTCAGGCCCGCCGCGGCGAGGTCCTGCGCGCGATAATTGATCGGCAGTGAGGTGATCAACACCTCCCGATTCGCGGCGACATCGCGGGTGCCGGGAATTGCCTTGAGTTCGCCTTCGATTTGCTTGGCGAGTTGGCGAAGCGTGGAGAGGTCATCGCCGAAGACATTGATGGCAATCGCGGCCGGCGTACCGGAGAGGATGTGCGAGAGCCGGTGCTCGATGGGTTGGCCGACTTGCGTGGTGATGCCGGGCACATTGGCGATGATCTCGTCGATCTGACGCCGGATCTCGGTCATGTCAGCGTCGGGAAGCAGAGCCATGTCGAGTTCCGAACTGCTCACCGGTTCGGCATGCTCATCGCGCTCCGCGCGGCCGGTCCGACGGGTGACGCTGCGCACGCCCTCGATCTTGGTCAGGCGCGTTTCGATGCCGTTGGCCAATCGATTGCTTTCATCGAGCGAAGTGCCCGGCGGAGCCATGAGAAACACGGCGAACGACCCCTCGTTGAATTCGGGCAGGAAGGAAGTTCCAAAGGTGCTGCCCAACCAGAGCGACAGCGCGGTGGCCACGCCGGCGATGCTGAGGACCCACCCGCGATGTCGAATCGCGGAACGCAATGCCGGCTCGTAGCGTCCCTTCAGCCAACGAACGAGGAAGCCATCGCGCCCCTCGTGGCCGCCGAGCTTTCCTCGGAGCAGGTATTTGCACAAGGCGGGCGTGACGGTGAGCGCCACCACCAGCGAAGCCAGGATGGACACGATGTAGGTGATGCCCAACGGGCGAAAAAAACGTCCCTCCAATCCTTCGAGGAACAAGAGCGGAATGAAGACGATCACGATGATCACGGTGGCGAAGACCATCGACGGTCGAATCTCGTTGCTGGCCTCAAAAATCACCTCGACGGTGGGGAGCTGCTGCGCCTCGGGCAGCGTTCGGTTTTCGCGCAGCCGCCGAAAGACATTCTCGACATCGATGATGGCGTCATCCACCAGCACGCCGATGGCAACGGCCAATCCGCCGAGCGTCATCACGTTCACCGATTGATCGAACGCCCACAGTGTGAGCAACGCCACCGCCAGCGATAATGGCAGAGCGGTCAGTGTGATGATCGTCGTGCGCGCATTCAGCAGGAACAGCACCAGGATCACCGTGACGATGATGGTGGCGTCGCGCAGCACATGCAGCACGCTGCTGACCGCGCGATTGATGAAATTCGCTTGCCGAAAAACCTCGCGATTGATCTTCATGCCCGGCGGAAGCGATGATTCCAGCCGATCCAGCATGGCATCGATCTGGTTGGTCAACAGCAGCGTGTTGGTGCCGGGTGCCTTCTGGATGGTGATGACCACGGCGGGAATGCCCTGGTTGGCGGCCGTGCCTCGCTTCGGTGCGGGGCCAAGGGCGACATCGGCCACTTGCCCGATCGTCACCGGCGTGTCGTTGGCAAAGGTGACGATCGTCGATTCGATGTCGCGAACGCTCCGCACCCGCGCCGTCTGGCGAATCGGCAGTTCCTGGCGATCGACGTTGGCGAGATATCCCGCGCTCGCCGTGCTGTGCGCGCCGCGGGCCGCCTCGATGACTTCATGCACGGTCAGGCCATGGAGCGCGAGGCGATCCTGACGGACGTTAATCTGGTATTCGGGCAATTCGCCGCCGATGGCCACGGCCTGCGCCACCCCCGGCACCGCGAGCAGGCGATTGCGCAGGTCGAACTCGGCGTACGCGCGCAATTCCTGCTCGTTCACCGATCCATCCGGCGATGACAATGCCAGCAGCATGATCTCGCCGGTGATGGAGGTGACGGGCGTGATCTCGGAATGGGCGTTCTCAGGCAGCGATTCGCGGGCGACGGTGAGTCGCTCCGCGACAAGTTGCCGGGCACGGTAGATGTCGGTGCCCCAATCAAACTCGATCCAGATCAACGACAGACTGATCGCGCTGGAACTGCGCACGCGGCGAACCCCGGGCAACCCGTTCACCGAGGTTTCGATGGGGAACGTGACATACTGCTCAACTTCGTCAGCCGCGAGGCCGCCGGCTTCGGTGAGCACGACGACCGTCGGCGCGTTCAATTCCGGGAACACATCGACCGGCATCGTCGGCAACTTCGCCAAGGCAAACACCAGCAACAGGCTCGCGACGATGACGATCACCATCGACTGCTTGAGCGAGAACGCGATCAGGTGTTTCAGCACGGGTCAATCCTCCCCTTCGTGAAACGTGCCGTCAGCGTGAAAGTGCCCGCCCTTGGCGATGCTGCCGGAGGTGGCGACCATGAGCTGGTACACGCCGTCAAGCACGATCTCGTCGCCCTCCCTGACGCCGCTCTTCACCACGATCCACCGTCCATCGTCGATGCCCAAATCCGCTTCCAATCGGATGACCCTGTCGGGATCGCGTGGATCACGCCGAAAGATGACGGAGGCAAGCCCATCGCGCGTGACGCTGGCGAGCGGCACCGCCAGTTCCTGGGAACCTCCCGCGAAGGCCACCTCGAGGAAGGCCGAGACGCCGGCCCGCGCCCATGAAGTGGGCTGGGATGGCGTGACGATCAAATCCACCGTGCGCTGTGTGGCGTCGGCGGTGGGGGCCACCACCAGCGTTCCCTTCACGCGCTCATCCTGCGATGCACCGCTTGATTGCGCGGTCACGATCTCCGCGGGCAGACGATCCCGTAGTCGGGCCATGTCGCTTTGCAGTCCTCGGGCGCGAAAACGCACGCGCGACGGTTCGATCGTGTCGAGGACCGGTGCGGATTGATCGACCCACGACCCATTGGAAATCATCATTCGATCCACGATGCCGGGCGCTGCCGCCACCACCTCGACCACATCGATGGTCTGCCACATCGGCAACGAATCGGGCGTGGATTGAGTCGGCTGCACGAGTCGATCTCTTTCCATGCCGAGCAGCGTGGACGCCTTGGCGAGCAGCAGGTCGAACTTCGCCGTGGCCGCAGCCAGTTCTGCATGAACCTGGGCGTCGCGGGCATCCAACTCCGCGTCAGTCTCCAACACCTCGGCCAACTCGCCTTCGGCGGCGATCAAGGCCGCCCGTGCTTGCGCGAATATTTCAGCCTGCCCGCCGCCGGCGCTGTTGACGCCTTCAAGCTGGCCGACACGCTGTTTCCATAACTCCACGGTGGCGCGGAGGCTGACCTCGTGCTGCGCGTGCGCCGACTTGAGCGGTCCGATCGTGTTCACGCCCGCTTCGGCCAAACGAATCGCGCCCTGCGCCTCGGCCAATTCTTGTTGCAGGTCACGCCAACCCGGCGAGTGCAGGCGATAGAGCGGCGTTCCCGGTTCAACGGCTTGGTATTGCGAAACCAACAGCTCCACCCGCCCATCGAGCATCGCGTGGTATTCGCGCTGTGCTTCGGGAATGAGTTCAAATTGACCGGGCAGACGAATCGTCTGCGAGACGGAACGCAGTTCGACCCTCGCGAAGGTGATGCCCAGGTTTTGGCGGACCGTGGATGACACATCCACGCGATTGGTCGCTGCGTCAATGGCTTCGGCCTTCTCGATCTTGGGAGGCGTTGTTTCACTGCGGCATCCGATGAGCACGCCACACAGGCAAAGCACCAAACAGTTGGGCTGGGATGTCATGGCTGAACCTCCGTCACCGAACCTCGTGGCTCCGGGCCAAGCAATTCCTGCAACCGGAACGTCGCCTGCGTTTCGGCAAGCCGGGCGTCGATGAGCTGAACCTTGATGTCATGGGAGCGCACGACGCTTTCGAGCGTCAACAGCACATTGAGTTCGCCCAACTCCGCTAGTCGCCGTTCGTCGTCAATCTGCGCCTCGGCCAGCGGCAGCAAGTCCTTCTCAATGGCATGCCGCGCCGCCGCCGCACCCGCAGAATGACGATTCGACCTCGTGTACGAGTTCACCGCGCGCTCGATGGCGATTTCGTAATCGGCGCGGGACGCATCGCGCTCGGCTTGGGCCACGGCAATCCCTTGGCGATTCGCATTCAGCAGTGGCAAAGTGAATCCGCCGCCCAATCCGACTTTGTTCTGACCCTCATCCCATTCGTACGAAGGTCCGATCTGCAGGTCGGGATACTGTTTGCGGATCGCCAGATGCAGGTTCCGCTCGGCCACCTCGTAGGCCGATCGTTGAACCGCGACCGTTGGATTGCGTTGTTCGAGCGTGTTGAACGCGTCGTCAACCGTAACCAACGCTTTGCTGGCCACTTGAGGAAGCATAGTGATCGGCGCATCGGGCATGAGGCCCATCATCGATTTCAATTCGAGCTCGAGTTGTTCCGCCTGCGAGTCGAGCAGCAGCGACTCGGCGTGACGGGACGCTTGCTCCATCCGGAACAGGCGGCCTTCCAGTCGGTTAATGGATTGCGCTGCTTCGAGTCGGTCAACGACGCTTAGGATGGATTCAACCCGCGCGAGCAAATCGCGCACCAGTTCCGCTCGAAGCCGGGTCGCAGACCATTCCGACCACGTTGATCGAAACTGGGCGACGATGGACCACTCGGCTTCGGCGACGCGGCGAAGTTCAAGTTCATGCTCGGCGGAGGCGAGCGCTCGCTCCACAGGCAGGCGGCCCGACAGCGGAATTATGAATCCCACCATGCCGCCGATCACCCACGGATCAGGCACGCTCTCGATGATCCGCAACACGTCGAACGACAGACTGGGATCGTCCCAAAGGCCGGCGTACTCCGAGTGGGCGAGCGCGACGGCTGCGCGGGCCCGCGCCTTCCGCAATTCAGGATTGAACGCTAGGGCAACGATTTCTCCATCCGCCAACTCCAGTTCGCCCTCGCCCGGTGAGATCGGCGAGACACCGACACGCTCGGCGAACTCCCGCACGCTTTCGGATTCAGGCGAACGAGCCGCCCATGCCGCGCGATGGGCTTCGCCATCGAGCGGCATGGGGGAATAACTTTGACAGCCGGTCAAGGCGAATATCGCAATGCCGCAAATATGTTTGTTCACGACAAAACTCCGGTCACGTCCGCACTGTTCGCGCGGTCGCAAAAATGCTGGCAAACGAGAAAGATGGGCGCGACGAATGAATCGCCGCAGAACCATCGTCAACGCAGGAATTTGTCGGTTAAATGAGCAGAATGACGGCGCGCAATGACGCCGTCACTTGGCGGGGTGCCCGCTCCACGTCCGTGTTGGGCGGTTGCGGCCGCGCGAACATCGTCACCTGCCGTACTGGCTTCAACCACGCCGACGGCGTGACCATGTCGAGGGCAATATCGGCGACGATCTTGGCATGGCCCGAGTTCACGCTCGGCCGGGCTTCATCGGCATCCAGCGGAATGTCCGTGCAAGGGCCGTGCTGTTCATGGTGATGATGAGCACAGCCCGCGCAATTGGAGGCCTGATCATGGTGATGGTCATCGCCTCCGCCATGGCTGTGCCCGCCGTGTTCGCAATGCTGGGCGATGATCTCATCCAAGCCGTGACCGCCACCCAGACAAAGCGCGGCTCCGCGCGGCCCCACGCTGGTCGCGGCATAAGCGATCAGAAGCAGAAACGCGAGCGATCGGGAGAGGATACGGTTCATGAAAAACACGGCGAAAGCCAGCGGCAAATGCAGAATTCAGCGGTCAATCAGGGGTCGAACATTAAACGGAACTTCCGCGACCTGATTCTAGCACCAATGCATCGGATTGGCCGTGGGAGGTTCTTCACAATTCTCGACATGCATCGCGCTTGGCATCCGTGAGCCGCGACCATCGACGGTTTTCGCACCAGCGATGGATACCGTGATCGATATGTGATCATTTGGAGGCGGCCAACCCATTCCCTCAAGAGTGAGGGAGGGGAGTACGATCGTCGCATCACTTCGCGAGGCGAAAGCGTCCTCAAGGGATGATCCTTCCTGCGGCGAGCGCAGTGATCAACGTCGCCGAGGCGGAGGGAGGCGTGCGATGCATGGCCTTCACCTGTCGAATGAGAATCACAGACTCGTCGGCGAAATGGAGCGAAAGTCGCTGCCGGCAGGGGGTACGGTCACGTTTTCATCCCGCGTGACTATCCCGAAGACGCAGTCCGCGGGGGTGTCGAGGATGGCCACCGTCGAGAACTGGTTGTCGGTCAAGTGATAGTAGGTCGCGTCCATCGATCCGTTGGCGGAGGTGTCATACGGATCGTGAATAAGAATCGCGCCTGTTCGGCGCATGTTCGGTTGCGCGATGGGATGAGTTGCGGCACACTGTCGTCGGCACAGGCAAGGAGGCCGACGATGAACGTGCGTGAACGCAAGCCCGGCGATGTGGAGCGTTTGATCGAACT